>Ga0315288_10004680_pt1 | contig 17439 bp, 11 predicted proteins | sample YL17G11_20_MG_FD_203454 | JGI IMG/M metagenome (GOLD analysis project Ga0315288, IMG submission 203454) | Sediment microbial communities from Yellowstone Lake, YNP, Wyoming, USA - YL17G11_20 | ecosystem: Environmental > Aquatic > Freshwater > Lake > Sediment | place: USA: Wyoming | collected... | reverse complement strand
CCGAGGCGTCCTGGAAGCGCTCCTTGACGAGGGCAAGGGTCTTCAGTTCGGACGGGGCAAACAGGGTGACATCGGGGATCTTCGTCGCGATAAGAAGCTCGGCAGGGTGACCGTTGACGAAGGCCTCCTCAGTAGTGATGGATTTCTCATCATCCTGCATTGTCGCAAGGAAGAAGGAGTAACCATCGGGGGCCGGCCCATAAGGGAGGTGGGCATATCTGGCCCCGGTGACCGAGACCGAGTAATCCTTGAAGTGTTTGAAGTCGGTGTAGAACAAGAGCTTGTTGAGTTTGGTCTTCATGATTCCGGGATCGCCGCAGAATAGCAGGATCGAGGCGAATAGCTTGTCGATACTCAAGCGCCTGTAGCCACTGTACTCATTGGGTTCGTAGGAGCCGAACCGCTGTTCATAAAGGCGTCGCATTGGCCCTTCTTCTTCGAGGATCCTGCGTCTGAGGGAGGCGAGAAGTTCCTGAAGTTTCTCGCTCAATACTGCAGCAGGGTTGGATTCGACCAGGGAGAGTAGGTTGCGCGGATCCATGGCCAGGCGAAGCGCGGTGTCGTGGGCCTCATCCTGCAATGCACCATTCTCGTACCGGCTGACGGTGGCACCGCCCCATCCGAGGAGTGCTGACAGCTCCTTCTGGGTGAGGCCATAGGATGCACGGGCCTCTTTGATCTGGTCGGGCTGGACCATTCCTCGACGCCGCCGGAATTCGGTGTAAGCGACATCGAGAGGGTCCGACCCCGCAGCCGGGGGGTCGAAATCGTTGCCGCAATGAGTGCAGTGGAGGACTGCAACGCTGACTTCGATGGCTTCATCCCTTATGTTGTAGTGGCGCGAAGTTGGGACCACGCGAAGCTCGCGAATCGCCTCACAATGTGGGCAGAACGCGTTCATTTGGGAGCTCCTAGATCGTCATTCGCTGAATGGATGTTCCATGGACCGCTCGGCCGCGTGGAAGGAGATGCATATCGGCTTGTCACCTTCTTCGGTATCGACGAGCTTGAGTTTGATGTAGACCTCGACACCGTGGATTGCCTTGCCGAAGATCCACACGTGCCCCGTGCGATTGATGTCAGGTAGGGGCCCATCGACGTAGTCGAGGACAGAAAGTGCAAGGATCTCCTCCTTGCAGTTGACCCGCGTCAGACCCAGCTGGACAAGTGTCTGATCCGTCTCCTCGCGGTCTACTAAGGAAGATCCCGCGAGGAGCGGCGACGAACTTGAACCGGCGAAGGAAGGCGCGAACACCCGCACGCTTGGACTCCGGCAACTGGTGCTCCTGGCCCCATGTGGAGAGGGGGCATCGGTCATAGACCACTGCCGCTAAAGCGGCGTGGCTTGTCCCTGGCGCTGCGCGGTAGTCTGCGCACCCGAGACGTATGGCCGTATGACGGCGGCCCGGCCGAGAACACGAATGTTCAAGGCCGCGATGTGGTCTGCCAGTCCAGAGAAACCGCAGACTACGCAGGAGAAGACACTTTGGGACACGTGGTTGGCTTTGTCGATGTAGCCACAAGCCGGACAGGTGCGGCTGGTGTTGCGCGGGTCAACCAGCACGAGCGGGACGCCAATCCTTCGCGCTTTGTATTCGAGGAACGACCGCAGTTGGCAAAACGACCACGAATGCAGCGTAGCCCTCTGAGACCTCCGAACCGTTATCCTGGAGCGAATGCCGTGGAGGTTTTCCAAAGCAATCCCGCGTCCAGTGCCTTGAGCCGCGGCTACGATGCGCATGCTGACTACGTGGTTCACGTCGGCGGCAAAACGGGCCTCCTTGCCCGACCGCCTCTTGAGCAGCCGTCTAGCCGAACGCGTGCCCTTGGCCTGCAACTTCTGGCGCAGGCGGCGGTGGCGGTGGCGCAGGCCATTTACCTGCGCCGAGGAATGCACCTGGCCGTCACTATCGACGGCGATGTTCATCACCCCGAGGTCCACTCCGAGAACGTCAGATACATCACCGGGGGCGGGTTCTTCAATCTCACACACGGCGAACAGATACCACTTTCCACCGATGGTTGCCAGGTCGGTCTCGCCACACTGATTCGCCAACAGTTCAAGTTGATGGGGACCTGCAACGAAAGGCATACTCTGTCTGCCGCCGAGGCACCAAATCGAGACGGTACCATCGGCCATGCGCCAGTTGAGAATGCGGTTGTCATAGGCAATGCCGCCGTGGGGCCGGAAGCGTCGCTTGTGCTTGTGGTCAAGATGATAGGCGTCAGCCACCTTGGAGATGCAGCGAATGACGACTTGGGCAGTCAGATTGAACTTCGTCCGAGTCTCGGCGTAGGTCAACTTCTGTATCGTGAATCGGTTGAACGTCTTGGCGTTCCAGGCGCGGGTGCTGATATGGTCGCAGGCGAGATTGGCGGTCTCCAGTGTCCGGCGCAGAAGTCGGGCCTGGTCGTCCGTCGGAACCAACTTCACTTTCGCCGTAAGTTTCATGCAGCCAGCATACCCCAGTTTCACAGCCTTCATAGGCGGCTAAAGCCGGAAAGGAGAAGCCCGCTTTCCTCCACAGCGGTTGCCGAAGGTCCGGCACGTGCGGGAAACCGCGTGGCTTCCAGCGGGCTGCAACCTGTGATGTGACCTTGCCTGAGCACAGCGAGTCGTTCGTTCACCTCCACGTGCACTCGGAGTACTCCCTTCTGGACGGCTTCTGCCGCCTGCCGCAGCTCGTCCAGCGCGCCAAGCAGCTGGGCATGGCAGGCCATTGCCCTTACGGATCACGGCGCCCTGTACGGCGCCATCGACTTCTACCGCCTGGCAATCCGCGAGGGGATCAAGCCGATCATTGGCCTGGAGGCCTACCTGGCCCCCCGCAGCATGCAGGATCGCGACCCGCACCTTGACAGCCAGGCCTTCCACCTCCTGCTGCTGGCCGAGAACGACACCGGCTACCGCAACCTGCTCAAGATCGCCTCGGCCGCACAGCTGGAGGGCTTCCACTACCGTCCCCGAATCGACCATGAGTACCTGGCTGCCCACAGCGATGGTCTGATCTGCACCACCGGCTGCATGGCGGCCGAGGTCCCGAGGGCTCTGGCCGAAGAGCGGCCCGAGACCGCATCCCGGCTGCTCGACTACTACTTCGAGGTGTTCGGGCCGAACCGATTCTTCTTCGAGCTGCAGGATCACGCTATCCCGGAGCTGGAACGCATCAACCGCTCGCTCATCGACCTTGCACCACGCTACCAGGCCCGCTTTGTCGCCACCAACGACGTGCACTACCTCGACCGGACCGACGCCCCCCTGCAGGACATCCTGCTGTGCGTCCAGACCTCGGCCGCCCTGAATGACCCAAATCGGATGCGAATGTCCGACGACTCCTACCACCTGCGCACAGCGCAGGAGATGCAATCGCTGTTCGGCCATGTGCCCGGCGCGATCGAGAATACGCTGGCCATCGCCGAGCGCTGCCAGGTCGACCTGAGCTTCAAGGGCTATCACCTGCCGGATTTCCAGGTCCCCGAGGGTTTCTCCCTCGACTCCTACCTGCGCCAGCAGAGCGAGTTGGGACTGCAGCAGCGCTTTCAGGAACGTGCTTCGGATCCAGCCATCCGCAGCCGGCTCGAGCACGAGCTGACGATCATCCACCAGATGGGATTCGATGCCTACTTCCTCATTGTCTGGGACCTGTGCCGTTTCGCACGGAAGGAGGGCATCTGGTACAACGCCCGAGGCTCAGCCTCCGGTTCGCTGGTGGCCTACTGCCTGGGCATCACGCCCGTCGACCCGATCGAGCATAACCTGATCTTCGAGCGCTTCCTGAACCCCGGTCGGGTGTCCATGCCCGACATCGACCTGGATTTCCAGGATGACCAGCGGGGAAGGGTGCTTGAGTACGCCTCGGCCAAGTTCGGCCGGGACCACGTTGCCCAGATCATCACCTTCGGCACGCTGGGTGCGCGGGCAGCCATCCGCGACGTCGGCCGCGTGCTGGAAGTCCCTCTGCCCGAGGTGGACCGGGTGGCCAAGATGCCGCCCTGGTCCGGCGGCCCCGGCACCATCGCCCATGCCCTCCAAGAGGTGGTCGACTTCCGCGACGCCTACGACAGCAGCCCGCCTCTCAACGAGATGATCCGAGTTGCCGCCCACCTGGAGGGTCTGCCCCGCAACCCCGGCACGCACGCCGCCGGCGTGGTCATCACCCCGGGGCCGCTGGTCGACTACATCCCTGTGCACCGGCCACCCTCGGGACAGGATGAGGGAACCGTCGGCGTTCTCACCCAGTTCGAGATGAACGCCCTGGACTACCTCGGCCTGCTCAAGGTCGACCTCCTCGGCCTCTCGACGCTCACCGTCATGGCCAGAACCTGCCAGATGCTGCAGCAGCGTCACGGCCTCGACCTCAACCTGGCAACCATCCCGCTCGACGATCCCAGGACCTACGAGCTGCTGGGGAAGGGCGAGGTCGTCGGCATCTTCCAGGTTGAGGGTGCCGGGATGCGCCGCTTCCTCATGGAGATGAAGCCCACCAAGGTGGGCGACGTCATTGCCATGGTCGCCCTCTACCGCCCCGGGCCGATGGACTTCATCCCGTCCTACATCCGCCGCATGCACGGCGAGGAGCCTGTCGAATACCGCCATCCGGCCCTGGAACCGATCTTCCGCGAGACCTACGGCGTCCCGGTCTACCAGGAGCAGGTGATGACCGCCGCGGTCGAGCTGGCGGGCTACTCGCCCGCCGACGCCGATTATCTGCGCAAGGCCATCTCGAAGAAAGAGGCTGAGAAGCTCCAGAAACATCGCTCCAAGTTCGTCGACGGCGCGGTCGCCAAGGGGATGGCGGCCGATACCGCCGCAGCGATCTTTGCGGACTGGGAGAACTTCGCCCGTTACGGCTTCAACCGGGCCCACGCCGCCGCCTACGGTACGCTGGCGGTGCAGACGGCGTATCTCAAGGCCAACTTCCCGATCGAGTACATGGTCGGGCTGTTATCTGTCTTCCGGGGCAACACCGACAAGGTCGCCGGCTACATCGCCGACTGTCGCCGCATGGCAATCCCCATCCTTCCCCCGGATGTGAATGCCAGCGGCATCGACTTCCAAATCGAGCCCGTGGAGCAGGGTGGGGAGGGGATCCGCTTCGGGCTGGGCGCCATCAAGAACGTGGGCGACGGATCGGCCAGCCTGATCGTCGACGCCCTGAGTGCCTACGGCCGCTTTGCCAGCCTGGATGACCTGGCCTCGCGTGTCGATCTTCGTCAAGTGGGCAAGCGCGCCCTCGAGTCCCTCATCCGGGTCGGGGCGCTGGAAGCACTCGGCTCGCGGGGCAGCCTGGAAAGGGATCTCGATGGCCTGATCCGCAACCCGGGTGCCCACCACGCCACCGTCCTGGCCGGTCAGATATCGCTCTTCGCCGGAGTGCAAGCGGCGCCAGCGAGCCGCCCAGCGGAATCTCCCGAAGCTCCGGTCGTCGTCCGGAAGCAGCTTGAATGGGAGAAGGAGCTGCTTGGCGTCTACGTCACCGACCACCCGCTGAATGCCAAGCTGCCTCTGCTCTCGAAGCTGGTGACACACTGGGTGGGGGACCTCGAGGCTGCGGCGAAGGACGAGGTCGTGATCGTCGCCGGCGAGATCGTGCGCCACCGTAACCTCACCACCAAGAATGGCGACGAGATGGCCTTCGCTGCGCTTGAGGACCATCAGGGCACGATCGAGCTGGTGCTCTTCCCGAGGGTTTGGAAGGATGCCCGGCCCTGGTTTGAAGTCGGCAAGATCGTCATCGCCAAGGGACGGCTCGACCGGGAGCGGGGTGAGCCCAAAGTGCTCGTCGACAAGGTCACCGATCAGATCGAGAAGGTTCGGGTCGTTCCCCGCTAGCGCTTAGGTCCGAGGCGGCGGCTCCATTGCTTCTCCGCACTCCTGCCCCCAACCAGGCCAGGTCCGCACAGCTCTCCCCTGGGCCTCCTGGGGTCCCTGACAGGGGCTATGCCAAACTCAAGCCATTGACATACCCAGAAAGGCGACATATAATGTGGCAAACGGCAGACAGATTCCCCTAGGGGTTGGTGTCATGTCTCTCACGCTCAAGGACGAGCTCGAGCGCAAGCAGGCCGTCCAGGTCATTGACGACGCCAGGTCACTCATTGGCCTGTCGGTCAGCGACATGGCCGACATGTGGGGCATCCATCCCCGCACAGTCCTGCGCTATACCAAAGGAGACACCTCTCCCAAGCTGGACGTGCGCAAGAGCCTGGACGAGCTCCGAGAGCTGGCCTTCTTCCTGCGCAAGGTCTTCCCCCGCGCCAAGGCCGCCACCAACTGGTTGTACACCCCGGAAGAACTCCTGCGTGGACGCCGCCCGATTGACCTCGTCATCCAAGGCGAGACGACAAAGGTCATTCACGTCCTCGCAGGAATCTATTCCGGCGCCTTTTCGTGAGGTTCCGCGCCAAGGTATGGAGACACATCCCCGCCGGCGCACATCCTCGGGATGTCGAGGCTATCCTGCGATCGGGCGGTCGCTGGAACCGACCGGATGTGTACGGCTGTCTCTATGCGGCGCTCACGCTCGAAGGGGCCATCGCTGAGCTGGACAAGGTCAAGAACCGGAAGGACGGGACGCCCAGAGAGATCGGGCCGCGCGATCTTGTCTCCATCCAGGTCGATCTCGAGCCTGTCGTCGATCTCACGGATCCCAACAACGGATACGTTGATCCCCACGAAGCCTTTCTCACCGGCGATACTGACAAGGACAAGGAGAAATGCCGCGCCCTCGCCGACCAGATCCGCATAGATGGCGCAGTGGCCATCATCGTCCCTTCGGCGGCGGCGCGGGGTGAGAAGAATCTCGCCATCTACATCGACGGGCCAGCCGGCAGCATCCACCTGGCCGACGGCGGCGACCACATCCCCAGAGGCTAGTACGGCTAGATACTGAGCCCCGCCTTCTGGAGAGACCACGAGAAAGGGCAGCAGGGTAGGGGAATCATCCTCTCCCTGCTACCCCACTGAAGGCCGGCTCTTTTTTCGTTTTCCCTCCTGGCGAAAGCCCGGCGGGCGCCCGCCTTCCAAGAGGTGCGTTCGTGCCAATGAACGCCAATCCTCACTATAGCATCCGCGGGGGCGATTGCACGCCCCCCAACGTCCTAGTCGCTGGCCTCCCTCACCGCAACAGATCGTCTCCGGTCCGCCGCGCCGTCGTCGTTGGGCAGACTGATATCTGGGAATCCGTCTGCCTTGGGCGGGACAAGCCATTCGTGGTCACATTCGTTGCAGTGGTGACTCGGCGACGCCCCTGGGTCCATACAACAGCCCCCGAGGACGACTTTCCCACTGCTCAGCTGCTCCTGGAGCCGCTTGTTGGCGATGTTGGGCAGGCCATACATGACTCCACTGCAAGAAGTTGCTTTCTAACAACCCAAACCTAGGCCGAGAGCCAGTTCAGACCTTAGCCAGCGCGCCAGGGAAGCCCACGCGGAGGCAAAAGAAGAAGCCACAGCCGCTGCGGACCGCCCGTCCCTGTGAGCATTCATGGCGCTGTCGCTCAAACCATAGTGTGGCCGGGCCGACAACCATAAAGTGGCCGCTAAGTATCAATCTCCCGCAGAGGAACAGTGCCCGGACGCGAGGCCGATGCCCCTGCGAAAGGCATAAAGTGGCCGAAAGTGCAGATTGCAGGCATAAAGTGGCCGAGAATACAGTCAAGCGGAGGCGGCTCAAGTAGAGGGGAGCGCCACGCTGGAGTAATGTAGGTTCACATCCGTGAGGTCGGAGGCCGTTCGCCCCGGCGGGCTGCGCCCGCAGGGCGCCGGCCCGAACGGGGTTCGAGCCCTCTCGCGCCCACCAGATCGACACCGCTGTCCTCATGGTTGGCCCGCAGAGGGAACCGTGAGGACTTCGCTTTCCGGGCCGAACTCCTCATTCACTCACCGCGGACTTTACGGTTAAGGGCCGCGGGGTTGGCTTCCGCCGGGCCCAAGGAGCTCCCAAGGGCTATCGCCCATCTCGTTGAAGTGGGTAGCACGTCGGGACGACTGCCGCCAGGACAGGGTGCCTTTCACCGCTTTCCAGCCCCTCGCAGATCATGGCGTCCGCCGGCTTGAGTTGGCCGCGGGCGCCCTCAATCTGGCAATCTGCACTTCCCCGGCGGCCTTCATGCTGTGGCCATCACCGGGTCTCGGCAGGTCGCGCGCCTCGCTGCCCCCGCGGGGATGCACGCTTCCTCAGCCCAGCTTCGCCGGATCTTCGAGAAGTGCCCTGACAAAGTTTAGGAATCGAGCCGCAAGAACCCCGTCCCCAACGCGATGATCCATGGAAAGAGTGGCGTTCATCATGTCTCTGACCTGGATGCTTCCATCCTCTGCCGGGACGACCGTTGGCTTCACCGAGGACACGGATAGGATTGCGGCCTCGGGCGGATTGATGATCGCGATGAAGTTGTCCACACCGTGCATCCCCATATTGGAGATCGTGAATCGGGCCGGAGCCACAGAAACCTGCCGGCCTTCGCGGGCCGCGGCCACAACTTGCCGCGTGCGCTTCGCCAACTCCGCCAGCGACAGGCCATCCGCCCCTTCCACGACCGGCACAACCAGCCCGGCATCGGTGGCAGCTGCAATGCCTACGTTGAGGTCGTCCCATAGGATCAGGTTGCCTTCGTCTCTCACCATGCTGTTGAGCTGCGGGAACTCCCTCAACGCCAGCACGCAGGCGCGTGTGATCAAGTCGGTCAGCGAGATGCCGTCTGTGTCGGCGTTCGGCAGGCGGCTGTTGAAGTCCGACCGGTAGCTCTTGGCGGCGGTCATGTCGACCGCAACCGTGACGTAGAAGTGCGGGATGCTCTGCTTGCTGAGCAGCATCCTCCGCGCCGTTACCTTGGCGACCTTGCTCATGGGAGCAAGCCGACCGTGATCCACAGCCGCTTCTTCCGGCGGCCTTCCGCTCGAGAGCCGCTCGGCGGCGGCAAGGACGTCCTCCGCAGTGATGCTCCCCTGCGGGCCGGTGCCTGTGATCCCATCCAGCGCGACACCCCTCTCCTGCGCCAATTGCCTGGCTTTGGGGGACATGCGGATCTTCCCATCCCCAGTCCCAGCCCGGGCTGCAGCCGGCCGCGCCTGTCCTTCCTCTGGGGAGGCCTTCTCAACGGCACTCACCGCCATCTTGGACGGCACCAGCGCATCGGGGATTGCTTCGCCGGGATTGCCAACCACGGCGATCACCGAGAACACCTTGGCCTCCTCGCCTTCAGCGAAGAACGTCCTGAGCATGACACCGTCCTGCGGTGCCGTCACTTCAAGGACCGTCTTCTCCGTTTCGACCTCGCAGACAACGTCCCCTTTCCTGACCGGCTCCCCGGCTTTCCGATGCCACCGAACGATCGTCCCCTTCTCGATGTCCTGACCGCCCTGCGGCATGATCACTTGCGCCACCATTCCCCATCCTCCTGCATCGCCGTACACACGCCCTGACCCAGTAGCGCATGCCCGTCCTCAAGACAAGACCCCCATCGTCACCCAAGAGCCCGTACAGCCTCAACGATGTCATCGACGGAAGGCACGCACAGCTTCTCCAAGTTGAGACTGAAGGGTATCGGGGTGTTCTTGCCCGCGACGCGAACCGGCGGTCGATCCAGATCGAAGAACGCATCCTCAACCACCATGGCGGCAACGTCGCCTCCGACACCGCCCCGCTTGCACGCCTCGTGAACGATGACCAGCTTTCCGGTCTTCTTGACTGAGGCGAGGATGCATTCCTTGTCCATGGGAACCAGACAGCGCAGGTCGATGACCTCCGCCTGCACACCCTCGGAGGCAAGCCGTTCGGCGGCCTCGAGGCACTTCAGCGTCATATGCGAATAGGTCACCAGCGTGACATCCGTGCCTTCCCGCTTGACGTCCGCCTTTCCCAGCGGGATCAGGTACTCCTGTTCGGGGACTTCGCCCTCCGTCATGTAGAGGAGCTTGTGCTCGATGAAGATCACCGGATCATCATCCCGAATGCTCGACTTGAGAAGCCCCTTGGCATCGTAGGGCGTTGACGGCATCACGAGTTTGAGACCCGGGATGTGGTAGAAGAGCGCCTCCAGGCTTTGCGAGTGCTGCGCCGCAAGACTGTTGCCGGTCCCGCCTTGCGTCCGCAGGACCATGGGCACGGAGCCTTGCCCTCCCGACATGAAGCGGTACTTGGCCGCCTGGTTGAACACCTGGTCCAAGGCGAGGCAGGTGAAGTCAACAAACAGTACTTCCACGATCGGGCGGTTCCCAACGATCGCCGCTCCGGCCGCCATGCCCACGAACGATGCCTCTGAGATCGGCGTGTCGATCACCCGCTCCGGGCCGAACTGCTTGAAGAGCTGGTCCGTGACCTTGTAGGAGCCGCCCCGCTCGCCAATCCCCTCCCCGATACAAAAGACAAGTGGATCCCTCTCCATTTCCTCCTTGATGGCAAGCCGGAGGGCATCGCGGTACTTAAGCATGGCCATGGAACGACTCCCGGTGCTTGACTGCTTCCTGACTCTGCCCTGCCCCATTCGGTCCTGAGCGCTCAGCTCTCGAGTCTCTCCGCCGATTCGCTACAGAGACGCGATCTCCTGGAGGAAGTCAACCTCCGAGGGCTGGGGGCTTTGGATGGCGAATTCCACCGCCTTCGCCATTCCCGCCTCCACGCGTGTTCTAATCGTCTCGATCTCCGCCTCCGCTACCCCTGCGGCGGTGAGGTGGTCCCGCAGCACGTTGATCGGATCATGCGCCTTCCACCGAGTGAGGTCCTCTTGGGGCATGTAGGCACCGGGGTCATTGATGTGGTGCCCCCCGTGCCGATAGGTCTTGCACTCGATCAATGTGGGGCCCTCCCCCGCCCGGGCACGCCTCAGCGGCTCCTCCATCGCACGATGGATTTGCAGCGCGTCGTTCCCATCCAGCGAGAGACCCGGTATCCCGTAGCTCTCCGAGCGCTTGGAGAGATCCTGCACGAGCGTGGACTGCTCAACTGGAGTTGAGACGGCGTAGTGGTTGTTCTCGATGACGTACAGGACGGGAAGCTTGAAGATCGCGGCCATGTTGAGGCACTCATGGAAGACCCCATTGTTGCATGCACCATCGCTGAAGAAGCACACCACTACCTGATGACTCCCTTTCTGCCGGATGCCCATCGCCGCCCCCGTCGCGAGGGGAATGCCTCCACCTACAATCCCATTGGCGCCCAGATTGAACTGGGCGAGGTTCGACACATGCATCGAGCCTCCTCGCCCCTTGCAGTACCCCGTCGCCTTGCCGAACAGCTCGGCCATCACCAGTCGCGTGTCATGCCCCTTGGCGATTGCGTGCCCGTGCCCCCGGTGGGTGCTGACAATGTAGTCGTCGAGCCCAAGCGCCGAGATCACTCCTACGGCGATGGCCTCCTCGCCGATGTAGGGATGGAAGTAGCCGCGGATGTTGCCTAGCCGGTACTGTTCGATCGCCGTCTCTTCAAAACGGCGGATCGTGAGCGTCAGTTCGTACATCATCCTTGCGAGGTCTACACTGACTTCTTCCATCTGGACACCCTCTGCCTGTTGGGTCCGATTATGCCCAGGACGTTGACCTCATTGGGCAGTGGAACACTTGTCGAATCTGCGGCCTCTCGCCGCTCGCCTTAGGAAGCAAGCGTCATGCCGGCCTTCTCCATTATTCCCTATGGTTGACTCGGAGTGTCAACCGCGAGGGCAATGCCTCCTACCGATCGTTCAGCTGCACCGACCACAGACATCGTCGCTGCACGCCGCAAGGCTAACTCTCGCCCAGATGCGATCCCCAAGAGATATCACCCACCCCTTTCGTCACCGAGGATCCGCTGGGTTGGTTGTCAGGTCGGCCATCAGGATCCCGTACAACCAGGCTGCGATCCATTCCCGAGACTCGTCAGTTGGCCAAGGGCAGACCGGAGGCGCACTCCGCGCACCTCATCCCCTGTTCCCAATGCCCACACCCCGCGCCGACCGACCTTATCGAGGAGATCGCACCACCTCCGTAGAACTGAGAAGCCCTGGCGAATCACCCCAGGGCCTCCGGCTCGCGCGGAACCCGGGCCTCCCAAGAGTAGGCAACCCAGGGAGTGCTTCAAGACCATCGCCAGTCGTCAGTTCTCTTGCCTGGCACTGATCATGCCCCATCATCCGAACATGACTGACACCGCGCGGACGCCGGCGTGGATGAATTAGACCACAGCACTAAGACCTAACACGTTCCCCCCTCGGATCCCACAGCGGTTCTCGGACTACCTCAGCTGGGATGTGGTCTCCGAGAATGTCGATCTCCAGCTTCGTTTCCTTCCGGTCGAACGGAAGCGGCAGGTATCCATACGCAATGCTCTTGCCTACTGCGTACCCGTATCCCCCGGAGGTAACCCAGCCGATGACATCACCGTTGCTGACGATCGGCTCGTTGCCCACCACGACGAAATTGGGGTCGCCCAGTGTCAGGCAGCAGAGCTTACGGGATACCCCTTCTTGCTTCTGCCGGAGGATCGCCTCCCGGCCAATGAAGTCGGTCTTGCCCAGCTTGACGGCGAAGCCCAGCCCCGCCTCGAGAGGCGTGTAGTTCGGCCCGATGTCCGCCGACCAGTAGCGGTATCCCTTCTCCAATCGCAGCGAGTCAATCGCCTTGTAGCCTCCAGCAACTATCCCATCCTCCTGGCCGGCTTGCCAAAGCGCGTCCCAAAGAGCCACGCCATACTCCGGCGGGAAATAGAACTCCCACCCTAGCTCTCCGACGTATCCAACTCGAAGCGCCAGGACATTCACATTGCCGACCGCAATCCGCTTGGACATCAGATACGGAAAGCCTGCATTGGTGACGTCCACGTCGGTCGTTCGCTCGAGGATACGTCGAGCCTTCGGCCCCCAGAGGCCGACACACGCGTAGGCTGAGGTCACATCACTCACTGTCACCGAACCGTCATCCGGACAATGCGAGCGGATCCACTCGGCGTCATGCTTTCCAAACGTCGTATTGGTGATGAGAAGGAAGCGGCTCTCCGCGATCCGCGTAGCGGTGAGATCGGTTTCAATGCCCCCGCTGCTGTTGAGCATCGAACTGTAGATCACCTTGCCGACAGGCAGGTCGATGTCATTGGCGCAAAGATGCTGCAGCAACCGGAGTGCGCCTTGGCCGCTGACCTCGATCTTGCTGAACGATGTCATGTCGTACAAGCCCGCGCCCGCGCGTGTCCCAAGGCACTCATGTCCTATGGCTGGAGACCAGTTGACGCGGGCCCATTCCTGGGGCACATGAGTGTGCCCGGCGACCGCTGCATGCGGCTCGTACCAGTTCGGCCTCTCCCAGCCCCACTTCTCCCCGAAACACGCGCCCAACGCCTTCTCACGCTCGAACATGGGCGAAAGGCGCAAGGGCCTGCCCGAGGCACGCTCCTCCCCAGGATAGTGAATGACGTAGAACCTCCCGTACGTCTCCCTCGTGCGGGCAATGTCATATGCTTTGCCGCCATGGTTCGGGCCAAAGCGGCGAACGTCCAGGCGCCAGGTATCCCACTCCGTCCTCCCGTCGACGATCCATTCGGCCATTGTCTTGCCGATTGCCCCGGCGGTGCCAAGGCCGCGCGCACACAGCGCGCAGGCCACCCAGAAGCCTCGGACCTCTGTCGGCCCCAGGATAGGCTCGCCATCCGGAGTGAACGCTTCAGGTCCATTCAGCAGGCGCAGAATCTCCGCCTCGGCGACCAGCGGCGTGCGGCGGACGGCATTCTCCATCAGGGGAGCGAAACTGTCCCAATCGGGACTCAGCAATTTGAACTTAAAGTCATCCGGGATCCCCTCCATCCCGAAGACAATGGGGTTCTCTTCATACCCGCCCACGATGAGACCGCCCACCTCCTCTCGCCAGTACAGCCGCAGGTCAGGGTCCCGCAACGTTGGGAAGTCGTGCCGTACCCCTTGAATGGGCTTCGTGATCAGGTACTGATGCGCCATCGGCACGACCGGAAGCTCAAGGCCCACCATCCGGCCAATCTCCCTCCCCCATTGGCCGGCAGCATTGATGACCACCTCCGTTCGGATCGTCCCATTCGCGGTAACGACGCTCTCCACCCGGCCGTTCTTCATCCCAATGGCGTTGACCTTGGTGTCGGTGAACATCCTGGCACCCCTGGATCGCGCCCCGGCCGCAAGGGCCATGGTCAATCCATTGGGGTCGACAGCGCCATCGCTCGGGGCGAACGCGGCCGCCTTCACGCCCTTGAAGTCCGCGAGCGGGAACATCGCTTGCGCTTCCTTCAAGTCGACAAACTCGAGCGGCAATCCAAAGGACCGTGCGTGACCAATGTGGAGCTTCAGCTCCTGAATCCTTTCATTCGAGGAGGCCAAGCGAAGGGTGCCGACCCCGCGCCATCCCGTGTCCTGACCGGTCTCAGCCTTGAGTTGTCGGTACAGATTCGCTCCGTACATCATCATCCGGGTGAGGTTGAACTCGGAGCGCAGTTGACCGACGAGACCCGCTGCATGCCACGTCGATCCGCATGTCAGCTCGCCTCGCTCAACGACCACCACATCGTGCCATCCCATCTTGGTGAGATGGTAGGCGATACTACAGCCGGCAACTCCTCCGCCGATGATCACGACCTGAGCCTCGCCGGGCAACTCGGTTCCCATCTTGGGTCTCCTATGATCGGGTCTCTGTCAAAGACTGATAAGTGAACATATCGGGTTCCTGCCCGGTCTCTCTCCGCGCGCCCCCGGGATCGGGCCCCACGTGCGAGTTCGTCCGAAAGAGGCCTTCCCCCTACGCCAGCAAGGCGCCTGCTCGATCCATCCGGACGATACCCGGCCCAATCGTCAAGTCAGGGCCGAGAAGCCTCGTCGCAACCTGCGTCCCAGCCCGGGATTGCCGCCTTGGGCGGCAAATGCCCCCAACACCTCACCGCCACCCGGCGGGCAGGATCTGGCGGGACACCAATGCGTAACACCCCTGGCCCACGCGCCAAGAAGGCTATCCCGCCTCTCGTCGCACTGACGCCGCCCTCTCAAACACTGGAACCAGGGCGAAGTATGCTTCGCGATACGACGCGTAAGACTCCTCATAGATGGCGTGATTGGCGGGGTCGGGGACCAGCCTTTCATCGATCACGACCATCGTATCCGCAGCCTCTTCCAAGGAGGCAAAGGCCCCGATTCCCACAAGAGCGATCATCGCGGCCCCGAGTGAGGTCGTCTCTGGCGTCAATGGGTTGACAACCGGTAGTCCGACGACATCGGCTTTGATCTGTCTCCACAGTCGGCTGCGCGCGCCCCCTCCAACGACTCGGATCTCCGTCAGCTCGCACCCCATCGAGCGCATCTGATCGATGATGTCGCGGACGGCGTAGGCCGAGGCCTCAAGAACCGCCCGAATGAAGTGCTCGCGCGTATGCGACAGCGTGAACCCAAGGAATGTACCTCGGATGCTGGCGTTCCAGGTGGGAGTCGCGGCGCCCATGAGGCAAGGCAGCATCAGTAGTCCGTCAGAGCCGGGGGCAATCCTGGCCGCCCCCTCGTCAAGCAGCTCGTAGGCGCCTGTCTCATGATCCCGTGCAGCTGCGATCTCTGCGGGAGCGAACTGATCTCGGAACCAGCGGTAGTTGGCGCCCGAGACAAAGCCGGGGTGCTCTATGAGCCAAAGGTCGGGGTGCGCATGACAATGGGACTCGACCAGTCGGCCCGGGTCAAACACAAGATCCGCGCTGGCCAGACCCACAGCCTCAGCTGTTCCCGCAACGTCCAACACCAAGCCTGGACGGAGCACACCCGCCCCCAGGGCGGCGACATGCTCGTCGCCGCCTCCAACCATGACAAGCGTGTCGTCGGTGAGCCCCAGGCTCTGTGCGACGTCTCGCCTCAACGTACCAAGGACTTCGGTCGAAGGCCGGATTGGCGCAAGGAGGCTCTCTGGAACAGCAAAGAGCTCACATAGCGCGGGCGACCATTCCCGGCGGCGCAAATCCATCAGCAGGGAACTGGAGGCGTTCGAGTAGTCGACAGCCAGCTCGCCAGTCAGGTGATAGCCGATATAGCTGCCAGGCAATAGGAAGTGGGTTGCCCTCTCAAACACATCGGGCTGGTTGTCGGCAATCCATCGTATCTTCGGGCCGACATGAGCGGGGTCAAGGTTGAGGCCGGTAAGGCCGAAGGTGTCGAGCGAGCCCTTGGCTTCTTCTGCTTCTTTGCACTGGACCACTGCCCGGCGGTCCAGCCATAGGATCGCCGGCCGCAATGGCGCACCACCCTTGTCAATCGCTACGACCCCGTCGTTCTGGGCGGCCAAGCCGATGGCCCGAATCTCCGATGGCCGGACTCCCCCCGAGGCAAGCACCGCCCTGACGGCGTCCTCGATGGCGCGCAGCCACACATCGGGCCACTGCTCAGCCCAGGTGGGCCTGGGATAGTCAATCGCGTACCCGGAGCTCGCCTCGGCGACCGTCTCCCCCGCGGCGGAGACTATCCTAGCCTTGACTCCTTGCGAGCCAATATCACAGCCGATGACATGCACGATACTCCGCTCTCCTGCTGGGCAGCCGTAACGAACGCCGTCCGGAATGGTCGTCTGCCAATCAGCGAGACGCCCCTATCCTTTCACGGCGCCAAATGATAGGCCTCGGACCAGCTGTCGTTGCAGGGCGAAGATCAGCAGGGCCACTGGAATCGACGCTACTGTGGCCAAGGCGCATACCTCACCCCAGAGAGTGCCGTAGGGCCTTACCAGAGATGGGATCTGCGCGGCCACCGGCCGCGTGATGTCGTTGGTCAAGATGAGCCCGTAGAGGAACTCGTTCCATGAGAATATGATCGAGAACAACGCAACGGCCACAATGCCCGACTTCACCAAAGGGAACACTGCGTGAATGAACGCGCCAAATCGTGTGTAGCCATCCGTCATGGCCGCGGCGTCAATCTCCTTAGGAATATCCTCAAAGAAGCTGCGCATTAACCAGATCACAAACGGCAACGTGAATGTGCAGTGGGCCAGTATTGGCGCAGCATACGTCCCCAGCAAGTGAGTCCGAGCGAAAAGGAGGTAGAGCGGAAGAGCGAGGATCACAGCAGGCGCCATACGCAAAGTCAAGACCAGGTAGAACCAATCCTCCTTTCCTCTTATGGGGAAGCGAGAGAAGGCATACGCCGCTGGTACTCCCACCACCAAACAAAGTGACACAGCCGAAATGGCGATGAACAAGGAGTTGGCAATCAAGCGCCAATACCCTCTCACGAACAGGACGTGCACAAGGTTGTCGAGAGTTGGCTTGAAGAACCAGACCACCGTGGGGCTTAGGATCTCTGCTCTGGTCTTGAAACCGAGGCTGAACACCCACAACCACGGAAAGAGGAAGACCGCTACCATGAGGGCCGTCAATACGTAGCTGAGCCACTGCAGAGCGCGACGCGTGCCCAGAGCGCGGCGGGCCTGCCTGATCTTTCCTGCTGCGACAGTAGAGGCCTCGAGGCTGAAGTTGCCATCCAT
>Ga0315288_10004675_pt1 | contig 17447 bp, 10 predicted proteins | sample YL17G11_20_MG_FD_203454 | JGI IMG/M metagenome (GOLD analysis project Ga0315288, IMG submission 203454) | Sediment microbial communities from Yellowstone Lake, YNP, Wyoming, USA - YL17G11_20 | ecosystem: Environmental > Aquatic > Freshwater > Lake > Sediment | place: USA: Wyoming | collected... | reverse complement strand
GCAAAACGCCCTCAAGCACGGCCTGTCCGCCCGCCACGACGTAATCACCACCGAAAGCCAGGCCGATTTCGACCTCCACCGCGATGCCCTCCTCGCCGAACTCGACCCCCTAAGCCCAATGGAATCTATGCTGGCAGACCGCATCGTAAGCCTCTCATGGCGCCTGAAACGAGCCGACCTCATCCAAAACCAGACAATTGACGCCCTGAACGAAGAAACCACCACCAACCCACTGGCCAACCTCGCCAAATCCTTATGCTTAAAAGGTTTAGGCTTCCCACAAGACGAAACATCCGACTCGCGCCCCGACCTAACCCTCGGCCGCATCGCCCTAAAGGACTTCTCAAACGCAAGGGTCCTCGACCGCCTCCTAATGTACGAAAGAAGAATAGAGCACAGCCTATACAAAACAACCCTCGAACTCCAAAGACTCCACCTACTCCGAACCCTCGAACCTTCAGAACCAAATCTCGAACCCCAAGACCGCCGTCTATCCCCCGGCCCTGTGCCGGGGGTCAGCACAGAACCAAACAACACCCCCGAACCGGGCCAAAACCATCAAACATCAACCATCCAGGCTTGTCCGCCGAAGGCGGAATCCAGCATCATTGCGCAAAACAAACCCAATTTCCAAAACCCCAAAACCAACACAACCCTTGCAACCGCAAGGAATTACAAACAAAAACCACCCCCGCCCCACCCAAAGAAACAAACCCAATCAAACCCAATCCCGCCGAGCCGGGACGAGATACGCAATACGACATACGCCTGCCCCGAGGGGGACATCCCACATACAAAACAACAAGCCCCAAGCGTAAGCGCCGGGGTATTCTCGGACGATTCCCCGATAGACACACTGACAAAATCAAGCTATAATGCACCCTGAGCTTATAACCGCATTCTTAAACTGTCTAAAAGGAGCAAGATCATGCCGGAACACGCGAATCGCCGAGAGTTCTTGAAGAAATCCGTCGCCGCATCCGCCGGGACCGCTCTCGCTCTGAGCCTCGAAGAAAAGGCCCTGCTCGCACAGATGACCCCACACCAATTATCTACCCGCGAAACGACCGGCTCTACAACCGGGGCGAAAGCCGCAAGCGACGCATCAATTGGCGCGGGCCTTAACGACCTGCCGATGGGCAAGATCGGCAATATCAAGATAAGCAGAATGTTCACCGGCGGCAATCTCATCAGCGGATTCGCACACAGCAGGGACCTGATTTACGTATCTTCTCTCCTCACGAGCTACTTCACCGACGAGAAGGTGATCGAGACCTTCGAAATCTGCGAAGAGATGGGAATAAACACCGCTATTCTCAGGCTCGATGAGCACTGCATCAGAATCATCAAAAAGTACTGGAATGACCGAGGCGGCAAGCTGCAGTGGATCGCCCAGGTCAAAATGACCGCAGACGACCCAACCTCCGAAGCCAAAAGCGCCATCGACAACGGGGCCGTCGGAGTCTATGTGCACGGCGGAGTCGCCGACACATTCGTCGAAGCCGGCCGCGTTGACCTCCTGGCCAAAGCTGTAGAATTCATTAAGAGAAACGGGGCCATCGCAGGCATCGGCGGCCACAACGTCGAAGTCCCTATCGCCTGCGAAAAGGCCGGCATAGACGTCGATTTCTATATGAAGACACTGCACAGCAACAAGTACTGGTCCGCCGAAATACAGCCGGAGAACGACAATATCTGGTCCAAAGACCCTGAAAAGACAATCGAGTTTATGAAGAACGTCAAGAAGCCCTGGATAGCCTACAAGGTTATGGCCGCCGGCGCTATCCACCCCAAAGAAGCCTTCAAATACGCTTATGAGAACGGCGCCGATTTCGTATGTGCAGGAATGTTCGACTTCCAGGTCAGGGAAGACGTGATTATCGCAAAGGAAATACTCGCCGGCAAACTAAACAGAATACGCCCATGGTGCGCGTGACCTGAGCTGCATTGACGAATACGACTGCGTGGAGAACGAGAAGTGCGCAAAGAAATGTAGCTCCGCAAAATGTCCTGCGAAACATATTTTCGAAAAGACAAACAAGAAAAGGATAGCGACGACGCCGAGAAGAAAGATGAGCGACGTTACACACATCTTGGATGCAATTGAGCGAGGAGATGCTCGGGCTGTAGATGAATTGCTCCCGGCAGTTTATGATGAATTGCGTCGGCTGGCTGCCTGGAAGCTCTCCCGCGAGAAGCCCGGCCAGACGCTCCAGGCCACTGCCCTGGTCCATGAGGCGTATATTCGGCTGGTGGGGGAAGAAGCTCAGAATTGGAGAAGCCGCACGCATTTCTTCTCTGCGGCCGCTGAAGCGATGCGTCGTATTCTCGTTGATAATGCCCGCCGCAAGAAGAGTCTCAAGCGTGGAGGCAACTTGCAGCGAATAGAACTTGGGGACGCAACTGAAAGAAGCGATGAACAATTGCAGAGGGAAGACCTGCTGACCTTGGATGAAGCCATGCATAAGCTGGAGGCAAAGGATGCCATCAAAGCCGAATTAGTGAAACTGCGGTTCTTTGCGGGGCTTACAATCGAGCAGGCAGCGGAGGTTCTGGGGATTTCTCACGCAACGGCGGAGAGGTATTGGGATTACGCGCGCTCCTGGCTGCGTGTTGAGATTGCAGAGGATAGTAGGGCTGCCGAGACCGGCTGATATTTTTTCTCGAAAAATCGGTTTTTCTATGAGGGGATGCACTCCTGCTTTACGCACTAATAGTAGAGCCCAAGTAAAAAGGAGTAGTTTATGTGTGCCAACCATGACCAGAATGAAGAGCAGATTTATTACCAAGCCGTGTCGCTACCGCCGAAACAGCGAGCGACGTACCTCAAGCAGGCGTGCGGAGACGACCACAAGCTATTGCGACGTGTTGAGGCATTGTTAAAGGCCCATAGCATAGAAGATGACTTCCTCGAGGCCCCCGTTCTCGACCAGGACGTAACATTAGAGAACGCTCCTCTGATTGAAGGTCCAGGCACGAGGATTGGCCGGTATGAGCTGCTGGAGCTAATTGGCGAGGGCGGGATGGGCCTGGTTTATCTTGCCGAGCAAAAAGAGCCGGTTAAGCGCCGGGTCGCCCTTAAAATCATCAAGCCCGGCATGGATACCAGGCAGGTAATCGCCCGCTTCGAGGCCGAAAGACAAGCCCTGGCCGTGCTGGACCATCCGAACATTGCACGCGTTTTCGACGCCGGCACAACGCAGGCCGGCAGACCTTACTTCGTGATGGAGCACGTCAAGGGCATGCCCATCACCGCATATTGTGATAAGCACAAGCTCGATATAGAGCAAAGACTAAAACTCTTCAGACAGGTCTGCGAAGGCATCCACCACGCGCACCAGAAGGGTATTATCCACCGCGACATCAAGCCGTCGAATATCCTGGTTACCCTGCAGGACGATAAGGCAGTGCCCAAAATCATCGATTTCGGGATAGCCAAGGCCGCAACGCAGCCGTTGACCGACAAGACCCTTTTCACCTCTCAGGGCCAGTTGCTGGGCACGCCGCAGTATATGAGTCCTGAACAGGTGGACCTGGCGACGCACGATATTGATACCCGCTCGGACATCTACTCTTTGGGGGTGGTGTTGTACGAGCTCCTGGCCGGCGCGCTGCCTTTTGAGGCGGAGCGATTTGAGCGTGTGGGCCTGTCGCAGATTCAGCATACGATTCGCGAGGTCGAGCCGGCGTCGCCGAGCATACGGCTGACGGCCCTGGGCGAAGACGCCAAGGCAATTGCGGCAAGCCGCGGGACGCAGGTCATCCCGTTGGCCCGGCGTCTGCACCGTGAGCTTGAATGGATACCGCTAAAGGCGATGCGCAAAGAGCGTGTTCGGCGGTACAGGTCTGCCTCCGAGCTTGCAGATGACATCCAGAATTACCTAAACGGCAATCCTCTAATAGCCGGGCCGGAGACAACCATTTACCGCGTCAGGAAGTTCGTTCGCAGACACGCCGGCTCGGTCGCCACAGTCGCACTTGTGGCAACAGCAATAAGTCTCGGTCTGGTCATAAGTACAGCGATGTACATTCGAGCAGAGCGGGCACGCGAAAATGAGTTCATTGCGCGCAGCCAGGCGGAACAGGCCGAGAAACTCGCACAAGAACAAAAAGACATAGCCCAGACAAAGGCCGAAGACCTCCGCCGGGCAATGTATGTTAATAACATTCAATTAGCCAATTCGAAATACCATGAAGGAAACATCCGCCGTGTCCGTGAGCTATTAGACTCCTGTCCTAATGACCTTCGCGGCTGGGAATGGCACCGCCTCAATTATATCTCCGACCAGTCCCTTATGACCCTCCGTGGCCATCAAGATGGCGTTACATCGATAGCGCTCAGCCCGGATGGGAAACGCATTGCTTCTGGTAGCAACGACGAGACAATCAAAGTCTGGGATGTTGCGACAGGTGCTGAACTGATTACTCTCACCGGGCACAAAGATGTGGTCAATTGTGTTGCGTTTAGCCCGGACGGTAAACAAGTCGTATCGGGTGGTTATCCGGGGAAGATTAAGGTGTGGGATGCGGCAAGCGGGGCGGAAGTGATGAACATACCTGGCCACGATGGTTGGATCATATCTGTAGGATTTAGCCCAGACGGCAAGCGTCTTCTCTCTGCAAGTTCTGATAGCAAGGTGATCAAGGTATGGGATGCAACGACCGGGGTCGAAGTAATGACCTTACCTGGGCACCTAATTAATTCTGTGGCAATCAGTCCTGACGGCAAGAAGATAGTCTCCGGTAGTAACGATGAAACAATCAAGGTGTGGGATGTCGCAACCGGAAAAGAACTGCTAACTCTCCAAGGACATCAATATAGAGTTATCTCTGTTGCATTCAGTCCGGATAGCAAGTTTATTGTCTCAGGTGGCGCGGACAGAAAGGTGAAGGTCTGGGACGTCCAAAGCGGCAAAGAAGTTATGGCGCTTAGCGGACACAACGATTGGGTCAGTTCCGTTTCGTTCAGTCCGGACGGCAAGTTTATTGTTTCAGGCGGTAAAGACAACACGATTAAGATCTGGGACACGATCAGCGGTGAAGAGGTTAAGACCTTCCGTGGGCATTATTCCACTGTCTATTCGGTAGCCTTTAGCCCAGATGGAAAACGCATAATCTCAGGTAGTGGGGACCAGACAATCAAAATCTGGGATGCCGAAGGTATAATCGATGTGGTGAAGCTTGGAAAACATCTCAGTACGGTTAGGTCTGTGGCTTTTAGACCGGATGGTAAGCGGATCGTTTCAGGCAGCGGGGACCAAGTAAAGATCTGGGATGTAGCAACTGGCGCGGAAGTGATGAACCTGCGTGGGGCTGAACGGGGAGTTTCATGCCTCGCATTCAGCCCGGAAGGTAAGTATATCGTCTCGGCAGGTCCGGATATTATGATATGGGATGCGGAAAGTGGCACCAGACTCCTAAGTCTTCGCGGACATGTGGGCACGGTACCAGCAATAGCATTTACCCCGGACGGTACAAAAATCATATCAGGTGGTATGGATAAAATGATAAAAGCTTGGAATGTCGCAACTGGCACTGAATTGAAGACCTTAAAAGGCCATCGTGGTGGAGTTCGATCGGTAGCTGTTAGCTCAGACGGAAAACGTATCGCTTCAGCCAGTGACGATGGCGAAATCAAGATGTGGGATATATCAACTGGTGCTGAAGTAATGAGCATACTTACTCACCAGAGATGGACGCCAGGGGTATCTGTCGCATTTAGCCCGGATGGAAAGCGCATCGCGTCGGCTCCTAGTAGGTATGGGATTGTCAAAGTCTGGGACACTGCAACGGGTGTTGAATTGATGACCCTTAGTGGCCATCGAGGTGGGGGTCGTTCAGTAGTTTTTGGCCCCGGTGGTAACCGTATTATCACAGGGAGTGATGATGGAACCGTCAAGGTGTGGGATGCTGAAAGGGGGGTTGAATTGATGACACTCAATGCGAATATTCCTATTCTTAGTGTTGCGTTTAGTCCTGACGGCAAGTCCATAGCTGCGAGTGCGAGTGCCCAGGTTATCCTCTGGGAATCTGAGGTGCCTGCTGGTGGGTATGGGCCGCGGAAAAACGGCGAGGTCGCCAGGAAAATCGTAGATGAGTTGTATGATAAGCTCGGCTACTACTGCGAGATAATAAATAAACTACAAGCAGACAAGACACTCGATGAGCCGCTTCGTAAGCTGGCGCTGCAGATTGCCGATTCCCGCAAGTGGTGGGACGCAGAAACATTCAATGATGAAAGCTGGGAGGTTGTCAGCTCACCTGATAAGGATGCCGAAGATTACAAATTGGCGATGGAAAAGGCTGCGAAGGCCACGCGTATGGAACCGAATGATTGTGGGATGCTCAATACCCTGGGCATAGCCCAATACCGTCTGGGTGCGTACCAAGACGCACTTATGACATTATCACGCGCCGACAAAATGCGAACAGACGCAAATCAGCCATCTACTGTAGAGGATTGGGCATTTATCGCAATGTCCCTGCACAAACTTGGCCGCGTTGATGAGGCGAAGGTGTCGCTCGAACGACTTGGTACTTTTTTGCAGGAAGAGCGGTTCTTAGATTACGAAGAAGCAAAAGCTTTCTTGGGCGAAGCAGAAAAACTCATTGAAGGCGAAAAACAGTAGAAGTCTTATGTAAAGATAGAGAGACTCCGACGGCAGAAGGTATCAGACTGATTAGAGCACGTGTGCTTTCTTCAGAATCTTTTGACGTATTCGAGGAACTCTTTCGCCGTTCTGTCCAAGTTCTCTATTTCGCCTCCGCTGCTTGTGAGAATGCCATCGCCGCACAAATCACAATTTGAGAATACTTGCGCATCTTGGACTCCCTTCAGTCAAACAACTCGTCAAGTTCAAAGGCCGAGCCTGCCGAGCTACTCTTCTTTTTTCTTGCCCGGCATAAGGCCCTTGATGCCGTCGCCGATTCCCTTGCCGACGTCTCCCGCCCCTTCAAGTATCTTCTTGCCGGGGTCTCCGGCGCCTTCGAGCACTTTTTTCGTAACGTCGGCCCCTTCTTTGATGATCTCCATACCGGCGTCAAGTGTCTCGCCCAGCGCGCCCGACAGCCCCTTTATCATATCGTCCGGCAATGTCCCGGCGCCCTGCTCGGCTATGCCGCGCGCAATGACCGACAGTATCTTGCCGATCAAGCCGGCAGTGTTCAGCTTGTTGTCGCTCCCTAAGTTGGTCATTCTGATAGTCGCAAGCTTCAACGGAATCGTATCCATTCTCCCCGGAACAGGCAATAGCTTGACTTTCACCGTGGTATTGCTGATTACAAGCTCGTCTATATGCAGCTTCTTGCCTTCCGCAGCAGCCTCGCCTTCCGGGCCCTTGGGTATTGCCTTGACCACGTCCTGAATGTTGTTGCGCAGACCTTTCTGCTCAAGCACCACTTCCGCCCCATCGAGCGTGATCTGGTTTATCTTGACCGTATCGCTCATCAGGGACCGCACATCGACTTTAACTGACCCGCTCTTCAATTCAAGCAATTCCTTATGCTCATAACCCTCCGGATTCTCGACGGCAAGATTATGCAGGGCAAGCCTGCCGCCCATAATTGACAGGTCAACGTCTTCCACTTTGACGCCCACCTGCAGCATCCTGGTTCCCGCCTTCTCTATCCCGAATTTCACGGCCCGCCCGCCAAAACGGTCAACCGCCAAAACTATGGCGACCGCCGCAACAATTATAACCAAAGGAAAGGTTATCAGCAGTTTTCGCACTATCTTCATTTCTGTTCTCCTAAATAAATTTTCGTGCTGGAGCGGGAATCCGGGCTAAACGCTCTCGCGGACAATCTTTGCTCCGAGCGGATTCAATCTTTCTTCTATTTTCTCGTACCCCCGGTCAATGTGATAGACCCTGTTTATCGTTGTCGTTCCCTCGGCGGCCAGCCCCGCCAGAACCAATGCCGCCGACGCACGCAGGTCCGAAGCCATCACCGGCGCCGCGATCAGCTTCTTTACCCCCGCCACAATCACAACCGGCCCTTCCTTACGCAGATCTGCCGCCATTCGATTCAGCTCGGCGACGTGCATATATCTGTCGGGAAAGACCTTCTCGATAATGACGCTGTTGCCGTCCGCCAGCGATAGAAGCGCCATAAACTGCGCCTGCAAATCCGTTGGGAAGCCCGGATACGGCTGCGTCGTAATATCAGCCGGCTTGACCGAGCCGTCCGCCGCAACCGTGCACCCGCACCCGTTCGCCTCCACCGTCACGCCTATACTCCGCAGCTTGTGCACCACCGCCATCATATCGTCGAGCCGGCAGTTCCGAACCTGCACCTCGCTCGACGTTATCGCAGCGGCCGCCATAAACGTCCCCGCCTCAATTCGGTCCGCAATAACCTCGTATTCAACGCCCTCCAGCTCTTTTACTCCTTCAATAGTCAGCCGGGGCGAGCCTATCCCGCTGATTTTCGCGCCCATCTTGTTCAGGCAATTCGCCAGGTCCGCCACCTCCGGCTCACACGCCGCCGATTCGATAACGGTGCGGCCTTTGGCCAACGTCGCCGCCGTAAGGATATTTGCAGTGCCCAGGACGGTCGAGCCGAAAGGCCCCCCCATAAACACCTCCGCGCCCCTCAATCCCTTCGGCGCCTCGGCGACTATGTAGCCGCCATCCAGATGTATCTCGGCGCCAAGCGCCTCCAGCCCGCGCAGATGAAGATTCACGGGCCTGTCGCCTATCGCGCAGCCCCCCGGCATAGACACCCGCGCCCTGCCGCACCGCGCAAGCAGCGGCCCGAGTATGCAAATGCTCGCCCGCATCTTCCGCACAATCTCATAATCACCAACATAATTATCAATCACCGTCGAATCCATGCACAAATCGCCGTTCGCACTCCTCGTCAGCTTGCACCCCAGTTGCCCCAGCAGCTCACCGCACACCGTAATATCCGAAAGATGCGGCACAGATTTGAGAGTTGATTTGCCCGCGGCCAGGATGGTCGCCGCCATTATCGGCAGCGAAGCATTCTTCGACCCGTTCACACTCACCGCGCCCGAAAGCCGCACAGGCCCTTCGATCCGAAATACGTCCATTCTCTATTTTCCTTGAAAAGCGGCCCCCGTTCTGCAATACTCCACACAACAGCAAGCCGGAACAATACTGTAATAGAAGACGACTTAGTTTTCAAGTCCTGCTTTAACAGCAGGACTTTTGCAAAAGGTTCATTAACAGGATAATTCCGACCGGCCCGGCGGCAAGCAGAAAATATGCTACGATGACCATTATCGAGATAGCCAGACAAACCACTAAACTGATGAACCCCGCGCTGCTGATTTGCTTAGCGGGCCTGATATTATTCGGGATTTGGCTCCTGCGGACCTCCTGGGGCCGAAAGGCGTTTGTCGATTCGCCCGTCCGCAGAAACGATATGCCCGTCTATGTGCCGGGCATCCTGCTGTTTGCGTGGTTTGGGGTATTCCCAACAACAATCCTTATCGGCAAGAAGCTCGCCGCTGACCTGCCGGTCTGGCAGACCGCCGCCATCATCAACGCCGTTTACTGCCTCGACGCAACGGCCCTGACCGCCGGGACCCTCATCCTCGCCAGTCACCACTTTGCACGCCGATTGAAGGGGTTCGGCCTCAACCCAAAAACAATACCCAGGGATTTTCTCACCTCTTTCTTGAATCTGTTGACGGTCTGGCCCCTCGTGATGGCCGCCCTGGTGCTGACGACATACATCGGCCGCCTCATCTGGGGACCCCAATTCGACCTCGGCCGACACGAGGAGCTCGAATTGATAAGGCAATACTCCCAGTTGCCGCTGCGAATCTCGGTCTTTGTCGTCGCCGTCCTAATGGCGCCGATCCTCGAGGAATTGCTTTTCCGCGGCATGCTTCAAACAATGCTCCGCTCATTGTGGCGCGAGCTATCCCGGCGATGGATGCCCCGCATCAATCTGCTGACCTCCGCGGGCGAAGCCCGGCCGATTTGCAACTCCCGTGCACCGGATACAGCCTCAGCGAGCGCAAGCAGATTGATGCGGGGGTGCGGGGCTGTCGGAGTATGGCTGTCAATCGCGGCGGGCGCCGCCCTGTTCGCAATCGCGCACGCAAACACCGGACACTGGCCGGCGCTGTTTATATTGGGCGTCTGCCTCGGCTACGCTTATGAAAAAAGCGGCTCCCTGCTCCGCCCAATCTTCATCCACTCGATTTTCAACACAATTATGGTAATATCGGCGCTCTACGGGTAGGCAGGCATCGTCAATCGGAGAGGTTGCTCCGGTTCAAATTTTCATGTGAGACCCGCAGAATTCTGTTGACACCGGGCCAATACGAGCATATCATAATCTCAGTGTTCTGTGGTGTCGGGATTCATTATCCGACTGCCCCGGTCGGGCAGCCGGCCTGACAGTTCTATGACTCTTTAGACGTACAGGTCCTTCGATGAAGATTATCCGCGCATATCTCAACTCGCGATGTTGTTACATCTCGCCAACTGATTTTATCGACTCTTTTGGGAGGACAACCAAATGTTGACCGGCAGAAAGAATACGCAGCGTTTCACACGTGGCAGCGGACTGACGGCCTTGACCATCCTGAGCGTCTGCGGCGCCATTGCCCTGGCGTCGTACGCACAGGCCGGTCCGGCTCTCGTGTCAGAGCATCTCCAGCTACTGACCTCGGTAAGCCTCTGGCCCGCCACATACGGCGGATCGGGCGAACCAAACTGCTACGACTTGTGCAAAACACACGCAGATGAAGTTTACCATCAATGCCGCAGGGCCGGCGGCTCGGATCTCCGCTGCTCGGAACTCCGCAACCAGGCCCTTCGGGAATGTATCGACAGCCAGTGCGGCTCTCCGCCCCCGCCGCCACCGGACTGCCGGCAGCTTTGCCAGCAGCACGCTGAGCAGGCGTTCGCCGCGTGTCTGGCAAACGGCGGCTCCGAAGAGGAGTGCACCCGAATAAAGGCCGCCGTCCTCGAACGCTGCCTGCTCGGTTGTGAACCGCCGCCCCCGCCGCTTGACTGCAAACAGATATGCCAGCAGCGAGCCGAAGAGCTGTTGACCGCGTGCATCGCAAATGGCGGGTCGGAAGAAGATTGTGTTAAAAGGATGCAGGAGTTTCTCGAACGCTGCCTGCTCGGCTGCGAACCGCCGCCGCCGCCCGATTGCGAGCAGCGCTGCCAGCAGCATGCACAGGCGGCATTCAACACCTGCATCGAGAATGGCGGCTCAGAAGAAGACTGCCGCGCTAAAATGCAGGAAGCCCTCAGGAACTGCCTGCAGCGCTGCGAACCGTCCGATTGCCAGCACGTTTGTGCTCGACACGCAGCCGAAGTCCTCAACGCCTGTCTGGAAAAAGGCGGCACCGAGGAAGAATGCAGGATTGCTTCACGCGAGGTTCTGCAGAGCTGCCTGCTGCGGTGCGAACAGCCGCCGCCTCCGCCCGACTGCCCGACAGGCTGCGAGCGCCACGCCCAAAAAGTGCTTCACGCCTGCCTTGAGAGCGGCGGCACTGAGCAGCAGTGCGCAGAGAGGTCGCAGGCCGCCCTTGAGAGCTGCCTGCGCCGCTGCGAACCGCCTGCCTGCGAGCAGGTCTGCGAAAACCACGCAGAAAGGGCACTGAGCGTCTGTCTGGAACAGGGCGGCACCCAAGAACAATGCAAGGCCAGGGCCGAAGAAATCCTCAAGAGCTGTCTGCAGCGCTGCGAGCCTCTGCCCCCGCCGCCCGACTGTGAGCAGGTCTGCGAGCAGCATGCCGGACGCGTCTTCACCGCGTGCACTGAAGCGGGCGGTTCTGAAGAAGACTGCAGAAATGCCGCGCAGGAGGCCCTCAAGAATTGTCTGCAGCGCTGCGAGCCGCCGGACTGCAGCACACTCTGCGAACGCCTTGCACACAGGCTCCTGAACGCCTGTCTGGAGCAGGGCGGCTCAGAAGAAGAATGCAAAGCAAAGGCCGCCGAAATCCTCGAAGGCTGCCTGGCCCGCTGCCAGCCTCCGCCCCCGCCACCCGACTGCCGCCAAGTCTGCCAGCGCCGTTCGCAGAACGTCCTGGCCACGTGTCTGGAGCAAGGCGGGACGCAGGAAGAATGTCAGGCCAAGGCTGCCGAAGTGCTCGAGCTCTGTCTGAGGGCGTGTGAACCTCCGCCCCCGCCCCCCGACTGCAAGGCGGTGTGTGAGCGTCACGCATACAGGGTGCTGAACGCCTGTCTGGAGCAAGGCGGCTCAGAAGAAGACTGCAAAGCAAAGATGCAGCAGGTGCTCAGAGAGTGTCTGCATCGCTGCGAGCCTCCGCCCCCGCCGCTCGACTGCAAGGAGGGCTGCGAGCAGCTCGCCGAAAGGCTTATGAAGGCCTGTCTGGAAAACGGCGGCACCGAAGAACAGTGCAAGGCCAAGGTTCAGCAGCTCCTCGAAAACTGTCTGCTCCGCTGCGAGCCGCTCGACTGCGACTCCCTCTGCAAAACGCACGCAGAGAAGGTCCTCAATGTCTGCCTCGAACAGGGCGGCTCGGAAGAAGATTGCAAAGTCAGGGCCGAACAGGTCCTGCGGAATTGCCTGATGCGATGCAAACCTCACCCGCTTTCGGACCTCGATTCCAACAGGCGCATCTCCCAAGCCGATTTTGCAATGCTCGCCTCGGCCTGGCTGACAAGGCCCGGAGATGCCAACTGGGACCCGGCCTGCGATATCAGCGTGCCGTTCAACAACGTTATTGACGTGCAAGACCTCCTTGTGCTCGCCCAGCACTGGCTGGTCGAGGTCGAATAGCGCCGAAGCTGTGTGATTCCAAATCAAAAGGGCTGCGAGCAACAACTCGCAGCCCTTATTTATTTGCCGCTCCCCCCCGTTCCTCCCGAATACCTATTCACTGACAAGCTCGATCTTCGCCCAGTAACCGGCCTCAAACTTCCACTCGCTCGCCTCGTTGAGCAGTTCGAGCTTCGCCTTCTTGCCCGCGTATTGTGACAAATCCACCTCCACATAGGTCCACAGGTCTTTGGTCGTCTCTTTGCCGATAGGCACCTTGAACAGCTCTTTGCCGTCCGCCTTGACAATCAGAGTCCAGTCCCCCTCCGGATGATGCCCCACCGTGAGCGAGAGCTTCGTCTTCTTGCCCGCCGGAATCTCAACTTCCTTCGACAGCACGCAAGCCGTCGTCTGGCTCAGAGGATGCGTCATCAGAACGTTCTTCCTGCCGTTCAGCTCCTCGTAGAAGCCCGGGTTCATATCCTCGCCGCACTTGGCGACCTTCCAGCCGGGCGCAAGCTTCTCAATCGCCTTAGACAGATCCCTTCCGACCGTGGCCGTAATCTGCGCCATCTCCTTTTCCGTGAATCGGCTGTTGGCGACGGGGCCCGGCGACCAGCACTGCTCGAACTTTGTGGGTTTCGGCTTGGCGACCGGAATAACAAAAACCTCCCCGCCGCCCGTGTCTTTCTCGATACTCCCTCCCGCGCGTTCAACCGCCTGTCGCACGAGTTTCTTATTCACCTCAATCAGCATCGGGAAATTATAAGGCGTATGGCTGAACTTGCTTTCCTGGTTCAAGGCCGACTTGAACTTGTCCGGCAGTTTCGCATACCCGATTGTAGTGAACAGCACCCCGGCCGCGCTCGACGGATTGCAGTCAGAGTCCTGCCCGCACCGCGTCGAGATGATAATCGTCTGGTCCGGGTCGCCCTTGCCGTACAATAGCCCCATCACGATATACGCCCCGTTTATCTTGGCGTCGATGTTGAACTCGCCCTTGTCGCACGACGCTCGCCGATAATCAGGATTATCCTGATATTTGTCCTCGATAAGCTGCCAGGTCTTCTCCCAGTTGTCCGGATTGTCACGGTGCCACTTGAGCAGATCCAAAATGCACTCATAATACTGGCTGCGTTTTGGAATGCACGCCAGGCCGGCTTCCACTATCTTCTCGATATCATTCTCGAAAAAGGCCTCGGCGTACATACCCCCGACGAGCTGCCCCCCGTACAGCCCGTCGCCATAGTTCATCAGCCGCCCAAACTTCTCGCCCAATTCAATCGCAACATTAGGCAGCCCCGGCGCAATCAGACCGGAAAAGTCCGACTCGATCTGATAATCGATGTCGTCGGCGTGTTTGTTGAACTTAGGATGGCCCGAATCCGGCGGCGCGACCCCGCTCCGCAAGAGTGTCCGCCCTTCATTGTTCGCGTGCCACAGAGGATAGCCGCTGTTCGCAAAATCAATGCCCGCCTGGCGAATCGAAACATCCATCCCGTGCAATTCGAGCGTCCGCACAAAGGTCATCTCAACGTAAATATCGTCCTGCCCGAACTGGTTTATCATCTCCGGCTTCCACTGAGGCATCTTATCGGCCAGTAGTATCGCGCCTCTGGAGTGGAATTCCGTCGGCGCGCCCCACCCGACCCCCGCCATTTGCCCGATCCAGCCGCCTTTCATCTTATCAACATAATCCGCAACGCTGATCCGCCGAGACTCCGCGGCGCAAGCCGTCTCTACGCCGAGAGCATAAACCAGAAGCACGCTCAAACCAGCCAGCGCCGTTACTTTCTTGACCGTCAAGGTGCGCATATTGGCACTCCTTTCAGAAGCTCACAATCATTTACCGCCCGGCCCCGCCGTGGCAAGGCCACAAACGGCTCAGCCGTTCCATTCCTTAATCAGCTTCTCAATCCTTTCGGGATTCCAGTCGTTCGGCTTGGGATAATCCTGATTCGCCTCCAGCTCCTCCATAGTGGGGGTCTTCGACGGGACGCCGTCCGCCGGCACATCCGCTCCCGCAATCCATACCAGCGCGTTCAGAATGAGTTTGCGAAAGTCGTTATGCGCCCAGCTATGGTGCCAATGACCACCGGTGAACCCAAAGCCTCTGCCGCCGCCAGGCCGCTCGTATGCCCAGCCTACGTGCTCCGGCATACCTATCTCCGCGCGAACAATCGGATTGCCGCCGTGAGCATCGTCGCGCCCTTTGCGCGTGCTGTCCGGCGGAACAGCCGTCAGAACGGGCGTCACCCCTTCCATACCCCACACAAACCGCATGTGATAGTACCACTCGTCGTCTATCGAAAAGGGCTTGACGCCCCGCGTAATCGGGTGCTTCGGGAATTCCTTGAACTGCGCCTTCCAGAACGGATTCACCGACCAAAAAGTCTCGAAGTAGCCGCCCGTCCAGCCGAGCATATAGTCCCCAGGCTTGCCCTTCGGCACCTCCACCCCATAATGCAGGCACGCAATGCCCACGCCCTTTTTCGCCAATTTGTCCATCTCTTCGAGGTGCTGCATAACTATGTGCCCGTCGCCGCCGTCGCAGAACATGCAAATCGCATCGGCATTGTCAAACGCCGTCGGGTCCTGCGGCCACCCGTCTCTGTACACCGCGGCATATATACCCGGCACGTTCTCGTTCAGGCACTTGGCAAGCAGCAGACACCCCGCGTTATGCTCGTGACTGTTGTAGCCGTGGCTCCGCGGCCCCGCCACCAGCACTAACTTCTTCTTCCCCGACATCTTCAGCCTCTTTAGCTCAATATCCTTGAACTCTATCTTCATCGGCGGACCGGCGTGAAGCTGAAGCGCCAGCACGCCCGACGTCTCGCTGTCCTTCTTGTCGCTGTCAATCACCTCCGCTGTGACCTTCCCGTTAATCTTCAGCGTTATATGGTTCCCGCTGGCGATAATACCGTACTCATTCCAATCGCCCTTCTTAACGACGTCCATCAAGGCCTTGGCGTCGCCAATTGCGACGGTCTCTTTCTTCCCGTCCGCGCCGATGGTCGTTTTCTGTCCGCGTTCCGCCAGCATCCCGCGCCCCTGCTCATCGTAGAGCGCCCCGGCAAACTGACCGGCCATGTCAATATCCGCCTGGTAGCCGGCGACATGGCCGTCCGGAGGAACCTGGCTGCGAATCTGGATGCCCGAGTTGGCCGACTCCGTCCCGCTGATCCGGTACTTCAGCGTCAATTCAAAATCATCCAACTGGCCCAGTTGCCACACCAAAAACTGATTCGATTTGACCGGATTCTGCTCCGTCGATTGCCCGACAATCGCGCCGTCAACCGCCGACCAGTAGCTCATCTCCGGCGCCTTCCAACCATTGAGGGTCTTGCCGTCGAATATCGCCTTGAAGCCCGCATCCGCCGCCGCCGTCGAGCACGTCGTGACAGCAAGAACAATCAACCCCGCTAAAATAATCTGAAAATGAGTTGTACGCATAGTTATTCCTTCTTCATAATAAGTGAACTAAAGTGAACTAAAGTGAACTAAAGTGAACTAAAGTGAACTAAAGTGAACTAAAGTGAACTAAAGTGAACTAAAGTGAACTAAAGTGAACTAAAGTGAACTAAAGTGAACTAAAGTGAACTAAAGTGAAATAAAGTGAGCTTATCCACAACTTTAGTCACTCCTAACTTTAGGCACTTTAGTCACTCTAAACTCTATGCACTTTTATCCCACTGCTTCCTGACGAACTTCACGCCCTCGGTATAAACCGACTCCCGGCTGGGGAAGAAATCCCGCCACACACGCGTCGCCGCCGCCAAATCAGGCAGCGCCCGCCCGAAGGCCTCTATCACCAGCCACTTATCGTACCCGCCCGACCGAAGCGCCTTGAATGTCCCCGCCCAGTCGATGTGCCCCTTGCCCGGCGTCCCGCGGTCGTTTTCGCTGATATGCACGTGATTGATCACGCCGATATGCTTCTTGATTGCCCCGACCGGGTCCTGCTCCTCGATATTCGCGTGAAACGTGTCGTACAATACACCGAAGTTCGGATGATTCACGCGCTTAACGTAGGCCGCCGCGTCCGCCATCGTATTGAGGAAATAGCACTCAAAGCGATTGAGGAACTCCACCGCCAGAGCAACCTTGCTCGCGGCGGCAACGTCCGCCGCCTTCTTGTGCACCTCGGCCGCACGCTTCTTCTCTTCCTCGGTGGGACCGGCGCCCGAAAAAACGCCCAACGGCTGATAGAACGGCCCGCACAAAATGTCCGACCCCAGCGCAGCAGAGCAATCAATTGCCCACTTGAGATACTCCACCGCCCCCTTGCGGTTCTTCGCATCGGCGCTGATAGGATTATGCGCTTCATCCGGGATGACCGTCACGGATGTGCAGCCCAATCCGTTATCCTTGATCGCCTTGCCTATCTTCTTGAAGTGTGCGGCCTCTCCCCCGAAGATGGGTATCTCGACGCCGTCAAAACCGACCTTCTTGAGTGTCCCAAGCATCGCAAAATCATCCTCGGTCACGTGCGTCGTCCACAACAACATATTGAATCCGACTTTCATTACGTTTTCTCCTTATTTCTCAATCGGTATTTTCAACTCAGCCAGCGTATCTCGCATCCATTTGAGCGATTGCTCTATCATAGGTCCGCCCTGGCCTTCACATTCCATACTCAACACGCCATCATAGCCGTGATCGCGCAACATTTCCAGACACTTGCGAATATTCCCCGCATTGACGCCCCCGCCAATTGCACAGTGGCTCAC
>Ga0315288_10004673_pt1 | contig 17449 bp, 18 predicted proteins | sample YL17G11_20_MG_FD_203454 | JGI IMG/M metagenome (GOLD analysis project Ga0315288, IMG submission 203454) | Sediment microbial communities from Yellowstone Lake, YNP, Wyoming, USA - YL17G11_20 | ecosystem: Environmental > Aquatic > Freshwater > Lake > Sediment | place: USA: Wyoming | collected... | reverse complement strand
TAGATCCTGCCAAAATTAAAATTGCCGATAGGATTATCCAATCGCCAAACCTAGTGTAGCTTGTTTTTTTATTCAGTAAATAAATATTAGAAAAAAGAATTTTATTGCCAAGTTCAGGGGATATAACAACAATTTTTCCAAAGGGGTCAAGCAGAAATGAATAACCCATATTAGTTGCTTGGGCAAAATAGCGTCTATTTTCAACTGCTCTTAGTTTTGACATAGCTAAATTTTGAGCTAAAAGAGATTTTGAGCCGTGAAAGGGAGCATCGCTGGATACACTTACTAAAAATTCAGCGCCTTTTTTAGTTAGTTTACGGTTAATATCCGGAGAAAGAATGCTCGAGCAAATAGTTCCTCCGATATTTCCTTTTGGAGTTTGGACAGGTTCAATTGTTTCACTTTTGTTGTGTATTCTTTCTTTTGTTTTCATATTGAAGGAATAAATCTTTAGAACAAATTTTATCCAGTAAGGCAAATAATCACCGCCAGGGACTAATAAAATTTTGTCATGAAAGCCCAGGGGTTTTTCTTTTTCTAAATCATAGTAAAATAGTCGGGATTTGACATTGTTGTTTTCTTCAATTATTTTTTGACTTTCAAGGTATATTTGTCCAGGCCTGAAAAAGTCTTTAAGTATGTATTTGGCAATTTCTTTATCGCCGGCTAAGGTACTGATACCGAATCCTTCAGGAGCAATAATAATGTCTGGATTTTTTTGAATTGCTTCCGGAGATTGAGATAAGCCGAGAACTGCTTTAAAAACTTCTTTTGTTTGATAAGCGTTGAATTCGCTTCCGGATAAAAAGTTGGTTTGAAGCAGAGCGAGCTTAATTGATTTTTCGGACTGAAAAGTTTTTTGGAGTCGATAAATTCCATAACCATTCCACGCCACGGCAATTAAAATTAGAAAAATAAGAGAGACAAATGCTGTCTTTTTTGAAGTTTTGATTGTTTTTATGATTTTAAATAAAAGTACATTTATTAAAACAATTAAAAAGCTGATACCATAGATTCCAGCGATATCAGCAATTTGAACAAAAGAAAGATTATTATGAAGCGTGTAAGCTAAATTCCCGAAAGTCCAATGCGGACCAGGAAGAATTTCTTTGTCTAACCATAAAAGTTCAAATCCCCAGGCTCTTAAATATTCGAAAATTATCCAAAAACAGGGAAAAATGAAGATAGTCCTGCCCAGCGGGGCAATTTTTTTAATTAAATAAGCAAAAAATCCAATAAATAAGCCAAAAAATATAATTTGAGCGAGCCAGATAAACGTAACCAAAACAAAAGTGAGCGCGATATCTTTTTTAACAATTATTCCCAGCCATTCAAAAGGATAAGTGGAAAAAAACCAGGAAAATAATTTTCCAAAAAATATAATCCCGGTTAGAGTCCCGCCGAGAAATGCTTTTTTAGAAGTTATAGAGTTTAGAGAGAGAAAATAGAATAAGGGAATAAGAGCAATTAAAACTAAAATTCCAAAATTTGATGGCGGATAGGCAAAGACTAAGAGAGTCCCGCTTAGTATGGGGAGGAAAAAGAGAGAATTATTTTTTAGAAATTTGATTATAGATTTCATAAAGTTTTATCCAGTCTTGGATGGATAGATTTTCAGCTCTAATTTTTGGATTAAGACCTATTTCTTTTAATATTTTTTCTATTTTTCTTGCTTCGAGCGAAGTCGAGGAGAGATTATTTTTCAGCATTTTTCTTTTTGAAGAAAATCCGGCTTTGACAAGTTTAAAAAATCGCTCGGTTTCTGTTTTTGGGTATAAATACCCAAAAACTCTGGGAACTATCTTTATTATCGCCGAATCAACTTTGGGTTGCGGCCAGAAGGAATTTCTGGAAACATAACTGATGATTTCTGGCTCTGCCCCGTTAGAAATTTTATTTCTAACGGGGTGAACATAAAATTGAACAGCAACAGCCAAGAGATTCATGCGGGGCGGCTTGGCGCAAATTCTTTGGGCGACTTCTTTTTGGACCATTAAAATCATTTCTTGGGGTGGACTTTCGCTTTCCAAAAATTTTCTAATCACCGGCGAGGTAATATAGTAGGGCAAGTTTGCTATTATTTTATAATTAGAAATTAGAAATTGGAAATTAGAAATTTGCAAAATATCTTTGTTTATTACTTCAACATTATTAATACCCTCAGCTTTTAGGACGTCTTTGAGTATTTGAGATAGAGTCCTGTCTTTTTCGACTGCGATTACTTTTTTGACTTTTTTTGCCAATTCCAAAGTTAATATTCCCAGTCCGGGTCCGATTTCCAAAATAATATCATCCGGTTTTAGTTCGGCTGCTTCAATAATTTTTTTCAAAACATTTTTGTCTATCAAAAAATTCTGGCCAAGCCTTTTCGATGGTTTAATACCGTATTTCTTTAATATCTCCTTCATATTTTTTTAAATTCTATTAAATGCTCCGGAATATCGGACAGGAAGCGGGACGGCGGATTTGCCTGGGTGGAGCCATAAAGGGTTCTTTTTAGGGTAAAAGTTAAATAGAGACGTTCTTTTGCCCTGGTCATTCCAACATAGCATAGACGCCTTTCTTCTTCCAATCGCCTTGGCTCAAGCAGGCTTCGGCTATGAGGAAAAATTCCTTCTTCGCAGCCAGCGATAAAAACTATTGGAAATTCTAGTCCTTTTGCCGCATGAAGGGTCATTAAATTAATAACGTCTTTTTGGGTTTCTATTTCGTCTCCTTCGGAAATTAAGGCAACATCTTCTAGAAATTTTCTAAGCCCTTCCGGTGGTTTTAATTCATTATAGTTTTTTACCGCAGTAAAAAGCTCTTGAACATTCTGCCAGCGAATTTCGGATTCAGGGATATTTTCAATATAATTTTTTTCCCCGTAGGCTTCATGAAGATAATTTTTATATTTTGTTTCTTTAAAAATAAAAGCCATAACTTTATTCAGGGGTTCATTTTTGGCAATCTGCCTGGCTTTTTTAAGTAATTCAATAAATTTTTTGACATTGGGATTGGTTTGGCTGACTTTTTCCAATCCTTCTTTTAATATTTTTTCAATCGTTGTATTTCCTATGCCTCTTGGCGGGACATTGATTATTCTGCCCCAACTTACTAAATCATTGGGATATAAAATTAGCTTCAGATAAGCTATGATATCCTTAATTTCTTTGCGATGATAAAACTTGATTGTGCCAATAATTTTGTAAGGAAGATTATGTCGAATCATTGCTTCTTCCAGGGCCCTTGATTGGGCATTTGTTCGGTAAAGAATAATAAAATCCTTTAATTTTAAGCCCCTTTTTTGGAGCTCACTAATTTCCTGAATGATAAATTCTGCTTCAGCCGTTTCATCCAGGGTTTCAGCAATAATAATTGGTTCGCCCCCCGGGTTCTCCGTCCATAATTCCTTCTCTTTTTGGTAAATATTTTTGGAAATAACTTTATGGGCAGCATCCAAAATATTCTGGGTAGAACGGTAATTTTGGTCCAAGATTACCACTTTTGCCTGAGGATAGTCTCTTTCAAAATTAAGGATATTGCGGAAATCGGCGCCCCGGAATTGATATATGCTCTGGGCATCATCCCCAACCACTCAGATATTTTTATATTTTTTGGCCAGTAAGTTTATTAAGACATATTGGGCAGTGTTGGTATCTTGATATTCATCGACCAGAATATATCTGAATCTTTCCTGATATTTTTCCAGTATTTTTGGAAATTTGGAAAAAAGTTCCACAGAGAGCATTATCAAATCGTCAAAATCCAAGGCATTAATCTTCTCAAGATATTTTTGGTAGCCTTCATAAACTTTAGCTATGGTTTCTTCAAAATAATTTTCAGCTTGCCCTGAGCTTGTCGAAGGGCTTATCAGTTCATTTTTAAGAGAGGAGATTTTTGAACTGATAACTCCGGGCTTGAATTGTTCTTTGTCTATCTCGAGCTCCTGACTTATTTTTTTAATTAAAGATAACTGATCTTGTTCGTCATAAATAACAAAGCTGTTTTTATAACCGAGATTTTTAATTTCTTGTTTAAGAATCCGGAGGCAAAAGGCATGAAAGGTGCCGATAAACCCCGTTAGACGCATAGCGTCTAACGGGGTAAACGGCATTGCAGATTGCTTGCCAATAAGCTTTATGACTCTTTGCCGCATTTCATCGGCAGCTTTATTGGTAAAGGTTACAGCCAGAATATTCTCCGGATTAATGCCGCATTGAATTAAATAAACTATCCTATGGGTTAAAACGCGGGTCTTGCCAGAGCCCGGCCCGGCTAAAATTAAAAGAGGGCCGGCAGTTGTTTCTACGGCTTCTTTTTGTCGTGGATTGAGATTTTTTAAGATGTCCATCATTAAAATTATAGCACACTGCTGGTGTGGATAAAACCCTTGACAAGGGCGAAAGAGCCTGCTAAACTGAAAGATAGACCCCGTTAGAAGTGTTGGTATTAATAGGGAACGCTCGTATGCAAAATACTGAAATTCTTCGTTTAATGCCCAAGCTATAGTATACCGATACTTCTAACGGGGTAGATTCCTGAAACCCTTGTAATTAACTCTTTAAGCGATAGGAGCTTATTAGCAAGATTATTACAACTCCCTTTTTAGCCATGGAAGCCCGCTTCGCCGAATCGAGGCGAGCGAGGCGAGCAAGGAAGGAGGGAGAAATAGGAAAAAATTTATTAAAACTGCTTAGATTTATTCCTAAAAAGAGGCTTTCTTTAGGCATTTTGACTCTTTTTGGAATAGCAGCAGTTATTTTATTTGTCCCATTGTCGCGAAGCGACGCGGAAGAGCCTCTAAGGACCCAATTTCAAGAAGTAGAAAGAAGGTTAATTCGGGAAGGGTCCTTTGTTTATAGTTCTGGCTATCAATCTTTGGCTCAAGTAAATGATTCTGACGAGGGTTTTGGCGGCGAAGATGAGCTTGGGTCCAGTATAATTATCCAGGACAATGCATTTTTGGCATCCGCCAATCTTTATGGCCTTGCCAATGTCGCTGGAATTTTTGATAAAAGCAGAGGCGATATTATTACTTATGAGGTTCAGTCCGGCGATACTCCTTCTTATATTGCTGCTTTATTCGGGATTTCAACCAATACCTTGCTTTGGGCCAATAATTTGAATTATTGGAGCACAATTAGACCGGGGCAGAAGTTAGTGATTTTGCCGATTTCCGGAGTGCTTCACGAGGTAAAAAAGGGAGAAAACCTGGCTAAAATCGTTAAAGATTATAAAGGCGATCTTGATGAGACAATTGCCTATAATGGTTCGCCGGCTGATGGCACTATTTCAATTGGTCAAAAGATAATTATTCCTGGAGGAAGTAAGGTTATTTCTCAGCCGCAAGCCACCTATGCCCTAAGTCGTCCCAATACAGGCTTCACCGGACCTTATTCTGGCATAAGCCATAAATTCCCCTGGGGTCAGTGTACCTGGTATATTGCCCAGAAGCGTTATATTCCCTGGGGCGGTAATGCCAAAGATTGGCTTAATAATGCCAGAAAATATGGATTTCAGACTGGTTCCGAGCCTAGTCCCGGCGCGATTGTAGCTACCCGAGAAGGGTGGTATGGTCATGTTGCCTATGTTGAAGCAGTCCAGGGAGATTCTATAATCATTTCTGAAATGAATCTGGGTAGAGGAATACTAAAAACGAGAACTCTTAAAGTAGGCGACAAGCGGATTAAAGGATACATATATTAAAAAATTTTCAATTTTCAATTTTCAATTTTCAATTAGTCCCTTATTTTTGGGGATTTTTTGTTGCTTTTTTTGAAAAGTTATAATATACTAAAGAGACGGTTCTTTGAAAACTAATTTAAGGAGTAATTCATGAGACGATTGTCGATATTTTTCTTTTTATTTATTTTTTTGTTTAACGTAAGCTGCTTGTTTAAAAAGCCCCAATTAACCCCGCCCGTAAGTCAGGAAGATGTTTTTCAGGCGAAGATTCAGGAGCTTGAAGAGGCAATCAGGCAAGTATCCGAGAATACAGAAAATCTTAAGAAATTTATTAATTTATTGAAAACAAATCAAGGCCAGTTTCCCAAAAGCAATTTTCCTGTTTTTATCCCGGAGCATGTTGATTTTTGCCAAGAAGAAGTGCCCTTAGATAGATTTAGGGTCAGGGAACGATTGGAGCAGGCCCTGATTAATGAGATGAATCGTCCGGCAATCTGCCTGGTTTTTCTGAGGTCTGGCCGCTGGCTTCCTTTAATTGAACAGAAAATACAGGAGATGAACTTGCCCGAGGATTTAAAATATGTGGCCGTGATTGAAAGCGATCTTAATCCAGAAGCATATTCCTATGCCGGAGCAGCTGGTCTTTGGCAGTTTATAAAAAGCACTGGCAAGCGCTTTCTAAAGATTGATTCTTACATTGATGAACGCCTGGATTCGGAAAAGTCAACTGAAGCCGCCTTGGGACATCTTGCAGAGCTTTATACTGAATTTGGCGATTGGCCGTCGGCATTGGCTGGCTATAACATGCACAAAGACAGATACAAAAACGCCAGAACCAAGGAACAAGCGCAAGATTTTTATGCTGTTCGAGACATTTCCAATGAGTCTTTGCAATATCCTTTTCGAGCCATTGCCATTAAATTGATAATGGAGTATCCGGACAAATACGGTTTCCCGCCCATAGAAGAGATAAATGAAATTAAATATAAGCCCTATCCTGTTGAGGCAGCGATAGTCAGTGTTGATTATCGGACTGAGAAAATTGTTGATATAGCAAAGCGCTTGGGTATGACTTATCAGGAGTTTAGAGCTTTTAACCCACACATTTTGGTCGGTAAAAATAGCTATGGCGAGGTAGTCCGAGCCTATCTTCCCAAAGGAAAATATAAAATATACACAAAAAAGACCGCAAACGGTCTTTTTTAATTTCTAATATCTAATTTCTAATTCCTAATGAAATTTTTAATGCTAAAATTTCTAATTTCTAAACTACTTTTTATTGATTCGGGATTTTTTGACGATCGAGGTGAATATTAGATTCAATTCATTAGCTTCTTGCCATAATTTTCTTGCTTCGTCTTTTAATTCTGGCGCTGCTTTTGCAATCATTCTGAGCCAATGCCTGGTCTCTTTTGATTCTTTTTTACAAATGCCCAGTTTATGCTCAAAGTCTTTTCTCGTTTCAGCGCAATCTGCTTCGCAGTAGTTAGCCCCTATACTTGTTCCAGCTTTAATTAGTTGGATAATTATAGGTTGAGTAATTTCGTGCTTGGAAATTTTTTTGGCAAATTCTATAATATCTTCACCAAATTTAGCTGTTCTTTCTTCTAAATCGTAAATTTTTTCTTTTTTGTCATTTAACATTTAGATTTTTATTAGAAATTAGTAATTAGAAATTAGGAATTTGTTAATATTCTTCTTCTTTTTGCCGATATTGTAATGCTTCGGCAATATTATCTCGTTTGATATTTTCTTCATTGGCAAGGTCGGCAATAGTTCTGGCTAATTTCAGGATTCTATGATAACCGCGGGCAGACAAATTCATTTTGTCCACAGCATTTCGTAAAAGATTTTCTCCGGCTGAATCGATTTTGCAGTACTTTTTAATTTGAGGGATATTCATTTCGCTGTTGATTTGTCCTGAATCTGTTGAAGCGAATCGTTTTCTTTGGATTTCTCGGGCTATTTCCACTCGTTGTCTGATTGAAGCGCTATCTTCAGCCACTTTTTCAGAGGCAAGTTTATCATATTTTAGCTGGGGAACTTCAACATGAAGGTCAATTCTGTCCAATAATGGTCCAGAAATTCTTCTTTGGTACTTGCTAATTTGATTTGAGGAACAAACGCAGGGCTTTAAAGGGTGGCCGGCATAACCGCAAGGGCAGGGATTCATAGCTGCCACAAGCATAAATCTGGCAGGATAAATAAAACTTCCCTTGGCCCGGGAAACAGTAACTATGCCATCCTCCAATGGTTGACGCAGGCTTTCTAAAAGATCGTGGTGAAATTCGGGAAATTCATCCAAAAATAAGACCCCGCGGTGGGTTAGGCTTATTTCTCCTGGCTTGGAAAAGGTTCCGCCGCCGATTAAACTGATTTCAGAAGCAGTGTGATGAGGAGCTCCGAATGGTCTTTGGCTGATTATCGGTGTTTTTGGACTCAATCTGCCGGCTACCGAATGAATTTTGGTTACTTCTAATATCTCGGCTCGGGTCATTTTTGGAAGAATCGAGGGTATTGCTTTGGCTAAAAGGCTTTTTCCCGAGCCGGGTGGGCCGCTCATAAGCAGATTATGGGCGCCGCTGGCAGCGATTTCAATTGCTCTTTTGGCATTCTCCTGACCCTTGATATAAGCCATATCAATCCGCCAGCTGACGGACTTTTCTGTAATTTCTTCTATATTGGTTGGCAATTGGGGTTCAATAGAAATTCTCCCTTCCAGATGCGCAATTATTTGGGAAAGTGACTCTACTGGAATTATTTCTATTCCTTCTACTAAGGCAGCTTCTTGGGCATTATTTTTTGGAACGAACAGAGTCTTTATTTTTTCTCTCCGAGCCAGAAGAGCAATAGAGAGAATGCCGCTTACTGACCTGACTTTTCCGTCTAAAGCCAGTTCGCCGACGAATAATTTGTTTACAGGGTCAAAATTTATTTGTTTTGAAGCCAGGAGATAGCCGAGGGCAATTGGCAAATCGTAAGCCGGTCCTTCTTTTTTGATATCAGCCGGAGCCAAATTAATTATCAGGCGCTGATTCTTTTTCCTCGGTGGTTCTGCTCCACTGTTTTTTATTGCTGCGGAAACTCGTTCTTTTGCTTCTTCGATTGATTTGTCGGCTAACCCTACTATATTAAAAATGTGGAGGCCGGGCGTCAAATCAACCTCCACTTCGATTATTTGGGCATCAAGGCCCATAATTGCTGCCGATAAAATTCGGGTCACTATTTTTGCACTCCTCCTTTGGCGCATTTAATGCATAATTCTGCTTCTGGTTCGGCTTTTAATCTTTCTATTGTAATCTTTTTTTTGCAATTTTGGCAAGTGCCGTAAGTTCCTTCTTTTATTCGTTCTAAAGCGTTCTTAATTCTTTGGAGCCTGGTTTCCAGAGCATATTCTACTGGCAGATCGGCTCCGTATTCTTCAATTTGGTCTTCTTCCTGGCTTAAATCAGCTGTTCTAATGCCAAAATCAGGAAATTTAGTCTTCCAGTTTCCTTCAATATGAGGATCTTTTTTGGCAAAACTTTCGAGCTCTTTTTCCAGCCCGATTTTTTCTTCTTCTAATTTTGTTTTTTGCTGTTTAATAAAGTTTTTCATGATTCCTATAAGACAAAATATCATAAGGATGTGGAAAAGTCAATAAGAGGGTAGGTGGAAGTAAATTTTTGAGCGATTTTTATATTTTTGGCTTAATAAAGCAGAAAATTTAGTTATTAAAACAAAAAGAAAACAATAAACTCACCCTAAATTAATATCTTTTTAACAACTTATCCCCAGCCCGTTAGAAGTATTGATATAATAATTATTTATAATTCAGGCCGGTTAATTTCTTAAGAAATTTTTTATCAAAGAGTTCTTCTCTGGCCCGATATTTATCTAAACCAGCAAGGCCCTGAAGCAAGGCAGGCAGCTGTTTGATGGTATCAGGATTGGGCTCGCATCTTTGAAAAGGGCGCGATTCAAGGCCCTTCCAGGCTCTTTGCCTTTCTTCGTCATGAATGGCAATAAAAGTAGCGATTGTTTTTGCTCTTTCGAGGGCATTGAAAGGGAAAGTATCGCCAGAGAGGTTAAATAGAACAATATCATCTATCAACAATTCAGGCGGAACATTTGAAGAGGTGAATCCTTCGGCCGGGCTTTTTGAATCACCTATTTGAAAATCGTCCCCCCCCCAATGGCTTTTTAAATCCCCTAATTTTCTTACCATTCTTACATTTCTGTATTTATAGGAATCTATCTTTTGGAAGCCAGCCCAGTGGCAAACCACCCTAATGGAGTTGTAATTTTCTTTATTCGCCCTCTTGATTATTTGTTTAATTTTTAAAATATCCCTTTCATGCCAGATTTCATCTCCTTGAACCTCGAATATCCAGTCGCCTTTTGCCTGATTAATAAGAAATTCAACTACTTCATCAATTGCTTCCCAACAGTCGCTGGGGTGATATGGTTTATTGAATAGTTTAATTTTGTCAGGAAAAGTCTTTTTAAGTTTTTTAAGATAAAACGAAGTTTTGTCTTTTGACCCGCCGTCATTAATCAAAAACTCATCAACTATTGGCAAAACAGAAAGAATCGCTTCGATGAATGGATAACCCAGAGAAACAGCGTTAGAAATAGGTTGGATGGCGGAAATCTTCATTTTAATAACTTAATCCTGTTAATTTTTTAAGATATTGTTTGTCAAAGAGTTCATTTCGCACTTTGTATTTATCAAATTTCGCAAGGCCCTGAACTAATGCAGGAAGCTGTTTGATAACTTCGGCATCGGGCTCTTGTTTTGAGAGGGGGCGCGATTTAAAATCTTGCCAGGTTTGTTGTCTTTCTTTTTCCTCTTTGGCAAAAAAAGTGGCAATTTTTTCTGCCCGCTTGAGGGCATTGCCGGGAAAAACAACGCCGGATAAATTAAACCAGGTAAGGTCAGTTACTAATTCAGGCGGCACATTTGAAACAGTAAAACCTTTTGCTGCTTCACCATGAGGACCTATTTGAAAGTCGTCTCCGCAATCATAACTTCTAAGATTCTTTAATTTTCTTACAATTCTCACATTTCTATATTCATAAGGGTCTATTCTTTCAAACCTGACCCAGTGGCAAATCGTTCTGATAGAGTTATAGCCCTCTTCAGATGCTTTTCCAATTGTTTGTTTAGCTTTTGATATATTACTTTCATGCCAGATTTCATCTCCCTGAACCTCAACTAGCCAGTCGCCATTAGCTTGACTGATTAAAAATTCAATGCATTCATCTATTGCTTCCCAGAAGACACAGGGATAAAAGGGCTTATTGAATAGCCTTATTTTGTCAGGAAAGGTCTTTTTAAGTTTTTTAAGATAAAACGAAGTTTTGTCTTTTGACCCGCCGTCATTAATCAAAAACTCATCAACTATTGGCAAAACAGAAAGAATCGCTTCAATGAATGGATAACCCAGAGAAACAGCGTTAGAAATAGGTTGGATTGCGGAGATTTTTATCATAATAGTGCTGGTTGGTCTGTATAAGCCGCATCGCTATGGGTATTAACATGGATTACATCACTGTGGGTATTAACGTGAGCCACATCACTATAGGTATTATCATGAGCCGCATCACTATGGGTATTAATATGAGCCACGTTACTATGGGTATCAGCATGACCCGCATCGCTGTGGGTATTAACATGAGCCACGTCGCTATGGGTATTAACGTGAGCCGCATCGCTATGGGTATTAACATGGGTTACATCACTGTGGGTATTAACATGAGCCACATCACTATAGGTATTATCATGAGCCGCATCGCTATGGGTATTAATATGAGCCACGTTGCTGTGAGTATCCAAATAATCATTGGAATGATCATCATGCTCTGGCGGTTTATTATGCACCGCAAATCCATTAGCGAAATAGGTTTGGCTTTCTTCAACCCTAAAATTATAAATTTTTACTTGCTTTTTTATTAACTCTTTATGGACAATTTTTTCAGGAATTAACTTTCCGTTTTCAAGAATATATATCTTATCTCCAATTAAAAATTCTTTTATTTTCTTGAATCCTTCACCAATATAAAACGGGTGTTCTCCTGTAACATTTACTTCATGATTTTCTGTTTTTAGGAGGTAATAATGGTCTACCAGATGAGAGAATAATTTTGAGACTGATGCGGATGTCAGTTTATTTTTATTGTAAAAGGATAAAACCCTGTCGCCAGTCTCTATATCCTCTACCTTTTTCGATGAACTATTCGCCATTGATATTTTTGTTCCAGCAAGAAAACACCCGTAGTCGTCGACCCAATGACTATGACCTGAATTGCTGTGGACGTTACTGTGAACAGTATTGCTGTGGACGTTACTATGAACAGTATTGCTGTGGGTATCGCTGTGAACAGTATTGCTGTGGGTATCGTTGTGAACAGTGTTGCTGTGGGCATCGCTATGAACAGTATTGCTGTGGGTATCGCTGTAAACAGTATTGCTGTGGGTATCGCTGTGGTCACCATCACTATGGTCATCGCTGTAAACAGTATTGCTGTGGGTATCGCTGTGGTCACTATTACTATGGTCATCGCTATGAACAGTGTTGCTATGGGTATCGCTGTGGCTCACATTGCTATGATCGTTACTGTGAGCCGCACCATCTTCATGCCAACGTGCTTCTACTCCTGTTTCACGGATATACTGAACCCAATCTCCTTCTACCCAAAGATAGCCAGCAGTTTTTGTATCAGTTAAGGCGTAATGAGGCAACCATCTTACATAACCCGAAGAATCAGTATAATAGATATTATTTCCCTGAATCCAAACATAACCGGCTGAACCTTGAAGAGGAGGATCTGGTTGAGTTCCTTCTTGCCCTCTTTTATTTCCACTGCCGTCAATATAACAAAGTTTAGTTCCCTCTACCCAAAAATAACCTCTCATATAAAATTAGTCGTACATATCTGTCCCTACCGGAACCTTAAGCCGACTATCGATATCACTATTGATAATAACTGCTTTGGCATTATTAATCGGCAGATCCCCCATATCAAGCCTGAAACTGGAAATCTTTATTGTTTGAACGCCAATCTTTAAAAGCCCGCATTTCAGGCAGATTTTTGCCGAGGGCACAGCAATAACTTTCTTCCCTTTCTGAGCCATTAAAGCTGCCCATTGATGTTTGCAGGGTTTTTCTTTCTGTTGTTGTCTTGGTTTTATTCTTTTTTGTTTTTTTGGTTTTGGCATACTTTTTAATTTGAAATTATTAAGTTCCATAAAGACTTAATTTTGGTTTATTTTTTTCGTATTTCTCATAGGCGTCTATCCAGGATTTAGACATTGGCGCTATACATCTATTAGAACTTTCAGCTAATTCTTTTTCTGTTTCATATTCGCGGGGATTTATTTTTCCTTTTGATAACAGGTCTTCCATAGCTGGAGAGTGCCCGCAATATTTGCATAAAATTTTAAGTTGTTTAGCTGTATTAGTAGAATTAAGGTCTTTTAAACTCTTTAAACCTATATCAAAACCAAAAACCCTATCAATGCTTGCACCAGCGCCGCAAGGATAATATCCGCATCTTGTAAGACCATAACCGCAGCTTTTTAAAATCCAGCAAGGCTGAATTTTTTTAATTCCAAAATCAATTGGCGCAAGATTGTAATAGATAAAGTTTTGATAAGGCGACTGTTTCTTTGTATTGCATACTGAGAACCAGTCATCCGGCAATTGATTTAATGCGCGATTAACAATTTCGCCATGTCCATTAGTTATTATCTCGGCTCTTATATTGTGTTTTTTAAATTCATCTAATATTTTCCAGAATTGGGGATGCAAGGTTGGCTCGCCGCCAAGAATTGCAATATATTCCCATTGCCGTTGATTCGCTATTGTTTCATCAAGAAAAAGTTTAATTTGACTGAGCGACATTCGTTCATCAGACGGCGCTTGCCTGCAAGACCTGTCGCAATTAAAACATTTAAGATTGCATTGGGTAGTAAGTTCAAGCTCAACGGCATTTTTTATTTCAAATCTACGTGAGTCCATATTTTTTTCGTTCTTTTTGGTGTCTCAATATGATCCCCTTTTCATTCCAGAAGTCATGATTTACTTGCCGCATAATTTTTAATTTAGAAAATTTTTTCATATTCATCTTTTCAGGGAGACGGGATTTTTTATTGGCTTTTTCCAAGCGCGTTTTTAGCTTTTGTAAAATTTTTTTACATATTTTTTTACTTTTAGCCTCGAATGGCAATCCCGCTCTTTCCTCTTTGATAATTTTATTTATGGCGGGAATTTTAAGGCATTTTTCATTGAGCCTGGACAGGTTGGCAATAATTTTTCTTTGTTCTAAGACCGAGATGCCATTTCCCAAAAAAAAGAAATCATAAAGATAATCTTTTCTATTTGCGTGATGTGTTTTGGTCTGGCAGCTCCAATAAATTTGTTTGGAAAAATTAGAATTTATCCATTTCCTAAGCTCTAAAAAATTCTTGTCAGCGTAAATTATCGGACTATTTATTAAAACAAGAGAATGAATGTTTAATTGCAGGATCTCTTCAATAAATCTTTCAAAACTAATCATGGTAATATCTTTGGCATAATTATTGATATAAAGGCCGGCAATAAAAGCATGATAGGTATTGTCCTCTTTGTTTATGTAGATGCCCCGATAATCATAATCAACATTAGATTGAGCAATGCCCCAGGGCCTTGTTCCAATAAAAGACAAAAATCCTAATTTTCCCAGAGAATGTTTTTTGATTTGGTCTCGAACAATTCTCAGGGCGCTTTTATGTATTTTTTCTAGTTCCGAATGATTTTTCATAGTTATCTATCTCCATGACCCGAGTCTCCATGAGAGTCTCCGTGGGGAGCATCTCCGTGTTCGGCATCTTTGTGTTCTAAATCTGTATGGTCTCCATGACCCGAGTCTCCGTGAGAATCTCCGTGCCCTGAATCTCCATGATCGTCTCCGTGGGGAGCATCTACGTGACCGCTATTTTTGTGTTCTAAATCCGTATGGTCTGCATGGTCTCCGTGAGAATCTCCATGGGGTAAATCCCCATGATTTGAATCTTCATGATCCTCGCAGGATTCTGTTGTTATTTTTGATTTAGAAAAAATAGCAAGAGGAACTTCAAGGTGATTCAAAGCCTTTTCATAAAATTCAAACAAAGCCTTCCAAAGAGGGCAAACGTAAGTTCTATTCCGCCAGTCATTATCAATTGCCCCCGATGGACAGCCGCCATGGCAAGCAGTCCAGTATTTGCATCCTTTACATCCCCCGTATTCTTGAGGGATATTTTCAAGAATTTCGTTTCTGGTTTTATATTCGGCAGGATATTTTAACAAGATGCCTTTTTGGTTAGTCCTCATGCAGTTGGTTATGCTGCCGTCTCCTAAAACAACTGTTGCTGATTGGGTAGAAAAGGGATCGCAGCCCATGAAAGTACACACTCTGTCTTTGCCTTGCAAGCCGTTAATAATATCCTCAAAGGGGCTCCATTTTAGATTATTTTTCAGGCAGAAATCAGCTAAATCCAGATAAACTTTTTCTAATTTTTTCATATTCAATTCATAGCCGGCAGCGCCATAACAAGGGTTTATTCTTCCGCTTATTTTCATTTGTTCTAATTCTAATAGATATTTCTTTAACTTATTTAATCGTTGGTTAGTGCCTGCGTTGGCCTTACTGACCACAATAATAATAGAAACAGAAAGCCCCTCCTTATTAATCAATCGTTCAATTGTTGAACCAACCTTAGCACTTCCCGGCCGGTATTTGGATAATTCGCCTGGCCCATCCCAGGAAATACCAATCGATGTTTTATATTTTTTAAACATTTTAATATAGTCGTCGTCAATAAGAGTTGCGTTAGTTTGTATGCTGCTTCTTCCGGTTAATTCATGCATTTTAGCCAAAAGCGCTTCAACGTCTTTTTTGGGCAGGGTTAATATTTCTCCTCCATGTAATGACATTTCCAAATTTTTAAACCCCTCCATTCTTTTGAAAATGGCTTGTAAGTTATATTCTTTTTGGGGCCTGTGTTTTTTTCTATAGATACCCTCGTAACAATATTTGCAACGAAGATTGCATCCTAAGTATGGTTTTATTAAAAGCATAAGAATATATTAATTATTTTATTTACCCTTCCATTCTATTATTCTTGGTTTTTCAATTAACGGGAAAGTATGGGTTAATCCCACAAAATAAGGCGTTTCCACCTGAACCACCCCATGGTAGCTGTCCCAGGTAATTGGTCCAGCCAATAAATCATAAAGTTCTTCGGCTGAATCCTTATCAATCCCTTTCATCACTTTAAACCATAATTGTCCTATTTTTCTGGTAGCTTCACAGGTGGGGGAGCAACTGAAATGGCTGGTTATTCTTGCCCCAAAATAACGTAACATCTGATTGCACTCCGGATAACCAGTGACTTTTCCTTCTTTACCAAGCCAGATCGGGTCATAATTGATGGGAAAATTTTTAGTAAAATATTTAGAGCAGCATTCAGGGTATCCTAACAATAGACCAATTGTGTTATGGTGTTGTTCTTTTTCGGCTTTTTTAAATTTCTGCCCATCCTCATAAGTTCGAGTTAGGCTGCCATACCAAAAGAATGATTCTCCGGGAACAACGGCTTTGTGTTTATGGGCAAAGCCCTCATAGTAGCCGCTTTTGAGTATGGGCGTAAAGACTAATTTGTCTTTGTTAATTTTTTCCCACATTTCTTCAAGATTATTTTGGTCAACATGAATTATTGCTGCTTTTCGAAACCCCTGCTTGACCATTTGATGTTCAGCTTCTTGAAACATCATTCCCATTCTGCCTAATTTAGCCATCCATTGTTCATGGCCTTGTTTTGGCATTGTTCTAACAAAAGATGATACAAAGTCTTCCATAATTTCAATTAAGTTAATTTATTTTAGCTCTTTTTTAATTTCTTCTATTTCCTTCTCTGTATCTTTTTTCCCCTTTTTAAATTCAGCACTAAATTTACCCAATGTGCGGGCTAGTTCTTTGATTTTCTCGCCCTTGCCAAACAAAACTAATCCAGCAACAATTAAAATAATAATTATTTCGGTTGCTCCTAGCATAATTATTAGCGTTTAGCGATTAGCGTTTCGGTAATTTATTTCTCTTCTCCTTTTAATTCTTCCTCTCCCTCTTTTTTCCCTTTCTCAAATTCGCTTTTTGCCCTGCCCAAATTTTTGGCAAATTCCAGGATTTTCTTTCCTCCAAAAAGAAGAATTATTACAACCAGCACGATTATGATTATTTCGGTTGTACCTAACATGATTATTAGCGATTAGCAATCAGCAATTAGCAATTAGAGCCTAAACCCTAAGTGCTAACCCCTAAATGCTATGCCCTTAAATTAATAATTACTTAAGTTAATCTTACTCGAATTTTAAAATTTTAGCAACCTTTGGTCATAAATCCAAAATCAGTATGTCCTCATTTGTTTTTTTGTCAATAAAAACCAGTTGTTCTTTTTGTTCAATAACCCTCCAATTTTTAAAATCTGCTTCTTTTTGAGGCCCCGATTCGAGTCCCGATTTGATTTCTGATTTGAGTTCTGATTTGGAAAACAAGCCCGAAAAACCAAGAGATTTGGCCAATAACCCCAATGCAAAAGCGCCGCTTCCGACCAATAGAAACTTCAGCAATTGTCTTCTCTGAGGATTAATATGGTTAATATTTTGAGAATTAATACCCTCCAGAATATCTTCTTCTGTTAAATAGGTTTCTTCCTCTTTCGCGTTTTTTTCCTCTATCTTTTCTTCTCCGCCAGCTGGCGGATTTTTTAGATTTCTTAAAT
>Ga0315288_10004672_pt1 | contig 17449 bp, 11 predicted proteins | sample YL17G11_20_MG_FD_203454 | JGI IMG/M metagenome (GOLD analysis project Ga0315288, IMG submission 203454) | Sediment microbial communities from Yellowstone Lake, YNP, Wyoming, USA - YL17G11_20 | ecosystem: Environmental > Aquatic > Freshwater > Lake > Sediment | place: USA: Wyoming | collected... | reverse complement strand
GGCCACATCGCCCGCGCCGAAAGGAGGCTCAAAGAAGCTCTGGCTCGCGTCGACGTCGTGCTCGAAGCGCGCGACGCGCGGTGCCCCGCCGCGTGCGCGCACCCCGCCGTCCCCGCCTGGACCGCGGGCAAGGCGCGCGTCCTCGTCCTCAACCGCGTGGACCAGGTGTCGGCCGCGGACCGGGCCGAGTGGGACGCCGCGTTCAGGGAAGCCGGCGCTGTCCCCATTTGGACCGACGGCCAGCGCGGCGTCGGCGCGGCCGAGCTCGCCGCCGCGTGCGCGGCCGCGGCCGCGACGGCCAACGCGGCCCGGGAGCGGCGCGGACTGACCCCACGCCCCGCGCGCGCGGTCGTCGTGGGGCTGCCCAACGTCGGGAAGAGCGCGCTCATCAACCGCCTCCTCGGCAAGGCCATCGCGCAGTCAGCCCCGCGCCCCGGCGTCACGCGCGACCTGCGCTGGTGCCGCATCGGGGGCGACCTGGACCTGCTGGACGCGCCGGGGGTCATGCCGCCGGCGCTGTCGGACCAGGCGGCGGCCGCGAAACTCGCGGCGTGCAACCTGATCGGCGAGGCCGCGTTCCTGCCCTCGGCCGTCGCCGCGTCCCTGGTCGAATCGTTGGCCGCGCTGCCTCGCGGCAAGAAACCGCTGGCCAAGCTGGCGGAGAGGCTGCGGGTCAAGGCGTGGACGACGGGCGACGATTTCGTCGCGGAAGCCGCGTCGGCCCTCTTCCAGGGCGACCTCGAACAAGCCGGCAACCGCGTGCTCAAAGACTATCGCAAAGGGTACCTGGGCGCGGTCGCGCTGGAGAGCGCGGCGGTGTGGGCGGCCAAGCAGAAGGGGGGGAAGGGCGGGTGGTGACGAGGGGCGGGCGGGACTGTTGTTGTTTCTTCAATCGATCGCTCGCTCGCCACTCACGCCACCGCCACTCCTCCCCCACTCCGCCCCCCACCGCTGCTGCTGCGCCGCTTCTCGCCCAGGGAGGACAGGCGCGCCCGGCGCCAGGCGGCGAGGTCGGCCGGGGGGGCGGCGGGGGGGGGGGCGTTTTCTTGGTGGAGGCGCGGCGGGCGCGGGGGAGCGGGCGCCCGGGGTTGCCTGCCGGGGGACGCGGGCGCCACCGGAGGGCACGCCACCGGCGGCGACGCCGACCGCGACACCGCGCGGCCGCCGTCTGACGGCTCGCTCCACGCCTCGCTCGACGGCGTCGCCGACGCCGTTGTCGCCGTTGTCGCAGTTGTCCCCGTCGTTGTGTCTCCGTGCCCTTCCTGGCTCTGCGCCTGCGCCCCGCGGGCGAGGGCGAGGCGCAGGGTGCGTACGAGCGCCACGCCGTCCTCGGCCGACGAACGGCCGCCCGACCACGGCGTGGTCGCGCTCGACGCCGGCGACAACGTCGACGACGTGTCAGTCACCTCACGCCACAGCACGCGGCGGGGAGGCGGCGAGGGCGAGGGGGCGACGCGGCGCGGCGGCGTGCGCAAGCGCGAGGGCGAGCGCGAGCGCGCAGCGGGGCGGCGCGACCTCCGGGGGACGCAGACCATGACCGGCGCGCGCCGGCGGACTGGAAGGCGGGCGAGGCGAGCGGGCGGGGCGAGCTCGGGCGGCGGCTGCGCGAGTGGCGCCGCCCCGCCTCCGCCTCCGGCCGCGGCCGCGGTCAGCAGCGCAGCCACGTCGCGCAATAAAGCCGCGTCATCGTCGTGTGGCGGGCAGGGCGGCAGCGGGGCGGCGGGTGCCGCAGGTCCGGGTGCCGGCCGCGCGGCGACCGTGCCACGCTCGACGCGCGAGCGCTCGGCGGCCCGCGCCGCGGTCGCCAGCGAGGGCGGCCCTGTCACGCGCCTGCCAAAAGCCAGAGCAGGAGGCAGCGCGGGCGCGGCACGCAGCTGGGGCGCCGTCGCGCGCGGCCGCCGCGCGGCCGGCTCGGCAGGCCAGGAGGCAGGCCACCCCGGCACCACGACAGGTGCCGGCGCGGGCGTCGCAGGCCGGCTCGTCTGCACGCCCGCCGGCCGGGCTGGCCTCGGCGTGGGCGTGGGCGGCGGCGCCGCGCGCGGCGGCAGCGGCTTGGCTGGCGGACTCTCAGTCTGCGCCCACCGACTAGAGTGCTCGAGCGTTGCGTCGACGCCGGTGTTGCACATGCGCACTAGAGGGGTCACAGACGCCCCTGGAGGCCCGCGCCCGGGCGACACAGGCGGCGGCCGCTGGCCCGCCGCGAGCGCGGCCAGCACGCCGCTCAGATACCGGGCCGCCTTGCGCCCGGGCGAGGGAGGGGTGCCTGGCTCGATGTGGGCGACGGCGGCGGCGGCAGCGGCGACCGACTGGAGAGTGGAGCGGTGGTCGGAGCGCGTGCGGGCGGCGCGCCCCCCGCTGCCTCCCCCCTCCATCCCCTCACCTCGGCCCCGCCCGCGTCCCCGCGCAGCGCGCGCCCCACCGCGTGCATGAGCGCTCGTGGAGGCGGCAGGGCGGCCGTCGGCGGCAGGCGCAGCGCGTCGGCGTCGGCGCGACGCGCGCCGGCGCCCGCGCTCGCCACGCGCGGGCCGCGGTCGGTGGGCGGCGTCGCCGGAGGGGATGGTGGGGGTGGGGGTGGTTGTGGCGACTCCATTATGCGGCGGGCGTCGGCGGTTCGCGGTGTGAGCGAGCGAGCGCGCTGGGGAGGCGGGCGGTCGCCGCGCGGGGGCGACCGTTGCCCGACCGCTCGCCCGCCCCCGCCGCCCTCGGACAATTGCTTGCGTCGCGGCAGCAGCGTGACAAGTGCAGCCCTTCTCTCTCCCCCCCCCCCTCGCTCTCTCTCTCTCTCAGCTTCCCTCGCCTCCGTCCGCCTCGCGCGCCCGCGCCAGTTCCGCCAGCAGCACGGCCTCCTCCGCGCGCTGCACCGCTTCCAGCGGTCCGCCCTGGGACGCCGGCGCGGCGGCCGCCACCGCGTCGGCCGCCGCGCGCAGCGTCGCGCGGCGGGGGGCGCCGCCCGCGATGGCGGCTTCCGCGGCCAGGGCGGCCAGTTTTAAAGAGGCAGGTTCGCTGGACGCCAGGTCGACCGGGATGGACCGGATCTAGAAGAGAGGAAGACGAGGGGTTGGCGAGGCGGCCCCGAACGGCGTTGGCGCGCCTTCCGGCCTCTGCTGCCCCGCTCAGATCCCCCCCTCCCCCCCTCTTTTGCACCTCGGGTCGGCGGGCCAGCATCGAGCGCGCCGCGCGGTCTTCAGGAAACACGAGCCGCGGCGGGCGGCCGACGGCGGGGCGCTGCTTGGGCGTGGGGGCGCGCACGTGCAGGCCGAGCCTGGGAGAAGGCGGGAGAGTTGGCGGCGGCGTGAGGAGCGGCGGGCGCGGCTCGGCCGCCCACCCGCGATCGGGGCCACCGCGCCCTCTCTCCCTCTCTCCCACCTCTCGGCCGCGGCCAGCCAGCGCGGCTCGGGCATGCCGCCCAGGCGCACGAGGCGGTGCACCGCCTGGGCGACGGTCAGGGACGACTTGAGCCGGCCCATGGCTGCGAGGGGGCGGGCGGGCGCGCGGAGAGGGCGGGTGAGAGTGCGCGGGAGCAGGCGGCCGCGGCGGCAGGGGCGGGCCGGGCTCCGGGCCGCGGCGGTGTGCGCACGGCGTGACGCTCACGCCGCTCCCCGCTACCTCTCCCCTCGTCTTGTCCCGGGGCTTTGACGCCCCGTGTTTTTGCACACGCCCCTCTGTGCCGGCGTGTGGTGCGCGTGCGGGGCTCCCGGCCGCCGCCGTCGTGCGGTCTATTGGACAACCCCTCCGGGCAACCAGCTTGCCGACGTGCTGTGATCTTAGACTCAGGGGGGTCGCGGGCGGCGGCGCCGCCCGCGGCGCCGCCCGTTGCGCCTCCACCGCCCCGCCTGACATTTGGTGGGAGCTTTGGCGGCCATGGCGACTTGGGCGGGCGAGGGGCGAGAGCGGGTGTGAGCGCTGCCGGCGGCGCCACTCTCTCTCTCGCCCCTCTCTACACCCCAAATCAGCAGCACGCCCCCTCCCACCCCCACCCTCACGGCGTCGGGTCGTCATCCTCGTCCACCTCGGCATCCCCCGCGTGCCCGCGCCACGACCGCACCCGGTCCTCGGCGCTCTGCAGCTGCACGGGGGCCGAGGAGCGAGGGGGGGTGCGGGCGGCGCGGGACGCTTCGACGGCCGTGAGCGCCATGTAGAGGCGGGGGACGCCGGCCGCGCCGACCGCGGCGGCGGTCTCCGCGCCGCCCCCGCCGCCGTACGCCTGCCCCCCCGGCGCGCACTCGGGCCCCGGCGCGGTCGAGGTCGGCGTGCGCACGGGCGCGCACGGCGCGCCGGAGCCGCCCGCCTCTTCGATTTGGGTGCCGCCGGTCCACCCGTTGAACGAGTCGATGAGGACCGCGTCGACGCCCGCCGCCGCGGCCGCCCGCCAGCCGCGCACGTACCTCGCCCCTCCTTGCCGGGCCCGCACGCGGGCCCGGTCCCAGGGGCGGGTGGCCGTCGCGTCGGCGCCCGGAGAGACGGTCGCCACCAGGGCCACCCCGCGCGCCGCCGTCGCCGCCCGCATCCCCGCCCACTGTTGCGGGCGCGCCCCCCACGGCACGCCGACGGCCGGCTCGGGGTCGTCGTCCGCGGGCGGCGTCGCGCCGCCGTCAAACCCGCACGCGGCGAGCGCGTCGCCGTCGCCGCTCCCGGCCCAGTCGGCCATCCAGGCGCCGGACAAGGGGTTTGAAGGAGTGCGCACGCTGTGCGCCGACCCAGGCGTGAGCAGGAAGCGCCAGTGGCGGCAGGGGACGGACGCGGCGCCGCGCACGAGAAAGACGGGGGGAGGCGTCGTCGCTCCTCCGCGCGCCGCCCTTGCCTGCTCCACGCAGTGCAAAAAGTCGTCGCGCACCGTGCGCGCGGTGCGGCCGGGGTAGGGGCGGGAGAGGAAGCCGACGGCGAGGCCGGCGGCGGTCGCCGCGGTCGTTGAAACCCTCAGCGCCGTCCCATTGGTCGCGTCCCGGACCGGCACCGTCTCCATCAGGCCGCCCACCGTGCGCAGGGTGGGGGCGCGGCAGGGGATGAGGACGCCGTTGACGCCCGCCGCTGCGAGCGACCGCATTCGGGTCGCGGCCGCCGAGGGGTCTGCGGACGAATAGGGACCCGCCAGCGGGCGAAAGGCGGACGCCAGGGCGCGCGGCGGGTCGACCAGGGGCGGGAGGGGCGGGGTGGCTGGAAGAAAGCGAGGCGGGGTCGGCGCGGGGCGCCGCTCCAGCCGCGACGCCCACCCCTCCCTCTCTCGTATCTCCTCTCCTCGCACCCAGCCACGCCTCCCGGTCCTCCTTGGTCGCCGGCTCCGCGTCCGCCGCGCGCCCCCAGTCGCCCCAGTGGCCGTCGACGGCGGGCGTGGCGAAGCTAATGAGGGTATCGAGGTTTGGTGGGGGCAAGCGTTGGTCGCGCCGCGGCCGGCGCTGGCCGCGCCGCCGCCTTGGCGCGCGCCGCGCATGCCGCGCGCCCGCGTCGCCCTCCCCTCCACTCCCCAAACGCCCTCCCGCCGCCGACGCGCCCCACGCACCCGACGTGGTAGACGGCCATGACCCGGGGCAGGCGCGGGCGCGACCGCGGCGCGCGGGCGCGCGGGCGAGCAGCCGAGGCGAGCGCCGCGGCCGCCAGGAGCAGGGCCAGCCGGCGCAGGCCGTGCCGTCGCCGCGCGGGCGGCGGCGCCATGGCGGCAGAGTGTGGCGGGGAGAGAGGCAAGAGCTACATGGCGGCGTCGCCCTCCCTCCCTCCTCTGTCGACTTTTTCAAAGTGCGCCAAGTACTCGACGTTGCCCTTGGACGCGCCCCGCAGCGGAGACTCGATGGGACCGCCGCGCAGCGCAAAGCCGGCGGCTTGCACGCCCGCGACGACGGCGTCGACGACCTCCGCGCGGACCGCCGCGTCGCGCACCACACCGCCCGCCCCCACCTGCCCCCGCCCGGCCTCGAACTGGGGCTTGATGAGGACGACCAGGTCGGCGGCCGGGGAGAGCAGGGCGGAGATGGCGGGCAGGATCTTTGGAGGGCGGGCGAGTGCGTGGGGGTCGGCCGCCGCGTTCCCTCCCTCACCCCCCCCCACCCCCCCACCCCCACCCACCTTGAGCACGGAGATGAAAGAGACGTCCAGCGTGGCCAATCCATAGACGCCGGGCGCGCCCCGGGCGACCAGGCCCGCGCGCGTGACGCGCCGCGCGTTTGTCCGCTCGACCACCACCACCCGCGGGTCGACCCGCACCCGCTCCGCCACTTGGCCGTACCCGACGTCGATCCCGGTCACGTGCGCGGCGCCGCGTTGCAGGAGGCAGTCGGCGAAGCCGCCGGTGGAGAGGCCGCAGTCGACCGCGGCGACGCCGGACACGGGGACGGCGAACGCGGTCAGCGCGGCGTCCAGCTTGTGGCCCGCGCGGCACACGTACTTGTCTTCAGTCGCCCGCACGTCGACGACGGCGCCGGGCTTGACGGGCGCCCCCGCTTTCGTCGCTTTCTCGCCGTCGACGTAGACCAGCCCCCGCGCGATCCACGCCTGCACCACGTTGCGCGACGTGCCGGGGGGGGCGACATCTAACGCGACGTCGTCCAGGCGGCGGCGGGCGGGCGGAAGGCGGGGCGGCGGGCCGGGGGCGGCCGCGGCGGCGCATGCCGGCCGCGGCGCGCGGCCGGGCGCGCGCCCCAGGCTCGCGGCGCGGCCCAGGCGGGCGGCGGCGCCGCGCATGGCGTGGCGCCCGCCGGCGGGCGGGCGGCAACGCCGCCGAGAGTGCGGCGGCGACGCTGGCCGCGGCGCTCGGTTTCCCCTCTGCAGTGCAACAACAAAACGCGCCTCGTCGCCGCGCCAACGCCAGCGCGTCAGACACGGCGGGCGGGCACACGGTCGTGTAAAACCCTCGTCATTGCCGCCGCCTCCCCCACTCCTTCCACCACTGCCCCACGTACGCCGCCCCGCTCGCCGCCGTCGTCCCCGCGGTGGCGACGGCCAACCCCACAACAGCCCCCTCGGGCGGCCACCCCGCGGCCGGCCCGCCCAGCGCCGCGGCCAGGGTCGCAAACTGGAGCACGGTGTTGGCCTTGGAGATGGAGAGGGGGCGGATGGGGGGTGGAGGGGGGACGGTGGCGGCGCGGGTCGGCGTCGCCGCGTCGCCCGCGTCGGCGGCCTCGAGTCCAGCGCCGTCGCCCTGGGCGTCGCCATCGGTCCCCTCCTCCACCAGCCGAAAGAATTCGGGCCCACCCGGCCACGCCCACCCGCACGCCGCCGCGCGCGCGCCGACCGCGCCCGCGACGAGGGTCGCGTCCCGGCCCACCACCGCGGCAGCCAACCACTCCGGCACCAGGCCTGCCGACGCGGCGCCGGCGACGGCGGCGCAGGTGAAAGCCTTGTCGGCCAAGGGGTCGAGGTAGGAGCCGAGAGGGGTGCCGCTTCCCCCTCCTTGTCGCCGCGCCAGCCACCCATCCACCCAGTCGCTGACGCCGGCGGCCGCGACGAGGGCGAGCGCGGGGCCGGGGTGGGCGCCGGAGGCGATCAGCGCGTACGCGGCGGGCGCCGCGGCGAGGCGGGCGGCCGACACCGCGTTGGCCGCGGTGGCGACATTGGCCCTCGTCCAGCCGGTGGCGGCCCAGGTGGTGGCGAGAGGAGGGGTGGAGGGTTTAGGAGGTGGGGGCGAGGGCTTGGTCGGCTGCTCCACCGCTGCCGCCGCAAATGGGCGCGGCGACCAGCAGAAGGTCGCTGGCGCCAGCGTGCACGCAATGGGCCGCGATTCCGCGGCCAGCGCCACACCCCGATGCGCCCGCGCCGCGGCAGCCGCAGCGGCGCGGCCCGCCAGGCCCGCGGCGGCCGACCGCGCCATGCGGCAAGGCGCCGGCGAGGGGAGGAGAGTGGATGGAACGAGGGAGAGTGACTGTCAGCTACAGCGCACGCCGCCCCCCCGCGCGCGGCCCGCGCGGCACGCCAGCCGCGCCCCACTCGCCGCCCACGATCCCGCGACACGCCCTCGCTTTGGCGTCCGCGATGGCGCCCCAGCCGAGCGCGCGCAGGGCGGCGTCGAAATAGGGCGGCAGCGGCGCGCGCGCGGATGCGCCGCCGCGCCCCGGCCGCCGCACGGCCAACGACCAGCAGTGCAGGAGCAACGCGCCGTCGGGGCGCGGGTGGCCCGCGCCCGCCATCGCGGCGTCCAAAGCGCGCGACGGGGGCGCCCGCGTCGCCCCATACCGGTCGTCCCCCGCGGCCGGCGCGCCGAGCGTCCCCGCCGCCACCTTGCGCAGCTGGTGCTTGCGCCCGGTGACGGGCGTCATGGAGAGCAGGGCGTAGGGGGGGCGGTGGGCCAGGACGCGCCAGCGCGTGACGGCGCGCTGGTGGAAAGAGACAGGGGTGGATTTGATTGGTTTGCTCCCTGTCCCCGCCTGCCCCCCCCCCCCCCCCTCGCTCCTCTCACCGGTGGCGCCGGAGGCGGCGGTGCCGACCCCGCCGCCGCGCGCGCGGCGGCCAGGTGCTTTTTGGCGGCGCCGCCCGCGGTCGGCGTGAGAGGGAGCGGCCCGTCGGCCACGCCCGCGGCGCCCGGGCGCAAGATCAGGGCGCGGGTCGTGTCCACGAGGGCGAGGTAGACTTTGGTGATCGATGCAGAGGCGGGCGGCGCCGCGGCGCCTGGCTCTGCCGCCGCCGCCGCCGCGGGCGCCGCCAACGCTTCCGCCAGCCACGCCGCGGCCCCCGCCCCGTTGGCCACCGCGACGCAGCCCGACACGCCAGCATCGAGGCGGTGCACGAGGCGCGCGTCGGGGCCGAGGCCGGCGACGGCCGCTGCGTCGAGCGTGGCGGCCGACGCCGCGCCGCCTGGCTGGGAGTGCACGCCCGCCGGCTTGGCCACGATCCACAGGTCGGGCGTGGTGACCAGAGTCAGACCCGGCAGCGCCTTGGCCAGGCCGAGCGTAGCGCGCGAGGGAGGCTGCTTCCCCGGCTCCAGCCTCGCTCCCTCGAGCGCCGACGCGGGCACCGCCAGGGACGCCCCCGGCGGCAGTCTCGCCCCGGCCGCCACGCGGGCCACTCGGTCGCCGTCCAGGACGACGCGCACGGCGCGGCGGCGGAAGAGGGCTGCGATGGAGGCGGCGGGGAGCGAGCCGCGGGCGCGCAGCCAGGCGGCGGCGGTTGGGGGAGCGCGGTCGGCGGGCACCGCTGGCGTCGCTTGTGCAAGTGCAGGGTGTAGCGCGCCCCTCTTCCCGGCCGCGGCCGCGGCCGCGGCCGCGGCCGCGAAGCGGCGCATCCCCTCCGACTGTGGAGACCAGCGCCACCCGCGACAGACCCTCCCAGCCCGCCTCCATGCAGGCCCTCCGCTCCGCCGCCTCCCTGGCGCCCACCTCCCGCCAGCCGGCGGCCGGCGCGCCCCGGCCCGTGGTGGGCGCGCGCCGTGTCGAGGCCCCCGCCCGCCGCGCTGCGCCGGCTGGCGGCCGCCGCGTGACCGCCATGGCGGCCAAGAGTGAGTGGTGGGAGGGGTGACAGGGCGGGAATGGGGCGGGAGGGAGGCGTGGCGCCCCCCGCGGCCCGGCCGTCGGCCGTCGCCCGCGCACCCCGCCCCCCACCGCGCGCATTCCCACCCCACCCCCCTTCCCTCAGTCACCGGCTACATCAAGCTGGCCCTGCCCGCGGGCAAGGCCAACCCGGCGCCCCCCGTCGGCCCCGCGCTCGGCGCCAAGGTGAGAGGAGGCGGGGTGGGGGGTGGTTGGGGCGTGCGGGGGCCTCGGTGCGTCCGCATTGCGGTCCCGCGGATGTTGCGCGGGCCCCGGGTGGCGGTGGTGGCAGCGGCGACCGCCAGGGCGCGCCCGCGGCCGCGCCGCGGGCGGGCCGCCGGCCGACGAGCGCGGCCACGCGCGCGCACACACACACCCCTCCCCCCCCCCTCCCCCCGTCCCCAGGGCGTCAATATCATGGACTTCTGCAAGCAGTACAACGCGGCGACGCAGGACAAGGCCGGCACGATCATCCCCGTCGAGATCACGGTCTACGAAGACCGCTCCTTCACCTTCATCCTGAAAACGCCGCCCGCTTCGGTCCTCCTCACCAAGGCGGCCGGCATCGAAAAGGGGTCGGGCAACCCGAAGACGGAGAAGGTGGGCACCGTGACGCGCGCGCAGGTGCGCGAGATCGCGGAGATCAAGCTGCCCGACCTGAACGCGACGTCGGTCGAGCCCGCGATGCGCATCATTGAAGGGACGGCGGCCAACATGGGGATCGAGGTCGTCGAGGCGTGATGGACAGGGGGGGCGGGCTCTGTTTTTTGGGGGGTGGGTTGTGTGAGGGGGGCTCTTTGCGGCGGTTGGGGGCGGGTGCGGCTCTCTCTGTCCCTCTCTTGGCCCGCCCCTCTCTCGCGTGCGTCGGGGCGGCGGCGCTCAGTGGGTCCGCGGTCGCGCCAGCCGCGCGCCACTCTCGCTCCAGGTGCGCCCCCTTCTCCCCCCCGGATCCGCCCCCGCCGGCCCGGCGCCCGCACTTCCCTCTCCCGACGCCCGGCCCACGGGCGGCCGCGGCGCCGCGACCGCGGCGCGCGGCGCGCGCGGTCCGCGCCGGCGCGGGCGGCGCCCGCCGGCCTCCGCGTCGCCGGCGAGCGCACTCTCACGTCGGCGTGCCCGCGAGGCGGCGGCCGCCGCCGGCCGGCGCGGCCGCCACCGCGCGCGCGGCGCGGCGGCGGATTGAGGGCCCCCGCCCGCGCGCGCGCCTGGGCCGCCTCTCACGCCCCACCCACCTCACTCGCCCCCAGGCACGCACCAGAGAGCGCCCGAGGCGCGAGCAAAGAGAAAAAGAGAAAAGTAGCCGCGGCCCATAAAACACGCTCTCCCTCCAATGTCGTCGACCGCCGCCGCCTCCGCCTACTGGCGCGTGGCCGGCATGACCTACCTCAAGTACGCCGAGCTTGCGTCCGGCCACGTGCGGGCCGCGCTGAAGCCGGAGCCCAAAGCGGTCGCCAAAACGCGGGAAGCCGTCTATTTCCGCTCCTCCCAGTGGGCGGGGGGGAAGCCGGCGGAGCAGGTGGTGACCGATTTGACGGGGGAAGGGCCAAAATAAGAAAGAGGGGGCAGGGGGGTGGGCGCGTGCACGGTCGCTGCGGCGCGCCGCCCCCGCCCGCGCCCCGCTGTGACGAGGAACACGCGCCAGGAGACGGGAAAGAGGGAGAGGGAGAGGCCGTCCCTGCCGCTTCGCTCCCTCCCTCTACGCCTTTCCTCTTTGAGACTGCGGCCGCGCCCCCCACCCCGCGCGGCACGCGCGGGGCGGGCGGCGCGGCCCCGAGGGCGCCGCTTGCAGGAGCGCGGCGCGGGCGCCGCCCCGGGACGAAAGCACAGTGGAGGGGGAGGCCGAGGGAGCCACCCGCGCTCTCTCTCTCCTTCCCTCGCTCACCCGCCGTCCGACCCGTTTCGTCCCGCATCCAGCGGCGGCAGCGGCGGCAGCACGCTGGCGGCGGCCACGCCCGGGCGCCGCCCCGCGCGCTCGGCCGATGACCCGCCCGCGGTCGCGACAGCTGCAGACGCGCCCGCGGGGCGCGCGGGGGCGCACGAGGCGAGCGCGTTGGAGAGGGTGGAGAGCGAGCCCCGGGACAGGGACCGGGGCGGGCGAGGGCGGGGAGGAACGGCCGCCGCCGCCCCCCCGCCCTCGGCCACCCCTCGCGGCCTGCGACTGGGCGGATCCGCCCCAAAGCAGACGACGAGCGCAGTCACGTTGTCCGACGCGTGCAGGTCCAGGGCGGCGCGCACGAGGAAGGCCGCGGCGGCGGCGGGGTCGTTGGCAGCAGCGAGCGCGCCGCGCGCGAGCTCGACGGCGCGCGCAGAGGAGACGACGTCCCATAGGCCGTCGCAGGCGACGACGAGAAACTCATCGTCGGGGGTGAGTTGGGAGGTGGAGACGTCGGGCGCCGCGGTGAGCGGCCCCACGAGGCGGCCGTCTGCGCCGAGCGACTTCAAGCCGTCGCCCTCGTAGTCCCCGATGGCGCGGGCGACGCCCAACGAGGCATTCAAAAACCCGTCCGGGCACACGCGCCCCCCTGCGGCCGCGATGCGGGCGGCTTCGCCCGCCGCGCCCGGCTTGTGGTCGACCGACAGCGCGAGCGGGCGCCCCCCCCGGCACAGCACCGCGCGCGAGTCGCCCGCGTTGGCGATGACCAGGCGGTCGCCGGTGACGAGTGCGGCGAGGGCGGTGGAGCCAGAGTCGGGGGCGGACCGCGCGACGACGACCCGGTCGTAGAATTCGTGGTCGAGCGCGTCGAACGCGGCGGCCAGCGCGGAGCCCGGCCGCGTGCCGAGCCCGGGGTGGGCCACTATGAGGTCGAGCAGCCTTTCCGACGCAAAGCGGGCGGCGCCGGGGCCGCCGTGGCCGTCGAAGACGCCAAAAAAGGCGAGACCCGCGGTCGACGCGCGCGAAGCTGTCGAGGCCTGTTCCCCTTGCCCTCCTCCATTGACCCCGCAGCCGGCGCAGTACTCGATGCCATAGTGCGCGCAGACGTCGGCGACGCCGACGTGCGCGTCCTCCATGGCGGCGCGGGCGCCTGGAGAGGGATAGAAGGGGTGATGAGCGGGCGCCGGCCTGCGCCTCCCGCACGCCCGCCCCTCCCTCTTCTCTGCTCCCTCACCTCGGGAGCTGGCGGAACCCCAGCGCACCGCGACGCGGGCGCCGGCGGCGGCGGGCGCGGCGGCGGACCGCGGCGACGTCGACGGCTGATAGAGGGGGGGGATTGGGGTTCAGCGGCCGCGCCGCGACTAGCGCGCCGTGCCGGGCGCCCGCGCGAGGGCGGCGCAAGCGCGCAGAGGCGCTCGCCTCGCGCCGCCTCCGCCGCGCCAGCGCGCCCATCGCCTCCGCGGGCCGCGCCACCTCCCGCACGCCACCAAGCCGCCCAACTCGCACCATGCCATCGTCCGGCGCGGCCGGCGGCGCGCGAGCCGCCGGCCCCGCACACGCGCCGTCGCGCGGCATGGCGCCGGGACCGCTCACGCGGGGGCGGCCGCCATCGGTTGACGTGGGGTGTGGCGTGGTGGCGGACGCGGAGTTGGGAGGGGCGCGGGAGTGAGAGGAGGGCAGGCCGGCCGACGGCCTCGCCCATCGACACTCTAGCGTGGGCGCCCCGGCGGCCGCGCGCCGCCGCGCGGGCGCCACGCAATCGCCCCGTCCCCATGCCTCTCTCCGGCGCGGGCCCCTCCGTCGCCTCCCTCGTCGACGCCGCGCTCGCGCGCGGCGCCGGCCTCGACGCCCGGTCCCGGGACGCGGCGGCGGGACGCCTGCGGGCGGCAGCATTCGAGGCGCTGCTGACGACAAGGGGAGGGGGTGGAGGGAGAGGTGGAGGGGTGGCTGCGCGGGTCGAGGCGTTGCACGCGGCGGGTCGCCCCCAAGACGCCGAAGCGCTGCACGAGGCCTCCCCCCTGCTCTCGCCCGACCTTCTCGCCACCCTGGTTGCTCTGGCGGGCCCGGCACCCGCCCCGCCGGCCGGCGCGCCGCGCGCGCCGCGCGCGGTCGCCGCGCTGCAGACCCGCCTGGCGGCCGGGTGGGCTCCCGGGCCGCCAGTAGTCGGGAGACATGTGACCACCTGCCCGCGGTCGCCGCCGCCGCCGAGCCCGCCTGCGGTGCAGCTGCCGTCGCTCGCGCCGCGGGCCGCGCCGCTTGCCGAGTCGCCCGCCCGGCACCCAGCCCGGGGGCCACCGCCGGCGCCGAGGACACCACAACTCCCTCCTTCGATCGACCCGTACGCCGCGGCCGCGGACGACGCCCTCCTCGCGCTCGCCGGGTCTGTCCCCGCCCTCGTCCGCTTGCGGTCCCGCGGCGGCCGCCTCGCGGCCCGCTCGGCCGACGCGGCCGCTGCTCGCCTAGCCATTGAAGCTTGGCGTGCGGCGCCGCCTCCCGGCCCCGACGCGGCGGCGGTCGCGGGCGCGCTGCGTTGTGCGATGCTTGCCGTCGACGCTGCGCTCGCCGAGCTGCCTGCAGCCGTGGCCGAGAGGCGAGCACAAGAGGGGAGCAAGGGCCGCCCCTCTCCGACCCCTCTTGAGGTCGATGCGCACTCGGCGCGCGTGCGGTCCGACCTGTCCTCCCTCGCGGCCGCCCTTGCCTGCCTGGGCGACGCGCCGCCCGCGGCCGCCGTGGCGGCGGCGGCCGCGGCGGGGAGTGGAGGCGCTGCGTCGCCGCTGTGGCGTCTGCTCGCGGCCGCGGCGGCGCCCGCGGCCGCGGTCGACGCGGCCTGGGCGGCCGCCCCGACCGGCGCCGCCTGGTGCGCCGCGTCCTTGGACGCCTCTCCACCTCCGCGGACGCCGTTGGGCGCGGCGGGTGCTCCTCTCTCTCGCGCGCGGCACGGCGCGGCTGCGCTTGCTGCGCTCGAGGCCGCACACCCGCCCTCGTCCCCGCTCGCCGCGTCCATCGCCGCCTTTCTAGAGGTGCTCGCCGACTACTGGCGCGCGGTGGCCGACGGGCGGAGGGCCGGAACGGGGGACGCGAGCGCGGCGGCCGCGGTCGCTCTCTCCTCGGGCCGCCGCCTCGGCGCCGCCGCCGACGCGGCCGCCGCCGCCGCCGGCTTGTCCCACCCCGGCGCCGAGCTGGCGGCAGTTGCGGCCGTCTTGTCGGCCGGCGCCGTTTCCGCGCCCGGCGACCTGGGCGCGGCGGCCGACGCGGGCGCCCCCGCCGCCGCGCGCGCCGCGGCGGCCGCCGTCGGCCGCCTCGCCGCCTCCGCCCTCACCCCGCCCGCCCGCTTGTGGGCCGCTGGCGTCGACGCGTTCTGCCTGGGCGGCGCGGGCGACTTTTGGGCAGAGCTGGCGGCGCACCTGGCGGCCGCGCCGAGGGGGGCCGCGCGCGCGGCGACGGCGCGCGGCGCGCTTGACGCCGCGCTGAGATCCTGCGCCGCCGCGACCGGCATGGCATCCTGGGCGACCGCCGACGGCGCCATCACCGCGTCCGCGTCCGCCGCGACACGTGTCGCGCCCGCGCGCGGCGTTGCGCTGTCCCTCGCCCCCCCCCGCGCGCTCGCGCCCGCCGTCCCCGCCGCCGCCGCGGCCGCCGCCCGCCTGGCGTCGCGACGCGTGCTGGCCGCGCGCGTGGCGGAAGCCGAGCTGCTGACGGAGTGGTCCGCGGCGCGGCGCCCGCCGCGCGGGCGCGGCGCGCCGCCCGCGCGCGCGCTCGCGCGCGGCACCGCGGCCCTGGCAGCGACAGCGAGGGCGCTCGCATCCCTCAAACAAGCGCACGCGTCCCTCGCGTCGTCCGCCGCGGCCGCCGCCGCCACCCTGGACGCGTCCCTCGCGGCGTCCGCGTCGCCCGCCGACGCGCGCGCCGCGGTGGCCGCCCACGCCGCCGCCGGCGCGGCGGCGGCGGGCGCGGGGCGCGCGCTGGTCCAGCGCGGGGCGGCGCTGGCGGCGGGGTTGCGGGAGGCGCGGCAGGGAGGGTGTCTGTGGGAGGCGGCCGCGAGCGACGGCGCGTGGGCGCCGGCGGCGGCGGCGCTGCGCGCGGTCGACGCGCGGCGGTCGTGAGGTCGGGGTCGATGTTTTACAGGGCGCGTCGCAGCCAAAGAATGGGGGTGGTGTGCAAAAAAAAAATCAAGCGCGCTCCTCCCCTCCAACCAACGCCGCCACCAGCGCCGCCAACGTCTCCCGGTCGCGCCACACGTACACGGCCGCGCCGTAGAGCGCGCCCTCGAGCTCTGCGTCGGCGCAGGCGGCGAGGACGGGGGCGAGGCCGCGGGACGGCGTGCGCGGCGGGGTGGGGGCGGCCGCGGCCGCGGCCCTCTCGCGCAGCAGCCGCTCCAGGCCGCGCCCGGCGCGCGCGAGCAGCGCGTCGCCCCGACGCAGGAGCAGGGCGGGGCACAGGTCGTTCTCGCCGTCGCCCGAGTAGACGACGGAGCGGCGGCGAACGGCGAGCGTCGCCGCGTTGCCCGCCTCAGCCCGAATCGCGCCCAGCTCCCGCCCCTTGCACAAGTTGCTCGGGCACAGCGGGCACCCGTGCGGGGATTCCGTGGCGGCGTGGCGCGGCACGACGACGAGGCGCCCCGTCGCCGCGCACCACTCGGCGCCGTTGGTCGTCACTCTGTCGACGGCCGCGGTGAGGCCCGCGCCGGCGAGGGCCGCGGAAATGACGACCATGTTGGCGTCCGAGAGCACGTGGACGGACGCACCGGCCGCCGCCGCCGCGCGGAGCGCGTCGGCGCCGCCCCCGGGCAACCCTGCAGCGCCTGCGCGCCGCGCCGCGCTCACGACGTCGCCCGCGGTCACGCCCCGGCGCGCGGCTTCCGCCATGACCGCGTTGGTGAGGGGCAGGAAGCAGGCGGGCATTTGGAGAGTGCCGAGTTGCGGGGCGAGTTCGGGCGCGATGGCGCCCACCACCTCCTCCCCGATGTCCGCGTCGATGAGCGTGTGGTCGAAATCGAACACGGCAAGAGGGGTCGGGCGCGGGAGGGCGTCGGCGTCCGAGTCGTCTTCGGTCGACGGCGTCGGCGGCCGCGGCGCCGCGACGGCGGGCGCGGTCGCCGCCGGCTCGCCCTCCTCCACCGCAGACGCCAGCGCCTCTTCCCCGGCGACCAGCCCCTGCCCCGCAAACCAGGCGGCCATGCCGAACCGGGCGTCGAGCTCGGGGCGGATGTCTGGTGCGGTCGCGATTTCCTTCAACAGGGGGAGCAGGGCGTCGAGCAGCACCCCATCGTCCCCACCGCCGCGGTATGGCACGACGGGGACGCCGGACGAGGGCTGGCCGAGAAAGGCGAGGGGGGTGTCGTCGACCAAGAGCGTGCGCGCGGGGTCGCGGCCCAGGGCGGCGAGGTTTTTGACGCAGGGGTACGCGGCCGCCGCCGTCGTCGCGGGCCGGTACAACCGCAGCGTGGGGCACGGGCACCCGTGGCGGGCCGCGATCGCGTCGACGATCGGCCGCGCGTAGTCTTCCAGCCCCGCGGTGAAGAGGACGACCTCCGCGATCTCGCTCACCCCCCGCAGAAACTCGCCCAGCCCGGGCCGCTCCACGACGCAGACGCCCGCGGGGTTGAGGGTGGAGCCGACGCCCACGACGTAGGCCGCACGCCGCCCGGCGCCGGCGAGCAGCGACCCGGCGCGCGAGGGGGGAAAGGACGCAATCAGGGTGCCGTCCAAGTCGAGGACGACGGTGAGGGGAGGGGCGGCGGGGGATTTGGGCGGGAGGAGGGGCGCGGGGTGGCGCGCCGACCGCGGCGCGGGCGGCGACTCGGGCGGCGACTCCGGCGCCGTCGCCGCCAGCAGCCGCTCCAGGTGAGGGTCGACCTCCAGCACCGGTCCATCGACCCACGCTTGTGGCTTGCGGCAGGTGGGGCAGGGCCAAAAGGTGGTGGGGGAGGAGCCGGGGGAGGACGAGGCGACGGCTTCGCCGTCGTCACACTTGCCGCCACCGCCGTTGCCGCGGGCCACCGCGGCCCCGGCCGCCGCCGTCGCGCACGCCCAGCAGAAGCGGTGGCCACACGTGAGCACGCAGGGGCCGCGCAGGCGGCCGAGGCAAACGGCGCAGGAGAGGGCGTCGGCGTCCGGGGGGGGGGGCGCGG
>Ga0315288_10004668_pt1 | contig 17464 bp, 37 predicted proteins | sample YL17G11_20_MG_FD_203454 | JGI IMG/M metagenome (GOLD analysis project Ga0315288, IMG submission 203454) | Sediment microbial communities from Yellowstone Lake, YNP, Wyoming, USA - YL17G11_20 | ecosystem: Environmental > Aquatic > Freshwater > Lake > Sediment | place: USA: Wyoming | collected... | reverse complement strand
CAGTATTTCAGGATATTCCGGTAACAGTATTTCAGGAGAGTACGGTCACAGTACTTCAGGATATTACGGTCACAGTACTTCAGGAGAGAATGGTATAGTACAGTTTAATTATTTTGAAAACGAAAGAAAGAGAAAGAGAATAAAAATATTATATGTAGGAGAAGACAATATTAAGGCTTGGCACATATATTTTTTGAATGACAAATATGAAGTAGAGGATAAAGGACATGGACCAAGTTTAATGATAGAAGTAGCAATGAAGTTTCTATCAAGTTAGAATGTTTTGCAATGGAGCAAAGATGTTACCAAGTTTAATACTAACAAAAGACAAATCATGTCAGGTTTAGACGATCTAGCAAAGAAGATATCCGAGTTGCTTGATAAGGCGGCCCATGCTACTTCAGGGACGCTTCCTCAAGCATGGAAGCTGCTTATTGATTATCAGAAGGCCACAGCATTAGCCTCTATAACAGCGGCGGTATTTCAAATTATTTTAGTTTGTGTATTATCTATTATTGCTTATAGGCTAATAAAATTTTCCGCAGCCTCGTATAAAAAAGCTCAGGACGAAAGATATAGTGATCCAGTAGAACGTGCGACTGTTGTTGTACCTATGCTATTTGCTATAATGATGACGATAACTAACTCTGTTATGATGTATGATATTATGAAAACATTACCTTTAGCTATCGCGCAACATTATTATCCTGATTCTTTCGCGGCACAGCAGTTAATTCAAATTGCTACGGACAAAAAGTAATGAACATTGACGAAATGAAAAAGAAACTTAAGGAGATAGAAGCTTCAAGGCCTCCGGAAACTCCAGAACAAATAATGCGCAAAAATATGATTTTCGCATTCTGTAACTATTTAAATGTTCATCGTGGCGAGACCGTAATATTCAATTATCTTGAATTGCTTACTGAGGATGAACGAGAGTGGTTCGATATGTGTATTGAAGATATAAAAAAACGAAAATAAAATTTCGGACCAAAATATGCCAAAAACAATAATCCATATTAATCAGCATGTTATAAGACGGAATAAAAAACTTGGAACAAATGATCCAGTAATAACTGTTAAACAAGGCAAGCTTAATAGATACGCACATGAAATTATTATTGATGGACCTTCTAAGGTAATATATAGACCAGAGAAACCATTGTCATGTGGAGCGAAAGTTTGGATTTCAACTGAATCAAATGTTACGCTTCTTGGAACGGATGGAAAAAAAATTGCTCGGTAAGTCCAGACAGGATATAAAATGCGAGGGTTAACAGCGATTGAGCATGCTGTTCTTGAGAATACAAAGAATGTATGTCCTGGCACTTGTGGTATCGAAAGTATTGTGGCAAATGTGGCAGGTGCCTGGAATGATCAAGCTCAGCAAGCAGTTATTTATTTAATGAAACGCGGTCTTGTTGGTCATCCATATCAATGCCCACATCGCCCCGAGAATATTCATTTGTTAATAACTTCCGATGGGTTCTTGATGTTGCGGATTAATTCGACGCTGAACAAAGCAGGCACGAAGCTGTGATCCTTTGGCTATTTGGAGGAACCGCTGGTGATTACTACTAAAGGCTGGGGACCATGGAGATACGATTGGTATTCTTGTTGTAGTGTTCATCATCCTACAAGACCTTCTGAGGCATGTAGAAATTGTAATACAGGCAGATGGGTTAATGTTTGGCGCCAAGCTGTTGACCATGTTGTATTTAAGTTTGCCCCAGGTCTTTGGAGAGGTAATAAAAAATGAGTGTATTAGCCTGTGATAGAAATGGTTGCGAAAATATTATGTGCCATCGTTTAATACTTAATAGCACAATGTATATCTGCAACTCTTGTTTTGAGCAATTGGAAAGTTGTAAAGAAACTTGGCCTTTAAAAATGAAGGCTTTCGAAATAAAGAAGAAAATAATAGACTTTATGAATACTGAATCGACAGATTTTGATGATCTCATTGATGTTGATAAAGAGTTTTTTAGATTAACAAATGATGTTTACACTTGACATTTAATGAAGATCTTTTAGAGGCCTCAAAAAATCCTGAGTTCGTTAAAGAATTTGACAGGCTTTGCGGAACTAATCTTAGTCACAAAGGCACTGGATTAGATTTGGAAATTGATAAAGCATCCGGCAGATTAGATAGCGATCTTAAATTGTTTGTTAAGTTTGTTTACGAACATGTTTGGTTAAGATATGACCAAGAAGATTTCAAAAAAATAAACTTGCTGAAAAAGCTAATGTTCCAGGCAAACGCTGTCCTGTTTGCGAGCTAGTTTTATTAATGCCGGAACCCATATGGCATTGGGAATATATTGATGTCCCACATTCTGATTTGAAAGAATGCATGTTGGTTATGATTAGCGATTTAAGACGTTCTGTTTCTTGTATAGAAGACAGAATTATATATATAGAAGAAAAGTTATAATAAATAGTATGAATAATATATCATATTTAATGGATGAAGAGAATAAAACAAAGACATAGAACAAGTTGCGGTGTTGCATGTTTTGCTATGATTACGGGAATCAGTTATAATAAATCAATAAAGAAAGTATTCCCCCGCAGAAAACCTTATTCATTACTTACCACAAATGCTCTCAGACTTATTAAAGCTTTATTTAAAATAGGACTTGAAGTAAATTATTATGATAACGATAATCATAATATATATGATTTAAAAAACAAAACAATATTAATTATCAAAGCTAAAAAAGGTTATGGTCACGCTATAGTATGGGATCCGGTATCAAAGCGTATATTAGATCCTGATCGAAAAAGACCATTAAGTATTAAGTCATATAATAAACAATTAATATTTATTATTGAAACGGGATATAAAGGAGATTTATAATGGATACACTTAAGCAAGGTTCGAGTGGAGATATAGTTGAGGCTTGGCAGAATTTTCTTGTTGGTAGAGAAGCTTATTGGTTGGCAGTAGATGGTCAGTTTACCTTCGATACGTTCCAAGCTACCAAGGACTTCCAAAAGGAAACAGGACTAGACCAAGACGGAGAGGTAGGCCCAGCAACCTTGGCAGCGGCAATTAGAGAGGGGTTTCCCGACCCTAACGCTGTTGTAACTGTGGCTGTTGATACCTCCGGTCCTAATTGGCCGCCACCTCCTGAGTTTCCTTCATTATCATTTATGGAGCGAGCTAAAATATTCGGCACCTTCGCTTTTAAACCTGCCGGAATTCCATCTAATCCAGAAGCTATTATTATCACAGATGATTGGGAGAAGAAAAATATTGTAATGGTTAACATTCCTCAGTTAAAAGGAATTAAAGGCTGTGCTAGTGGCAATGTTCTTTTTCATAAGCTTGTAGCAAAACAACTTCAAGGTCTTTTTAAAGCATGGGAAGATGAGGGATTACTTCCGTTAATAAAAACATTTGACGGAGCGTGGGTAGCGAGGTATGTTAGAGGTTCTAGAACAAATCTGTCTAACCACAGTATAGGAACAGCATTTGACCTAAATTATTCTTGGAACATGCTTGGTCGCGTTCCGGCTTTGGTTGATCATGAAGGTTCGTTAAGGAAGTTAGTTCCGATAGCTAATGAGCATGGATTCTATTCTGGTATGCATTTCAAACGATTAGATGGGATGCATTTTGAAATTGCAAGGATAATTTGAACATGAAAACATCAGCAACGAGTGTGAAGTTTCCTAATCTAAAGCAAGAGTTGAAGAGACTTCGAACCGCTACTCTAACTAAAGCAGTAGCTTGGCTAGATAAAAACAAAAAGAATTTAAAGCCGCAAGATATATTTGATTACCCAGATTATTGGGGTATGCCTAAAAGCATATCAAACAAATTAACATGTGATGAAGTAGATTGGTTACAAGCAGAGTTAGGTCTCTGGACAACATACACCATTGATGAAATGCTGCCGGAAGAAACAACATGAAAACGAATTATAACGATCCTGAGAAAGTGGAGCGTCGAAATAAGTTCGAAAAACTGGTTGAGCGAGTCAGACCTTTGCCCCTATGTAAATTCTGCGGTCGTTGCGTCATGATTGGAATGTGCTGCGAGGGTATGCGAAAGTCCTTGAGAAACAAAAATGAAAACGTATAAGAAAATTACCAAAGAAGAACAAATTATAGACATAATAATCTGTAATGGTTGTGGTGAAGTTGTATCAAGAACAAATCCCATAGCATCAACATATGGCGAGATAAAAATTGTTGGTTGTTATAATTCTACATTGCTTTCTGATTTGCGTTCATATTTGTTCGATCTGTGTGAAACATGTATTGTAAAGATTATGGATGGCTTGAAGATTCAGCCAGCTATTCTTAATGACTGTGGCGAACCAGAAGATTTTGATTATGCTACAGATCAAAAGCAGCGTCAAGATCAATTAGTTAGACAAACTTGTAGAGATGATATGCACAACGATGCTATAGTTAGCGGAGTATGTTCATGGGAAGTTGAAGGAAAAATTTGTGGCGGAGCGCCGGAGGGAATGATTGATGGTTTTTTAACTTGCGCAAAGTGTCTTGTGGATGACGAACATTCTATGTCAATCATTAGTCGCAAAGATAAAACCGGTATATGGCATGATTCAATGTTGGATCAAAGAGCCTTTTTAGGACTTCGTTATCTAAAGGAAGTGCGAGAAGGAAAACATCCAGAGGTAGTTGGGCCGCATGATCTTGCTATCTATATTTCTACAGCAATATCAATGTTGCTTACTGACACTTTGGTTGCGGCAGCAGAGTTGCATAGGCTTACTGATGAATGGGCACCAGGAGCATACCTTGTAGCAGAAAAGCAATGGATCCATTCTCGCATACCAATGACTTTTAATATCAATGATGATCGTGCGAAGATTGCAAATGAATGGCTTGCTTGGGCTCAAAATGCTGGTTATAAGAATGCGGCAGCAACCGTTATGTTAGGAAATACTCCAGAACAATACTGGAGTTATTATGACCGATCATAATTGCAATTGGTGTAGGGATTGTTTAGATGATCCGCAACTTGGATTTCTTAATCCAGTTGTGACGAGAATGATCCTGTGTGAAACTTGTGGAAACAAACGTTGTCCACATGCTACGAATCATAATAACAAATGTACAAAATCTAATGATTCTGGTCAAGTAGGCAGTATATATGGTGAACCGCATGAAAAAAGATGAGATTTTGATTGGGCTTGCTACAGATGATAGGATACATTGGTTTAAAACTATTGATAATGGCACGACATATAAAGCAAATTGTGAAAAGAATGTTAAGCCAGTTTATCCTGGTAAAAAAACGGATTTAGTTTGCAGGGATTGTCGCAAAGCAATTATTAGGTGGGCGGAACAAACAGAAAAAGCGGCAGACCCCTTGACAATTTCATCACGAGATTTACATTAAGTAAATGGATGTAGAGGCTTGTAGATGCGGTCATACCGGAACCGATCCTCATCCGTGTCATGGGAATGGCTATCAGTGCAAGCGTCCAGCGAAACAGCGATTCTACAACGTAACTACTGTAGCTCTTTCTGGAATGCAAATGAAACTGCAAGTAAACGATACCTTTGCTTGTGATATTTGCTGGAAAGAATGGAGTAAAAATGAGTAACAGGGGCAAACGAGTTAAACTTGCCAAGCGATTGAAAGAGCTTGGTATGGGAAAACTTTATTCGGGCAACAAGAAGGTTGCTTGGCGATTGATTTCTTCTGGTCAGCTAAATTCTATGCTGAGGAAGCTACAGTATGCGCCAGGAGATATTTGTCATGATTGTGATGGTTTCAATCATGTAGTAGTGAAATGGCTTCCTTCTATTAGAGATTTTACGTATTGGTCTTATTCTGGCAGTTATATAAAAGGGTGGGTAATTGATGTAGATCAGTTTGAGAAACAAAATGGCGGCTGGTCTTGCGGCTGCGAAACAAGTCCGGATCCTCCTGTCTCCAGAGAATATATTGAGCAGTATATAAAAAAATACTTAAATGATCCCAAGCTTAATGAACAAGGTTGGGTTACAAATGAAGGGCTTGATAAGAAAAGGCGCGAAGCTCTTAATAATGGAGAGCACATATGTGATGAACGAGGTATTCTGCTTGAGGAATATAAATAATGGCTAATAAAGAAGAATTTATATCATTAAAATAGTTTCTAAATCTTACATACGTCGGTAGCCAGGACTCAATACATAATTCTGGTCCTCTGTTTAGAAGATTATGTGCCGCGCAAGACCTTGTTGTTCGTTATGAACTTGCCGAGTGTATGTGGAAACGTTTTGGCGATGATGGGCCTCCGCTTGAGTCAAAGGTAATAACACTAGCGGCAGGTCATGGAGGAGGTGTAGGATGCCAAAGAATCTTCAAGGGAGTTTCCAATATTGATTTTCGTTATTTTAACATTGGGCGTCACGAAAATTTAATCAGCTTAGTTGAAAGAAGATTTTGGTGGGCTCAAATTTCAACACTTGACGAATTTGAAAAAGTGGAAAAAGAAGTAAGAGGCAGATCATGAGCGTGAAGATTTCTGAGCCTGATGAATGGAATGATCCTCGTCAAGAACCCCATGATTCTGACGGCTGGTTAAGCAAGCAACAAGAGGCTCGTCAACGATTAATACTTGCGTTACCTTATATTAATGATGCAATATCATTCGCTAAGGTGCAAGTTCCAGATGGCAAGATTGGTTTGGCCGTTATAATTACTAAACCAGATGGTAGCGGAAAAGTTACTGCCACATTTAATGGAGAAGAGTTGCTAACAGATATTGTATCTCTGCTTGGCTTTAACGATATGAACGAGTTAATTAAGAGTGACGAATGAAATCGTTTATAGCAGACGTTAAGTATCAGGACAAACATCCCAATACTATTACACTTCATTGTAGCGATGGAAGATTTGCCACGGCTATTAACGCTTTACTAAATGCTTATGACCATTCTTATTATGACATTATGACGTTGCCTGGAGGTGCTGCCTTGCTTGATATGTCCAATGCTTCGATGATTGAAGTAGAAGCATCTAGGGGAGCAACATCGTTTCTTATCAATGGACATAGCATAGAGCATGCTTTTCTTGTGGCGCATGAGGGCTGCGGGTTCTATAAGAAGAAGTATCCGGGGCAATCGGCAGAGTTCATTCAGAACAGGCAGGTCAGGGATCTTCAAATGGGAGCGATCTGGATAGCCAAGATGTTCCCGAAGCTAAATATTAATATGTTCATGGCGGCTCCGAATGTAAATTCAGGGCAGGTATTCTTTTCTCTTATTGAGCCAGGCAATGCGCAGATGGCTCATATGTCTATATGACAAACTTTGATTACATAGATATAAACAACGGTCCTATACAATGGGCCAAAACTTATATTATATTTAAGAAACGATACGATCAGACCGGCCAACAAATCACCAGCTAAAAAGAAAGCTGCTTCAAAGAAGTGATATGTCAAATTTGAAACATGATTGGCACAACATTATCACTGGACACGGAATGCTTTGGTGTGATAGATGTGGTGCTTTGAAATTTCCAGCAGGAACAAATCAAACTCTTGATGGCATTGATTTAAAACCAAATTCTAAAACTGGATATATTCTTCCAGAAAATTTAATCAATCATCCCATATATGATAATGTTAATCCTGACATTGATGAAGATGGGCCGTGTATAGATATTAGAGAGCAACGATGATTATAGAAAAGTTCGCCAGTCGTAAGCACAACAACCATAAGATAAAGATAGTGCTTGATAGACAAGAAGCTAATGTGTTACTAGAGATAATGCAGGCTGCTAAGTTTCCTGTAGCAGAAGCCTCGCTTAAACCTGTGGTAATGGCTAGCAGTATTATCAGTGGTATTAATAAAATATTGGGCATTAAGAAAGCGTCTATCGAAGATATTAAGCCTTGAAGAGTTCGTATTGAATTATATGAAGAACAACCTTTAATATGTGCCGTTATAGATTTTTTGGGCGAGAGCTTTGTTTCATTGCCTGTAATACAGAAAATTACCAAATGAAATTCAATAAAGACATGAAAGAGAAAAATGCTTCTATGATGCATACAGAATTGGCAAAAGAAGAACAATCCTTAATAAGTTCCGCCTTAGACAAAGGTTTATTAAATAACAACATTAGCAATCATAATAATTTCGAGCTAGATAAGGAGAAGTAATGATAATTGCCCATCACGTTTTGTTAGTGATATTTGTCGTGGTTATGGCTATACTTGGCTGGAGAAGCGGAGGTAGGTCATGAGATTCTGGACAGATCTACCGCTTGAGGACTGGATTTACATACTGGAAACACCACACCACAAGCACCCATGGTGTGTAGTTGTGGGTGGGGGCACCCGTGCGGTGTTCGCTACCAAAGAAGAAGCCGAGGCACTGATAGACCGGCTATTGAAAGCATTCGAGGAGCCAGGATAACCATTGACCAAGATAAAAACCAAGCAGTCATGACCAAAGAACAACACGAAATACTTTATCAGATAAAAAACGATACTTATTTTTTGGTAAGAAAATATAATGATTTAGTCGAACAGTTTAATCAGCATAATATGAGCGAGAATGATGCGTCCGATTATAATACTCCTAAGTTAATAGCGTTTGAAATGCTTGATAACTCTGGCGGAATAATATCTGTTGAGCCAGAAGGCGCCTATGATTTTGTTTCGAAACTGGACTATTAAAAAGTCTTGTGACCCATTGACTTTTTAGGCCCAATGTTTAGATTAAATGTCTGACGGCAGCAGCGAGGACCAATCTAAATGCGGCAAATAAATGACATAACAACGGCGGCAAAAGTAAATGATGCTGTAAAGCGTTGTAAAGCTCTTGCGCAGGAGCTTGGAGGCAATGTAAAACTCATTGATCATCTGCTAATCTGCGATAAGTTAGTAACATCACGTTGTCCGTTCAGCAATCATCTTGGTGTTAATTGGAATGAGAAGATTGTTTACGTTAGTAACATGGCTGATATTTCTGATATTGGAGGAATGATACATGAGATGGGGCATGTTTTTGCTTCCAATAAACCTCCGGACAGGTCAGAAGAGTTTATGTTTTTTGGTTGGGAATATGCGGCAGCAAAAAGTATTGGCTTATTAAAATTATGGAGCAAAGGCACAAATAATTATGTTGTTGGAAGTGACAGTCTCCCACCTGGGCATTATGTGACTACGCAATGGGGCGATCTTAATTCTTTTGACAAAAGCTTTGTTATCAAAGATCGTTTAAAGCTTGCAATAAAAAATAAGATGGTAGCAAAAGATTTGTATCCGCTAACAATTCGAATCGAATGAACACATTAATATAATGACTACAAAGAAACCATTATCAGTAAAAGCGAAGAAGAGGATCCTAATTGCCAAGGATACTCTGAAGTGGCTTGCTGCAAACAAACTGTTTGCTTCTGGAACCTATTTTTCTTTTCCTCCCAATTCAATCCCTACAGATAACAGCGATAAAGATCTTAATAAGGATTTGAATAAAGTCTTAAAGAAGACGAATGAACCATGTGAAGTATGTGCTATTGGCGGCATGTTCTATTCAATGGTTAGGCGTTATAAAGGAGTTAAATTATATGAATGTAACGCTGAATATACAGGCTTAAATTTGTACTTCAGTTATATCGATCCTGATGTAATATATCATGGTCTTAGGAAATATTTTTCAGCAGTACAGATTTCTCTTATTGAATCTGCTTTTGAAGTAGCGGTTATAGGAAGCGCAGAATATTACAGAATACAAGAAGCAATAGAGTTTGCTCCATGTGAATCACGGACTACACGTTTGGAATTGATTATGGAGAATATTGTTAAGAATAAAGGAACGTTTAATCCGCCAAAAATCAATTATGATTAATCTGGTTAAGGATGGCATGTAAATGTAGATTTTGCTCATGGTCCATGATGCTCCGGTTGAGCTGTTGGTTCTTATAAAGCTGACGGGGTGGTTCGTCTCCACCGTGGACTACTAGAAAAGACTTGAACTAAATTATGGTGTTGAAAACGCTGGTTCAAACCTGGCTACCAGGACTCTGAGGATGAGGTCATCTGATGATGCCTCTAGATGCTCTTCCAGCTTGCCCGATCATACAGAGACTTCAGCTTCAATGATGTTATAGAAAAACGAATTTTGCGGTTGACAATGCGATTTTCGTAGTTAAAATCGTGCGTAACAGACGGCGCATAACAGATTAACAAACCAGAAACCAGAAACCCGAAACACAAAGGAGAAATTTTATGGAAATGCAATCACAAAACTCAGGCGCAGAAGTAGAGACTGTAAAAAAAATGGATGTGGCAACAACATTTGAGAAATTCACTAAGACGGTTGCTCAAGAGCTTTTTGATAACAGAGAGCAAAACCGGAACATTAGAACTGAGGCAGTAAGTTCATATCGCATTTTGATGAACAATAATAAATGGGTTAATCGTTGTCGAAGCCAAACGCCGATTCTTATCAAGGATGGCAAACTTGTTGGTGGTCAACACAGGATGTTGGCTTTTATTAAAAGCAATCTCAATTCTATTGAATTTCCAGTAGTAAGGGATGTTTTGGCAGAAGAGCTTCCTTATCAGGACTCTAACATTGCTAGAACAACACGGGATCGTGTAAACATGTTTGAGAAGTTGCCAACTCTCAAATGGATATCGAATACTACGTTGATTGCTTCTACAAGAGTCGTTATGGAATATAAGATTCAGAAGGTTGAAGAATATATGACTGAAACACAGAGGGCGAAGGAGGCTAGTAATTTAGCTGAGGCCAGACGCAATGCATCAGATCCAGAAAATATTGCTATGGTAGTGAAAGAAATTCAGCCAGCAGCGATCAGTATGGATTTGCTTTTGAACAAAAAGTCTATTATCATTAGACATGCGGCTGCGGTTGCTGCCTTCTTTGTTGCTAAGGATCTGATGGATACTGATAAGTGGGAATATTGTGTTATTAAAACCGGTGATTTCGAAGGTCTTTCACATAAGGATCCTATGTATAATTTTCGAGATTTTGTTGGACAATTGCACAAAGGCTACTCCAATCAAGATAGATGGGAAGTTTTTCTTAAGACTTTATATTGCTTGAGGGCTCATCAGCTCAACGATAAGATTTTACGAATTTACGGACAGAGAACTGTGCTTGATTCTAGCACATGGTAATTACTTTTTTTGGCCGGGTTGAATTTATCAACCCGGCCAAAGGGCAATTTATATGTATCATACTTTGCTTACAATATACATAACCGGCTTAATAATAATTAACTTGATGTATTGGGTTATGTCTGTTCCATTTGCTTCAGCTTTATATAAAGCAGGCGAATTATTTATAAGATCCATTGTTTGGCCGATATGGATTCCTGTGATTATTATTATTATTATATATGAGCGGATAAAATACGGATAAAATATAGACCAAAAAAAATCCTCAGGAAGCGGTTGACAATGCCTCTCCTATGGTTATGATATGGAATGTGACGGGTCGAACTAGCTTGGATTACCTTTTTGGAAAAAAACTCCAGGTTCAATAAAATTATCTGTCATACCTACTAAAGATGTGATATATAGGATGTGAATAAGAAACAGGGAACAATATCAGGTGCGGGTCGAAGATGCTGGGTTATCGGTAAAAAATAAACTCCAGGGTCAAAAAAATTATCTGCACCACTAATGACGAAGGTACGGGTCGAACGAGGTTGGATTAACTCCATTTACGAAACAACCAGCTTCACCAAATTATCTGTACCACTAATTTAACGAACGGAACGGGGAATAAAAAGATAACGATACGGGTCGAAGATACTGGATTATCTTCAAACATAAATATTATTATTTCGGGAAACCGAACTGATAATAATTGCTTCTTCCAGTATCGAACAAATTATCTGTATCACTAATTGCTCTGTCTTCTGAGACAGAAGGATAAGAACATGGCAAACTATAGTCAACACATTTCGTCCAAGAATACTTCTCAAAACGAGAAGGCAACGTCAGATCAGAAGCAAAATTCTGCTGGTGGTTACACATTCGTCGTCAATGAGTGGGACAAGCTTGACCGCTTCCTTATTCTTGGAACCGAAGGTGGCACGTATTATGCTTCCGAAAAGAAGCTTACTGTTGATAACGCAGTCTCTATTAAGAAGCTTATTGCCGAGGATGGCGTTCGCGTTGTCAATCGTGTGGTGGAGATTTCTGATAAGGGTCGTGCGCCTAAGAACGATCAAGCAATCTTCGTGCTGGCCATGTGTGCGGCAGCAAAGGATCTTGATACTCGTCATGCTGCTTATGCTGCATTGCCGAAGGTATGTCGTATTGGAACTCATTTGTTTCACTTTGTTCGCGATGTTACCGAGCTTCGTGGTTGGAGCCGTGGTCTTCGTCGTGCCGTTGCAAAGTGGTATACTGATCGTTCTGAGAAGAGCCTTGCTAATCAGGTGATCAAGTATCAGCAGCGGGACAAGTGGAGCAATAGCGATATGTTCCGCCTTGCTCACCCTGGCCAGTTCACGAAGCTTTCGTCTGGACAAGAGGCGATTATTCAGTGGGTTCTTGCTCGGGCTCGTACTGATGAGAAAAAGGCTGTGAAGATGCGCGAGAAGATCAATCAGAGCGATCTTCTTCCGTATATCAAGGCTTTCGAAGAGGTTCAGGCAGAAAAGGATGTTAAGCGAGTCATTAAGTTGATTCAGGAACATAATCTTCCTCGTGAAGCGATTCCTACTGAACATCTAAACAATGTTGGCGTATGGGAAGCTTTGCTTGAGGATATGGGAACTACGGCATTGATCCGTAACCTTGCGAAGATGACTTCCGTTGGTTTGATCAAGCCTCTCAGCAATGGGTCTAAGAAGGCTGCTGCACAGATTGCTAATGCAGAATTTCTTAAGAAGGATCGTATTCATCCGATGAGTATTCTCATTGCGATGAAGCAGTATTCCTCTGGTCATGGATTGAAGGGAAATCTTAGCTGGCGGCCTGAGCGATCCATTATAGATGCATTGGATGATGCATTCTATATGGCTTTCGATGCTGTGGAGCCGACTGGTAAGGATTTGATTCTTGCCTTGGATGTTTCTGGTTCCATGGATTCGCCTATCAGTGGTGTAGTAAATCTCTCTTGTCGTGAAGCGTCTGCTGCTATGGCAATGGTAGCTGCGCGTACTGAAAAGAACTATACGATTGTTGGCTTCACGGCTGGCAGTCATATCAGTATGCATGCTGGTTATAACACTGGCATTAGTGTGCTCAACATCTCTCCTAAGCAGAGATTGAGCGATGTTGTAAAATCAATATCCGGCCTTTCTTTTGGCGGAACGGATTGTTCATTGCCGATGATTTGGGCCAAGGAAAAGAAGATTGGCGCTGATGGTTTCATTGTCTACACCGATAATGAGACTTGGGCAGGATCTATTCAGCCACACCAAGCATTGCGTGACTATCGTAATGCAATGGGTCGTCCTGCGAAGTCTGTTGTTGTTGGCATGAGCGCAACGAAATTCACCATTGCAGATCCGAACGACAGAGGAATGCTTGATGTGGTAGGCTTTGATTCTGCGGCTCCTGCTGTAATGGCAGACTTCATTCGCGGGATTAATACTGGCACATGATGTGGTTCCATAATTGGTTTGTAGCGGCGTCATCCAATGAAATTTGGGTGGCGTTCGTTGCATTACTAGTTGTATGCGGATCGCTTTCCGGAATAGTTAATGTAGCAAAGAAATAATGGACAACGATAAACAAACATTGGTGGAGATTGAATCTATTATTCAATTGTTTAAAGCTAATATTCTCAGTTCAATGGCCGCAGTAAATGACATTGAGGATCAGATTAATATATACAAAGATATTATTAGAAAAGAAGAAAGAGAACGCGCAGCAAACATTTGTGAGAAAATGGTTGTTGGTGGGCGAGCATGGAATGATGAGCAAGCTATTGCGGCCGATACTTTGTTTGCTGCTGCCAAGAACATTCGAAATCCAGAGTTGTAATAAATTGATTTAGCATTACAAATAATGGCTCCTTAATTGGAGCCATTGTTGTTTAAGAACATAACAGGCGCGAATAATGAATGAAGCAGAACATGGCCACGCAAATCATGATCCTATAAGCAAGGCTCCAGAATGTTTGTGTGGCGCGAAAGGTGCTAAAGACGCTATGTGGGACAGGTATTATTGCCCTGAAGGTGACTCTTGGCTAGAAGGAATCTTTACACAATGCTGGTGTAAAGACTGTTTACAAAACATTGGCTAGACTTGGGACTTGGATATGTGATAAGTTTTATAAACAAGGAAATTAAATGAGAAATATAATTAGAAAGATTCTTCAAAAGCTTTTTTATATTCCGAAGCCCAAGTCATTACCTATGGAGGGTTTTGACGATGAGCCTGGAGAAATGACATGGGAGAAGTGGAAGGTTATTGCCAAGGAAGAATTCCCGATTAAGTATTTCTTCTCCGAGACTATTCCTCTTTGGTTATCTGTTCATATTTTTATGAACATTGAACATTTTTGGTATTGGATTGTAAGCCATACTATCCGTCAATATCACTGGCTTGATTTGCGTCAGCCCAAACATAATAAGCTTGGCACCATTGATAATTATAGATGGGGATGGATTGACGAAGACAGACAGATGCTCTTTGCCTGTTTTAATATATTGATGACCCATATAAAAACTCGTAATGATAGTTCATATCATTATCATATTTCTATGGAAGGAATAGAAGATCTTAAGAAATCAATTGAAGAAACAAGTGTTGACGAAGGTAAAAAAGTCCTTGAAGATCAATTAGAATTTACTAAAGAAGCGTTCGAGCTTGTTAACTATTGGATTGTAGATCGTAAGGCTGCTGATATGAGGCGCGTTGATCTTCTACATGACTGGCACGAGCATAGGATGGAAGACAAACGTAGCGGCAACACAGAGCGATGGGACAAGATGCGTGAGGCGGATGAGCAATTTAGCCAGGCTGAGGAACAGGCTTTAACTAGATTGATGAAGATTAGAACCAGACTATGGACATGAGCTATGAAGAAACCTCCGCTTCCTAAGCCTCCTGTTGAACCTCGCAAGCCTATCATACCAAATCCGCCATCTAAGACGATTGAGGAAAATCAAACAATCAATGTTGAAGAACGATTTACTGTAGCCGAATTGCTTGCAAAAATTCCGGCGAACATTAGTTATGATAAAGTAATCATTGAATTAGAGAGTGATTATGATGAATATGGAGGAGGAGAAGGATCTTCTTATTTGAGAGTTTGTTATAAAAAAGTAATAGATAACGAATTTTATGACAATCAATATAAACAATATCAACTAAAATTAGACAAATATAATATGAAACTACTTGAATACAAAGAGGATCATATAGAATATCTTATCAAGTATACCAAATATCTTGAGGAGAAAAAGGCATATAACGAATATGTTTCCCAAAAAGAATATAATGATGCTTTGAAAATAGTGAGTGCTTTTAAAAAGAAGGTTCGTCCTATTGAAACAGAAATAGTTAAATTTGCGATTAAGAAGAAAAAGCAGTAATAAACATGAGCAACAAATTAGAACTAGAGGAGCTTGAACTATACGCTGTTCGAAACAAAGACGGTCATTGGTTTCGGGCAAAGGGATTTAGTGGCCATGGCGAAAGCTGGGTGAAAGAAATACGCGGTGCTAAAATCTATACAAATATTGGTCAAGCCAGAAGCAGGGTTACATTCTTTGCTAAGAACTATCCGACCTATGGAGTGCCGAGCATTGTTAAATTAAAGATTGGCGGTATGGAAGTCATTGATGAAACGGATCGGTTTGAGAAGTCTCAGATAAAAGATCGTAAGCGAATTCTTAAGTATACAAAAAGGAAAGCAGAAATAGATTATAATAATGCTTCAAAGAAACTTGAAGATGCAAAGAAACTTCTTAATGATGCAGCGGCAAAGGTGAAACTTGTTATGAATGGCAGTACATAATGATTACATTCATAATACCTTGTATATTATTTATAGTATGGGCGGCATATAATTATCATTTGGATAAATTATCAGAAGCATTATTTACAGAGAGAATGAATAGTTTTGCAACCTTATATAATATGCAAAGACTGCCAGGCGAATCTAATGATGAACTAAGGAAAAGAATAAAAAAAATGTTGTATATGATAGATTAGAAGTAATATAATAACCATGCCCAAAATATATCTTGTTAAATACGCCGTAGGAGAATATTCAGATTATTCAGAATCTGTTTATGGAGCATAATGAAATTTCTTTTAGCAAATAATTTGGTCATTCGAGCTGATACAATACATCATATTGATATTAGTCAAATAGAAAAATTAAAAATTGTATTACATTATTCTGGTGGTCAGCATGTTGTAATAGGTATACAGGCCATTGAAATACTAATGGCATTAAAACCTTCTGCTCTAGAGAACAAAAGGCTTAAGTGGGCAAAGCGGGCCTGGACATTACATAACATGGTTGGCCATCCTGTTATGCAGCTGCTTTCGTTCTTCAGGATGTACGAGTATGCTATGATGGTTCACGACAAAACTGTACCAAGGCCTATTGGAAGAAAGTAATTTATGGAGTCTTCCAGCGTTCCAGCTGTTGTTCACGTTCGGATAACGGTAATTTTTCTTCTGGTTTGTTAGATATTCTTGCAGGTCCAGAAGGAACTTTAGCTGGATTAAATTTACCGAAATCAAATGTTCCGCCAGAATAAGCAGCTGGCATATTCTTTGGAGTTGAAGTTGGGGCCGTTGGTGGGCCGAAAGGAACGGATTCTACAGAGCCATATGGAGCTTCAGCAGGAGCTTGTGCTTTTGGTTTGATTTGCGCCGACATAGAAATTGGATTAAAATTAGTTAATGCGTTAGATAAATTCTTAGAAGATGCCAATACTGTTGTATAAATATTTGCTTCGTATGGATTTCTAGCAAGCATATTTTCATCCAAAGTCTTTTTATTGTTTGCATAAGCAATTAAATTATTTAAACTTTCATTTATCAATCCGTGATATCTTGCTGAGGTTGACGCCGTTATTCCTTTATAAGCAGCTACCCAAAGAAACTTTGATGCATTTTGAAATATACTATTGACTCTAGGGAAAATGCCTGGTTCAGTATCGCCACTACGAGAATTTCGGCTAGGATCTTCCTGAAACTTTATTATTTCATTCTTCATTTGCTTAGCAGCGTTATAAATGTTTAATATAGCCCCATATCCTGTAGGCAATTGGGGAGTCGTTTGTGAAAATCTCTTTAAAATCTTCGCAAATCTAGAAGCTACTTTACGCAATTTATTCATATCATTATCTCTAGATATTGATATTAATTTTAAATCTAAGGAAAACAATGTCTCAAATTAAATTCTATAGCGTTTATAATGGTTTACCCATAGATATTATGGGTGGATGGGACACATCACTTAATGAATTCTTTTTAACTGTTTTTGAAGATACCGATGATGAAAATGTCATTTGGGATTCAATGACAAC
>Ga0315288_10004666_pt1 | contig 17466 bp, 17 predicted proteins | sample YL17G11_20_MG_FD_203454 | JGI IMG/M metagenome (GOLD analysis project Ga0315288, IMG submission 203454) | Sediment microbial communities from Yellowstone Lake, YNP, Wyoming, USA - YL17G11_20 | ecosystem: Environmental > Aquatic > Freshwater > Lake > Sediment | place: USA: Wyoming | collected... | reverse complement strand
GAAAATCGTCAATCGGGTGTTTTTTAGTAGAATAGAAATGTATGGAAAATTCAAAATCAATCGGAAATATATATAATAAAGAAAAGGTCAGTAGGTACTACGAGATGATAGGTAAAAATATCGAGGTCAAGTCAGAAGACGATAAGTATCTAATTGATATACTGCCTAAAAATTTAGAAGGTAAATCGGTACTTGACCTTGGCTGTGGGAATGGTAGATATTCGGAATTGTTTTGTAAACTCGGTGCGGAAAAGGTAATTGCCTTGGATCTTAGTGGAGAGATGATTAACGAGGCGAAGAAAAGAAAAGTAGAAAATAATCTAAGACAATTGGAGTTTATCAGGGCCGACATGAACGATATGCCTTTTGCCGCGCAAAGCTTTGATTTTATTTTCTCCAGATTTTCTTTGATGTATGGGAAGGACTTGAATTCTGTAATCGCAAAGATAGGACAGATTTTAAAAGATGAGGGGAAGTTATATGTCTTAACCAATATTGTTCACATTAATAATCCTGATTTCTTCAAAGAAATAAAAAAAGAGCCTGTTCCTCTCGATTTCGTCATCGGTAATAAAAAAGTACGCTTCTTAAATTATGCACAAACGCTAGAAGAATATAAAAATGCTTTTGCAAAAGCATTTTTAACCCTAGAGGATGAAAAATATTTTAATGCGGTCGGGATTTCCGTTGCGCCAGATTATAAGTATAGAAATGAAATCAATGTTAAACGCGGAGTTTTTAAATTATCAAAAATTAAAGAAGAAAGCGACGCTAAATAAAAAAATCGCCATCTCGGCGATTTTTTGGTAAAATGAACAATATGGGAAAAAAGATTAACAGATTTGTATATTGGACACCAAGAATTTTATCAATCATCTTTATACTATTCTTAGCTATGTTTTCTTTAGATGTTTTTGATATGAAATTAGGTTTCTGGGAAACAGCATTGGGGTTATTTATGCATAATATCCCAGTATTTGTTTTATTGATTGTTCTGTTAATATTTTGGAAACACGAAATTGTCGGAGGAATTGTTTTTATTTTAGCTGGAACATTATATGTTGCAATAATGTTGATGAATATGTTGAGGAATTCATTTGAATGGTATATGGTATTTTGGTCTCTACAAATTGCTGGACCCGCATTTCTTATAGGAATTTTATTTATTATTAATTGGCTCAAAAAACGAAACAATCAAAGGGATACGCTTATAAAATAGGTTCTAGCGTCGTCCAAGACCCATACCATCTCTGGAAATCGAACTAATAAAATTAAAAACATGGAAAATATACAAAATATTATTGACGACCTTCAAAAGTTTACCGATGCTAAAAGCATTTTTCTGTATGGTTCTCGAGCAAGGACTGACTTTTATAATGAGAGTGATTATGAAATTGGTGTTTTGATGGAAAAAGATAAATATATCAGTAGAAGAGACATAAAAGATAAATTTAATTTTAAGGGCGTAAATATTTTTCCATTTCATTATGAAGAATTTATTGCTTATAACCCGGACACGCCATTTGTAAAATCAATATACATGAAAGAAATAATTGAGGCTGGCAAAACAGTAGCTGGTGAAAAAATAATAGAAAATATAAAACCGCCCGAAATTAAATTATTAGATGTTATTCAGGATTTAAGATTTAATTTGGGCTATTCATTAGCCGCAACACATTCGTATCGGGAGGGTGACAACATCAACGCCAACCTGCATCTCGCCAAATCCTGCCTTTTTGGTACTAGAGATTATATTATTTTGAAACTCAAAAAGTTCCCCATTCCTTTTGATGAAATCGCAGAATTATCTAAAACTCTAGATCTCCAAGAATATAGTGATTTACCCTCTTACGCTTTCAAACTCCGCAAAAGAGAAGAAAAATTAGATGAGTATAAACTTTTCGCGAATATTTCGTACTTGAATAAATTTGTAGAAAAAGAGTTGCTAGAAACTTACAATAACCAAGGCAATATTATCTTGATAAAATAAAAAATAAAAACTATGTCATATCATCTTAGTTATTTAATGGGAGCAGAAAATATTGAAGACAAAGAACTGGAAAGTTTAGATATTAAAATTGAAGATAGGACATCCGACGGCGATCGCATGCTTAAAATTCCGGAAGAAAAACTATCTCAATATATTAAACTAATAAAAGCTAAACTCACTAAAGGCTTTTGGAATGAGATTGTTGGCGCCAAAGAAATATTATTTATATTTAAATTTAATGACGGCAATATTAAAGAATACGAACTGTCTCCGGAAAATGAGCAGGAAATTGATAAGTTATGCGCTGAATTTAATAATGAGCCGCCAAATAAAAATACCAATGTTTACAAGTACATATCTGATAATAAGTTCTATCACGATTTTATGATAGAACATTATTCGGATATGATTAATCGTTAAGATCTAACCGAAATACCTCAATTTGATATACTAAAAGCTATATATGACAAAAACGTTTATCTGGATCGGCCTTTTTGCGGGTTCCACCATAGGAAGTTTCATCCCTATGCTTTGGAATGCGGATTTATTTTCAACTTCTTCCATTATCTTTTCGGGCCTTGGCGGACTTTTGGGCATTTGGGTGGGATATAAGCTGGAGCGGCTGGTCTAATAGCGTCTCAAATTAAGAAAATTCAAATTTAATCATTATTATAGTATAATGGACGCATAAACTTATGAAACTTGAAGAAATAAAAAAATTACGAAAAATCATCTGGAATGTAAATAAAAAACATCGGGAAAGTTTTACTCCCCTTGAAAAATTCGCTATTTGGATAACCGAGCGCGTCGGAACGATGGGTTTCTTTTTCCTATTGTTTGCTTGGACTATTGTTTGGTCAATTTGGAATATTTTTGCCCCGCCAAATTTGAAATTTGATCCCTTTCCAGCTTTCGTTTTGTGGCTTTTTATATCAAACATGCTTCAGCTTTTCTTTTTGCCTTTAATTATGGTTGGCCAGAATTTACAAGGGCGCCATGCCGAAATGAGGGCGGAAAGCGATTTTGAAATAAATCTGAAAGCCGAAAAAGAATTGGAAGCGATTTTGGAATCTTTGGAAAAACAAGAAAAAGATATCGCTAAAATTTTAGATAAGCTTACCCGCCCTTGACTACGATCAAGCGCCCACAAGCTGATTTTTTACTTTTTAAACACGATAAATTTATAGCCGAAGAAATTGCCAAAGAAAGCGGTAATTATGGTGGAGGCCAGCGCTATATTGGCCCAAACTTTTGGGTCTATACCCATCGGGGCGCCGATGACATTAACAATTATGTGTAAAATTACAAAATTTATAACAGCCACGACGGTGGAAACAAAGAAAAATTGAAAAGCATCTTTACTAACTGTTTCCGTTCCTATCTGTTCAAAAGCCCAATAGCGGTTCCAAAAGAAACTGTTTATGACGGCTATGATAAATGCAACGACAAAAAAGGAATCAACAGTAAAACCGGAAGCAATATTAGTTATGAAAATTAAAAAATTATAGATTCCAGCGTTAAGAAGCGTGTTTAAAACGCCTATAATTCCGTATTTACCCATCTGTAAGAATCCTATTTTATTCTTATGTTTTGCTATTAAATAAAATAAATAAAGGCCCAAAATGGCGCCGACTGGAATAAAAAATGCCCAAAAAATCATAAACAGTTTCAATCCAATCCCCCATTTTGCCAAAAGCCCCAGAATTTTTATATTTTTTAATGTTGGCAAAGAAAGCCAGACAACAATTTCGCCGGCTAAAATGGCCAGCCAAAAATCTTTTTTTGTATATTTTATTTCCATATTTTAATTTTTTTAAACCTTTTAACTTATAATTTCTTCAATGGCGATATTAAATGGAACAGTGATGGCGCCGTTAATCAGTAATTTAACATAAGCGTGTTTATTATCAATGTTTATTAAATCGGATTCGTTAAAAGTCGGCTCGAAATATTTAACTAAATACTTGGCATCTTCAGGATCGACGCGAAAACTCACGAGTGATCCGACATTGCTTAATATCAAGTCGCGATTTTCTTTTGTAAGTTGATCAGCGCACACATCAATTAGAATGAAGTTGATATGATATTTTTTAAATTCCGAAAGAATTGTTGCAATTGAATTTGCAGCGGAATTATTGAACTCGTCCATATAATAAAGGTAGAAGTCGCGTTGTGGTAATCTGCCTAATCTCTCGGCGCGTTTAATAGCCGCTGTGTGAAGTTTGGTAATAATGATGGGCCCAAAAGAAAAACCGTTCTTAATAAATAAAATTTTTTCATTATTTATTATATCGTCGAAATCAATCGTATGTTTTTTATCTGTAGCGTCATATATTATTGTGTTATTATGGCGCGAATGCGGCACAAACTCCAAAACGGCTTCAATTAAATCCTCGTGCGGATCAATTATACCAACGCCAGCGCCGCTATTTATGTCTTGTTTGATAAGATTTTTCAAAAGACAGCTCTTACCCGCACCGGTTTGTCCAATGATGTGAAGATGCTGGCGTCGGTCGAGCGGATTTAATTTTATAGTGGTCTCTTGGCCCCGGAATTGATTTTTGCCCAAGACAATGCCTGAATTTGGTAGAATTGCCGGAGGGCTGGCCGCCTTAGCTTTTAGAAATCTCACTTTGGGCGTCTCAATTTTTACAATCGGCCAATGGAAAATACTGGTTAATTCTTCGGCCGAAAGCCAAACTGTTTCTTTTTTATTAAATAATCTGAAAGAAAAATTATAAACCAGTTTTTTAAGCAAGCCGTCCTGCGGTCTGAAACTATAAAAACTGTTTAAATCCGGCGATTCAAACTGGGCAAAGGCGCTTTCAACATTTGATAAAATCTGATTGATTTCTTCTTTAGTTTCGGCCGACACTAAAATTCTGATATTAACTTCAAACAAATTTTGTTTTGTCGGCCTCACTAAAATCTGAAGAGCGACGCCTTCCCCTTTTTCTTTAAGCGAGGAAATAGCGTTGGTGATAAGACCTAAGGTGCTGGCCCCGAGTTTCTTATAAGTTTGAAAAGGCAAGACATAGTTGCGTTTTATTTTTAAAACCGAGCCGCTAGCCGCGCCTTGCCTGTTGAAAATATTAAAATCGTTGACCGTTTCAATTTCGGCTTCCGGAAAAAATCCCTGAATCTGCCTTGCAATTGTGTATTGAAATTTTTTTGGAAGGGCAAAATAAAAGCCGATTTCCTCTTCTTCTTCCGGTACAGCAATTTCAAAGACCAGATAAGGTCTGGGGCTAAACAGGCCTTTCTCCTTATGTAATATACTGCCAAGGGAATTATAAAATTGCTCCATTATTAAGAGTTTTTCTTTTTCTTTATTTACGTCAGTTGATCCCAAAACTTTTGGAAACCGGATTTCAAGCAAAACAAAATTTAAGGAACCGAATAATAGTCCTTTTTGCCAGGCCTTATTAAATAAAAACCAAACAAGCCAAAATAAAAAAGCTGAAAGTAATAGAAATATTATGAAATAAAACATGTTATATGAATATATTTTAACATAAATAATTTTTTGGTATAATGAGGTTATGCCCAATAAGTACACGATAGCGTTGATTGTTATTATCGCCTTAGCGGTTTTTTTTAGGTTTTGGCAATTTACTTCAATTCCGCCTGGGCTTTATCAGGACGAAGCAATGAACGGCGCCGATGCTTTGGCGTCTTTAAATAGCGGCGAATATAAAGTTTTTTACCCTAATAACAATGGCCGGGAAGGAATGATTGTATGGCTTGACGCTTTAACAATCAAGCTTTTTGGCACCGAACCTTGGGTTTTGAGATTATTTCCGGCCATAGTCGGAGTTTTAGCGGTTTTAGGCCTTTATTTTTTGGCAAAAGAATTATTTGGCGCAGAAATTGCTCTGGTTTCAAGTTTTTTTATGGCGACGAGTTTTTGGGCGGTGAATTTCAGCCGGATGGGATTCCGGGCCGGCTTAATGGTACCAGTTTTAATCTGGTCTTTTTATTTTTTACTGCGCGGCTTCAAGATTTCCGAAACCGAGGAATTCGCCGAAAGCGAAGGGATGGTTTCGGAAATCAAAGCGCTTTCAAGGTTTATTATTGCGGGGATTTTATTCGGTTTGGGATTTTACACCTACATTCCGTTCAGATTCGCGCCAATATTGGCGCTTTTGGCATTTGGGCCGATTATTTTTAAAAAAGGAGCCGGAAAGAATTTAATCAAAATTCTTGTTTTTATCGCGGTAGTATTCTTGGTGGCTTTGCCTATAGGACTTTATTTTTTAAATAATCCCGCCGATTTTTTTGGCAGAACCTCCCAAGTTTCTTTATTCTCCCAGGCATCGCCTATTAAGGCCTTTATTGTTAACACCGCAAAAACTCTTGGGATGTTCAATATCGCCGGAGATTTTAATTGGAGGCACAATTATGCCGGCTCGCCGGAATTATTTTTGCCAATAGGACTATTGTTTCTTTTGGGGATTTGGTTAAGTATTAAACGATTCGCTTTTGAAAATAAATTTTTACTTTCTTGGCTGGCAATTTTTCTATTGCCCAATATTTTGACAACGGAAGGCAATCCCCACGCTTTAAGAGCTTTGGGTGCCATGCCGGCGGTAATGATATTTTCCGGAATCGGTTTAATTTGGCTTTATAAAAAAATTCAAAAATATTTTGACGATAAGATTGAAAATCCAGTTTTGGATAAATATAAAAATCAACTTTTAAGATTAAAAAAAGAATTTTTTTTGTTTTTAATGATATTTTTGTTTTTTGTTGCGGCTTATAATTACAACCAATACTTCAATCTTTGGGCTTTTAATCCCAAAACACTTTCGGCTTTTTCTCATGATCAAGGTGAGATTTCTAAATACTTGAATAATTTGCCGGAAAAAACAAAAAAATATGTCATTTGGGATGCGAGCGACAGGGCGACTGATAATGATCTTCCGGTATCGGCCCAAACAGTTTATTTTCTGACAACGGGCAAAACTAAAATAAATTATCTGAAATCCGATGAGCTTAATAAAATGTTGATCTCATCCCAAAGGCCGTTATCAGCTGCCCTTAATTTGGGAGAAAACAGCGCGGTTATCGCTCCAATTTATTTTAATTTGAATTTGTTGCGTGATTTAAATGAAATGTTTCCGCGAAGCAGAATTAATTTTGTTGATGTAAACGCCGCTGTTTTAATAATTCCATAAAAATATGAAAAAAATAAACATTTTAGCCATTGCACTTTTAACGCTTTTCGGCCTGCTTGCCTTAACCAGCATGTGGGATGATAACGCCAACTATGATGAAAGAATCCACCTTCCGGCCGGTTATTCTTATATAACCCAGCAAGATATGCGGCTTAATCCCGAACATCCGCCCCTGGTTAAAGATTTAGCCGCTTTGCCGCTTTTATTTATGAAGATAAATTTTCCTTACAAAAGCTGGGGTTGGAATACGTCTTTGATAACCGATTCATCGCGAACGCCGGCTTGGCAAACTGATGTAGGTTTTGGCAATGATTTGCTCTATTACTCCGGAAATGACGCTCAAAATATGATGAGATACGGGAGAATCCCGATTATTTTAATCGGAATTCTTCTCGGATTTTATATTTTTAGATTTGCCAAAAAACTATGGGGCGATTTAGCTGGAATTATTGCTTTAATTTTTTATTCCTTCTCCCCCACTTTTTTGGCGCACACGCGGCTTGTGACCACCGATGTGGCCGCCGCTGCCGCTTTCTTCATAAGTTTTTATTATTTATATAAATGGCTTAAAGTGCCGACCCGGCGCAATTTATGGGTTTTGGGGATTGTCTTAGGTATTAGTTTTCTAACTAAATTCTCAACTTTTCTCTTAGTCCCTATTTTCGGATTTGTAGTTTTGGTTTGGATTTTATTGCAGGAACGAGGTAAAAAATTATGGGCCTTTAAAAAATATCTCGGCGGGTTTACCCCGTTAGAAGCAGATCGCCCCGTGGCGGTCGCAGCCGTGCCTTCGGCGGGGCGGCTTCTAACGGGGTTTATTTTGGTTTTAATTATCGCTTACTTGGTGGTTGGCGCGGTTTATGCTTTCCATATTTGGAATTATCCGATTCAAAAACAAGCGATTGACTCCGCCTTTATTTTATCCACATTCGGCTTCAAACCACTGGTTAATTTAAGTGTTTGGATTTCTTCACAACCTGTACTGCGGGCTTGGGGACATTATTTCTTGGGGTTTTTAATGGTGCTTCAGCGATCCGGTGGCGGCAATACCACTTATTATCTTGGCGAAGTTTCGGCCAACGGCTCGCGGTTTTATTTCCCGCTGGTCTATTTAATTAAAGAACCGCTGGCTTATGTTTTATTGACGTTTTTTGCCTTATTTTTGGCTTTGAAAAAATTTACCGTTTATAAAACATCAAGCGGTAAATTTTTTCGTCAGGATTTTTCTAATCTATTAAAAAATAATTTTGCCGAGTTTGGAATGCTGGCAATCATTGTTGTCTATTGGATTTTTTCTATTAAATCCAATTTAAACATCGGTGTCCGCCACATTTTACCCACCTTGCCGTTTATTTACGCTCTAACGGCTCGCCAGATAAGTTTTTGGATAAAAGGTGGCATTACGGAGCGAATTTCAAATTATCATGGATTCTGGCAGCTTTTTGGCTTGTACTGGCGCCGCCTTAAAAAGGGCTTTATTATTGCTGTTTTGTTTATTTGGGCGATCATTTCTGTTGTTTCGGCGTGGCCGTCGTTTCTGGCTTATTTTAATGGAATCGCCGGCGGTCCTGATAATGGCTATAAATTTGTTGTTGATTCCAATCTTGATTGGGGACAGGATGTTTTACGGCTTTCACAGTTTATAGAAAAAAATAATATTAAAGAGATTAAAATGGATTACTTTTCCGGCGCTCCGGCGGAGTATTATATAAAAAACGCTAAAATTGAATCTTTTAACCGCGAGGTGCCGCAAAAGGGCTGGCTGGCAATTTCGGCAACGATTTTAATGGGTGCCTGCCAGGGCGATAAAATCCCCTGTTCTTACAACGAGCGCGCCTACACTTGGCTAGATTCCTATAAGCCAGTCGCAAAAATCGGCTACTCAATTTTCGTTTACGATATTAAATAAAGCTTATTTCATTTTATAAAAAACGCGGCTGGAAAGGCGCAAGTCAATATATTCTATGTTTGAGGCCTTGTTTTTTATAACTTCGTTTAAAATCGTAAATAAATTATTAGCTTCTAATACAGGATCCTGATTTTGATCCAGATAAATTGACCAGCCGCGGTCAGTTATGGCTTCCAAATCAAAATTTTTTGAAGAAGCAATTTTAAATTCTATAATTTTAAATTGATTGTTTTCCGTAATTTTATTATTGAATTCGGCTATAAATTTTAACTGATTATAATTTAGGATCTGATCGCCCAAAGAAACTTCCTTTTTCTCAAAATCTTCTATTTTTAATATTAAAGCTCCTTCGGTTTGCGGCGCTTCTTTAAAAATAATCCCCTCTTTGTCAAAATAATAGCAATTATCAGCCTGCGGCTGGCACCAAATGCCGATTTGAATTCTTTTTTCAAAATTAACTATCAAACCGTGAAATAGTTCTTTTTTAATGCTGATGTCGGTTATATTGGGAAAAATTGCCGCTAAACCAGATTTTATTTGGTTTTTTGAAAGGATAAATATATTTTCCCCGAGATTTAAGGGTGCGCTGTTTACTATAAGCTTATGAATATCATTGTTAGTGATAATGTCGCTTCTCGACAATTTTATTTCTGTTATTTTGAAAAAAGGAGAAAAGAAAAACGACCATATTATAGTTAAAAATGCGACGGTAAAAGAAAACCAAAAAAATATAACTTTCCAGCGCTTGGCTTTTTCTTCTTTCTTTATTGCTTTGAATCGCCAATATTTGCTTGAAGGCATAGATTTTAAATATAAATGCGTTTTATAAGAGGATTGATGCGGGTGATGATTTCATAATTAGTGGTGGCGGTTTTTATTGCCATATCTTCGGCGGTGATTTTTTCTCTTCCTGATGGACCCAAAATTATAACTTCGTCGCCAATTTTAATGTTAGGTACGTTTGAAACATCAATTACAACCATGTCCATGCTAACCCTCCCTAAAATTCTGCACCTTTTCCCTTTAACTAAAATTTCACCGCAAGAAGAAAAACCGCGGTCCAATCCATGCCAATACCCCACAGGAATAATTGCCAGTCGCGATGATCTTAAAACTTTTTCTGTGAGGTCGTAGCCTATGAAAGAATTTTTCGGTACGGTTTTAATTTCTCCTATTATGGATTTCCAAGCCATCGCCGGTTTTAATTTGGCATTTGTTTGCATCTCCGATTCTTTAGTCGGGAACATTCCATAAAGGCCAATGCCGATTCTTACCATATCGAAATGCGCTTCGGGATAAAGCAGGGCGCCTGCTGAAGCGGCAGCATGGCGTAAATAATTTTTTCTGCCAAAGACAAATTTTAGTAATTCGTCCGCTTTTTTAAATATTTCAATTTGTTTAAAACTGTATGAAGAATAAAGTTTATCTTTGGCGGCAGCAAGATGAGTGTAAAGCCCTTCGGGCGCAAGTTTAAATTGTTTAAGAAGTTTAATGGCTTTTGGCAGGTCCTTTAAGAAAAATCCCTGCCGGTGCATGCCAGTATCAATTTTTAAATGGATTTTAGGCCGGTCTTTTAATTTTATTATTTGTTCTAATAACTCAAAACTTGAAACTGTTAAACTAATGTCTGATCTGGCAGCGTCTTCAACTCGAGAAGGTAAAGTATAACCAAGTACTAAAATGGGCTTTTTTATGCCTTTTTGACGCAATTTCAGGCCTTCTATAATAGAATCCACTCCAAGCCAGTCCACCCTATTTTCTGCGGTTTTGGCGAAATCAACCAACCCATGGCCGTAGGCGTTGGACTTGATTATTGCCATTATTTTTATATTTGGTTTTATTATCTTTCTAAACTCGGCAATATTGTGATATATCGCTTTTTTATCAATTTCAATCCAAGTTCTCAATATATTTTTTGAAATATCTTTCATTGTATTTAATATAACAAAAAAATGTCCCGATTTCTATCGGGACATTTTTTCTCTATTAATTACATATATTTTTCTAAAACTTTTGGGATTTTTATGGTGCCGTCTTTTTGCTGGTAATTTTCCATTATGGCAATTATTGTTCGGCCCATGGCAAAAGCCGTGCCGTTTAACGTATGGACTAATTCGTTCTTGCCTGTTTTAAGGTTTTTATAACGGATATTCAATCGGCGGGATTGAAAATCAGTGTCATTTGATGTTGAATGGGTCTCTCGGTATTGGTTTTGGCCCGGAAGCCATATTTCAATATCATATTTGTTAGCCGCCTGAACGCCGAGGTCTCCGGCGCATATTTGGAGAACGCGGTAAGGCAATTCTAGCGCCTTCATCAGCTTTTCTTCCATTGAGAGTAAAAATTCGTGCTCTTTTTTAGAGTCTTCCGGCCGCGCAAAACTAAACATTTCAATTTTATCAAACTGGTGAACCCGCAAAATACCTTTGGTGTCCTTGCCGTAAGAGCCGGCTTCGCGGCGGAAACACGATGAGAATCCGACATAGCGGAGAGGCAGTTGTTTTTCACTAAGTATCTCATTCATATGCATCGCGCCTATCGCCTGCTCTGAAGTTCCTATTAAATACAGGTCATCTTTTTCAAGATGATAAACTTCATCTTCGTTGTAATCTAAATATCCCATGCCTCGCATCGCTTCCGGCTTCAAAAAAATGGGCGGGATGATAGGAATAAAACTCTCTTTTCTTAACGTGTCAAAAGCCAGGCGGACAAGAGCAAATTCCAAATCAACGGCGTCTCGCAATAAATAGCCAAAACGTGAACCAACCGCTTTTCCGGCTCGTTCAGTATCAACCCATCCCAATTTTTCATTTAAAATCAGATAATCTTTTGGATTAAAATTAAACTTTAGTTGTTTTCCTACCTCTCGCAAAACTTTATTCTCGGTTTCATTTTTTCCGATTGGAACTTCCGGCAACGGGAGATTCGGCAGTTTTTTTGCGATAGAATCTATTTTTTCAGAAAAAATTTTTTCTTCGCTTTCTAATTCGGCAAGTTTTGTTTTAATTTCTTTCCCTTTTTCAATATTTTTTACTTCAGCGATTTTTTTGCGTTCGGTGTTTAATTCTTCTATTTTTTTTCTGAAAACATTTCTTTCCTCGTCTAATTTAAGTAGAAGATCAACATCAACATCAAAACCCTTGGCTTTTATGCCCTTTCCAACTTCTTTTTTATTTTCCCTAATAAATTTTATATCTAACATATTTATTCTTTGGGTTTCATTGTTGGAAATAAAATAATTTCTCTTAAGGTATGGGAGTTAGTTAAAAGCGCCGTCAAGCGGTCTATCCCAATGCCAAATCCGGCGCAAGGTGGCAGACCATATTCTAAGGCCTCCAAAAAATCTTCGTCGAACCGCTGGGCTTCTTCATCGCCCTTTTCTCTTAATTTTTCTTGTTCCTCAAATCTTTTGCGCTGTTCTATCGGATCATTTAATTCTGTAAATGCCTTAACTAATTCCAGCCCGCCTATAAAAATCTGGAAAGCATCAGCTTTGGAAGAATCTTTTTCAAAAGTTTTTGAAAGCGGCAAAAGTTCTTTGGGAAAACCGCTTACAAAAGTCGGCTGAATTAAGGTTTTTTTGGCAAGGTCTAAATCGCCGAATTCTTTAATTAAATCATCATAATTTTTTTCTTCAAAGGGCTTGGAAAAATCGATTGAATTATCCTCATAGATTATGATTAAATTATTGTCGTTTAATTTTTTAACTAAATACCTAAAGAAATCCCGTAAGAATATTTTTAAATAGGATGAGTTTTTATAAGCAATATAGGCCTCAAGCATGGTAAATTCTGGATTATGGTGCGCATCCATGCCTTCATTTCTGAAATTGCGACCGATTTCATAAACTTTTTCAAAACCGCCGACAAGAAGCCGCTTAAGATAAAGTTCCGGCGCGACCCGCAAATACAAATCTAAATTCAAGGCGTTAAGATGGGTTTTAAACGGCTTAGCCGCGGCGCCGCCTGGGATTGGTTGAAGCACGGGCGTTTCAAATTCTACAAATCCATTATTTTCAAAAAAATTCCGCAGTTCGCTTAAGATGCGTGATCGTATTAAAAATTTTTCTCTAATCTCCGGATTCATCAAAAGATCAAGGTATCTCTTGCGATATCTTTCTTCAACATCTTTAAGACCATGCCATTTTTCCGGAAGCGGTCGGAGGGTTTTAGCAATCATTTTTATTTCCCTAATGCGGACTGTTTTTTCTCCTTGTTTGGTCTTAAAAACAGAACCTTTAATTTCTATAAAATCGCCGATATCAAAATCAGCTAAGAATTCATTGTAGGATTTTTTATTTTTTAGATCTTTGGGATTTAAGAAACACTGAATTTTCCCGCCGTTATCTTCCAAATCAAAAAACGCCGCTTGGCCGTGAATTCTTATAGATTTAATCCTGCCGGCCAAATAAAATTCTTTTTTAGTCAGTTGCCAAAGCCAAAATTTATTAAGAACTGTTCTGACTTGAAAATCCCGTTTTGTATCGCTTGGATATGGATTTTTATGATCGGCTTTTAGGGCCTCCAATTTTTGGATTCTGGTTTTACGAAGTTCTTCAAGTGTCGGCATGTTTCAAATTTAAAATTAAAAATTATTGAGATTTTTTATTTTTACTTTTCTATTTTGATTATCTTATATTTAGTAATACCACTGGGGCTTTTAACCTCAATTTCATCCCCTATCTTCCGACCCAAAAATGCCCGCCCTAAAGGCGATTCATTCGAAATTTTTCCTTCCTGCGGTTTAGCTTCGGCTGAACCAACAATGTTGAATATTTCCGGGCCATTATTTGATTTAACCTCAATGATTGAACCCACTCTGATAACGTTTTCCTCGCTCGGAGTTTCAATTACCACAGCATTTTTTAAAAGTTTTTCGAGTTCAATAATGCGGCTCTCATTGAACGATTGCGCTTCTTTCGCCTCAAAATATTCTGCATTCTCGGAAAGATCTCCTAAGTCCTTAGCTTCTTGAAGGCGCTTGGCGATTTCCTGGCGTTTTTTTATTTTTAATTCCTGAAGTTCTTTTTTGATGGTCTCAATTCCCTCTTGACTTAAATAAGTTTGTTGTGCCATAAAATTTATTATTTATTTAGTTTATCATAATTTTGATTGTAATACCATTGGAAAACTTCTTTAGCCACAGGAACGGCGGCGGTTGAACCTTCTCCGGCTTCCTCAATAACAATGGCTATGGCAATTTGGGGGTCTTCATAAGGCGCAAAACCCGTGAACCAAGCATTGGTTTTTTTATTTAAATTAGAATAAACTTGAGCGGTACCGGTCTTGCCGGCGACTTTTATGGGCAAATCTTTTAAAAGATAAACTGTACCTTCGGTGACCGCGTCTCGCAGGCCTTCGCGGACTATTTGAAGCTTGTCATTGTCAACCAAATTTGTTCTTATGGTTTCTGGCTTAAATTCCTCCAGGGTATTGTTATTAGAATCAATAATTTTTGAAACTAACTTTGGCCGCCACAGTGTTCCGCCGTTAGCAACGGCAGCTATGGCCGTGGCAAGTTGAAGCGGCGTAACTATAACATCTCCTTGGCCGATAGAAACATTATAAGTGTCGCCAGTATACCAATTTTCATTTTTAACCGCTTTTTTCCAAGCCGGGTTAGGTACCAAACCGCCGGTTTCTCCCGGCAAATCAATGCCAAGAGGCGGTCCAAAGCCAAAAAGTTTAAGATATTTTTCAATCCGGTCAATGCCCAATCCTTTAACATTTTTGTAGCCGCCGCCTATTTCATAAAAATAAACGTTTGCCGAAACGGCCAAAGCCCGGCGCATATCAACAAATCCTTGGGGCCGCCAATCATGAAATATGTAGTTTATTTCCGGGTTATATTCGTTAGGAATGGTGATATATCCCAAAGTGTCATCGATTTTATAATTAGGATCAATAGTATTTTCAGCCAAAGCGGCCGAAGCTATAAATGGTTTAATTGTTGACCCCGCCGGATAAAAACCGCTAATTACCCTGTTGAAAAAGGGGCGATTTTTATTATTAATGAGTTCTTGATAGGTTTCATTTCCTAGGTTATTGTTAAAAATATTATTGTCAAAATTTGGCAAACTGACCAGTGATAAAATTTTGCCCGATTTAACATCTAAAACAACAGCGGCTGCTCCCAGCGCATTGGTTTGAACCATCTTGGCGTAAATAGCGTCGGTTAAAAGTTTTTGAAGGTCGCCATCAATATTCAAAATTAAATTATTGCCCGGCTGTGCCTCTTTGGCCACTAAAGTTTTTAAAACAGTATTATCGGAGTCAACCGAGATAGCTATCTTCGCTGGCGTACCCCTTAATTCTTTTTCATATTGAGCCTCGAGTCCGTCTTTTCCAATAAAATCTAAGAGTGAATAATAAGAATCGGTTTTAAGATCATCGACTGACACCTTTCCGGTATGACCGATTAAGTGTGAAAAATAAGACCCTTCCAGATAATTGCGTTTAGTTTCTTTGCTAATAAAAAGGCCGGGTAGGTTTGCCAGATGGGTTTCAAGTTCAATAAGGGTAGTTTGGTCTAAGTTTAAATCAAACGAAACCGGCTCAGTAGAATTTTTGTTTAAGTTTTTTATAAAATCGGCGACTTTAGCATCGTCTTTTACGAGAATTTTAGAAATTTGCTGAATCCAATTATCAAGGTCCTCTTTTTTCTTCGGAAGGTCGGCCGGAATAATTAATAAATTAAAACCGGGAACATTCAAAGTAAGAGTTTTATTATTACGGTCATAGATTATGCCGCGCGGCGCTTGGTTGTAATAAAATCGGACACTGTTTTCACTTGCTTTCAGGGCATAATAATCTCCTTGCCAGATCTGGAGCCAAAAAGCCCTGGCTAAAAAGAGAGTCAAAATCATTATTGCGATAATAAAAATAATGAAAATTCCCGTCCTCTTGATGGGAATTTCTAATTTGGCCGCCGCTTCTTTGTCTAATAGGATTTCCTCCAGCTCGATTTCAACGTGATTTTTTCTAAGTAAATTTCTGAGCATTTTGAGTTTTAATTTTGAAAATTATCAACAATATTAAGGCGGTTAAAATTAATTCTGTTAAAATTTCGCGACCGGCGAAATAAAGTCCAAATTCCCCGTTAGTTAACAGCCAATTCAAAAGGTGGTAAAGCGTTACGCCAATCATGCTTATGAGCAATACGCTTTCCGTTTTCAAAGTTAAAAATACAGTTTTATAAAGGATAATTAAAATAACAGTAAGAATCAATAAAACTAAACTATTTGTTCCGAAATTTGAAAAATAACTTAAACTGGTTAAAATACCGCCCAGCCAAGCAAAAATAAGGGCTTTTGAGTCATTTTTGGTGAGCACTAAGTATAAAATTAATATTAAAAAAAGATTTAGATTTAAAAAAGACGAATTTATAAATGAAACTTGAAAACTGGCCAAGAAGATTAAAAAAAGTGCAATGCCAATGATTGAAAGAAAATTTTTATAATTCCTATTCATTGAGAGTTAAGAATTACAAATACGCTGTCAAAATCCTGGAGCTTGGCTAATAATTCAATGTCTGCCGTATTAAAAACCTGATTATCTTGGGATTTAACCTCTTTAATTTTTCCGATAGTAAAACCTCGAGGCCAGATACCATCGGTTCCGGAAGAAATAACCAGCTCTCCTGTTTCCGGTTTTTTATTTTTAACGATTAAATCAAAAATAATATCAGAGCCCAAACCGCGGACTAAGCCGGAAATTTTGCTCGTTGCCGTAATGGCGGCTATTCGGCTTTGAGTGTCTAACATTGTTTGGACTTTAGAGATATTGTAGCCGGCATCGGCAATGCGGCCGATAAGTGTTTCGCCTTCTGAAATCACAACCATGCCGATGGCCAGGCCGTCATTTGTGCCCTTATCAATTAAAAAAGAGCGGTTATTTTGGAAGTCGCGCCCGATAACGCTGGCCAGGCGAGTGTTAATGGCTTTTTGCGACAGGTTTAATTTCTCTCTAAGAAGGGAATTTTCTTCTTCAAGCTGGGACAGTTTTGCTAACTTATTATAAAAATCTAAATTTTCTGAAATCAAACGGGTATTTGATTCTTTTATATTTTTTATATTAAATACGGCGCTTTGCCAAAAAAATAACCAGTTACTTGCTTTACTGAAAACAACTTCAAATGGTCTTAAAGTTTCACTTAAATAATGTTTAAATAATAAAATTATTTGGTTTTGACCAAAAAAAATAATAACCAAACTCAATAAAAGCAGAATAAAAAATACTGTCAGGTTGTATTTCGTCATACTATTTTATTTTTTTAATTATTGCTTACCAGGATTTCTTTTAGGGATTGGATATCTTCAAGGATAATGCCGCAGCCACGCACTACGGCTGTTAGCGGATCCTCGGCTAACCTGGTTGGGATGCCGGTGGCCT
>Ga0315288_10004665_pt1 | contig 17468 bp, 14 predicted proteins | sample YL17G11_20_MG_FD_203454 | JGI IMG/M metagenome (GOLD analysis project Ga0315288, IMG submission 203454) | Sediment microbial communities from Yellowstone Lake, YNP, Wyoming, USA - YL17G11_20 | ecosystem: Environmental > Aquatic > Freshwater > Lake > Sediment | place: USA: Wyoming | collected... | reverse complement strand
AGATCGTCGAGAAACTTGCCCGCGCACGCGAGAAACTGGAAACGATCAAACCGGGTTGCACGCAACCGAGACGGCGAAAAACAGAGCAAACGTCGAATGTATAGTTATTTACGGGACACTACACTAGGGTTGAGTCACATCGGGGTGACGGTGAGCGCCTTGGATGATTCTCTAAATTTCTATCGAGAAACTCTTGGCTTTACGATACTGAGCGATGCCGAGAGGAAGGGGGAGTGGGTTGACAAGATTACCGGTATCCCCGGCTTTCATACCCGGACCGTATATTTGTCCGTAACCCCCTACCGCCATATGGAGGTATTTGGATTTTTCAACCCGCAAACAATTCCTCCCGATAAAAACGCTGGCTTGCGGGTCGCGATTTTGTATTGCGCCTTCATGGCGAAGGGGCGACAGAACTTCGATTCTCTGGCAGGAGCTAAGGCAGTCGGAAATCCAAAGGAGGGGCCTTACCGAGGACAGCAGGCGGTCCCCTTGCAGGATCCGGACGGGCTGCTCCTTAGAATTATTGAACCGGAAGGTGAAGAACGAGCCGAACAAAAAGGGCTCATCCGGGATTTCCTATACCCGGCATTTTTAGTTGCGAACATCGATGAATCGAGCCTCTTCTTTCGGGATGTGTTGGGCATGGCCATCATGAGTGAGGGAATTTCTTCCTTTGAAGAGGAAAGTCAGGTAAAGGATTGCCTCCAATCGCCATTTCGGTGGGTTTTATTCCGTGCATCAACGGGTACCTGCTTGAAATTGATTAAGCCCTTGAACCTTAAAGTATTGCCCGCAGAGGTTTGGAAGATGCAAAGAGTCGGGTTTACTCACGTGGCCTTTGGGGTCAAGAACTTGGAGGAATTTTATCTTGAACTGACGACAAGAAAGGTAAACTTCAAGTCTTCTCCCCAACCCGTAACGATCGGGCCTCACCAGGGGGGAAAGGTAGTCTATCTGAGTACGCCGGAAGGGTTAACACTAGAGTTTATTGAGAGTCCCCTTATTCGAGAGGAAAAGGAAGGCCGTTGATTTGGGCATTCGAATCACGAGTTCCCTTCCAGGAAAGGACGTCAGGGAAATGGTCAGATACACTGTTGAACGAGAAGTCGAAGGGGACGTCTTTCCGGAGCCCTTTGCCCGCACCATCAAGCACCTGGCAGCACCCCGGACATTGGGGACCGCTAAAATCTGGTTGGGGATCGACGAGATCCAGCCCCACAACAGCAGCAACGGTCACGCCCATGAAGGTCAGGAGGAAGTATTTTTTTTCCTTTCCGGAAAGGGACGGGTAAGGGTGAACGAAGAAGAAATAGAGGTTGGATCGGGGCATTGTGTGCTCTGTCCCATGGGTAGCTTCCACCAGGTGATCAATCATAAAGATGCCATCCTGAGATTTGTCGCGGTTGTGGCACCGCCTTTCACGCCGGAAGAATTTGGATCATCCCATGGCCAGACCCGGAAGGAATCCGGAAACGCAAAAATTCCGAATCATGCATGCCATTCTTCGAAAGGAGGTCAGAAAATGGTCAAGTATATTACCGAGAAAGAAGCCGAGGGGGATGTCTTTCCGAAACCTTATGCCCGGACCATCAAGCCGTTAGCTGCCCCCTGGACCCTGGGCACGAAACATCTCTGGTTGGCCACTGATGAAATCGAGCCGCGTAACGCCAGCGACCCCCACATCCATAAGGATCAGGAAGAAGTGCTTTTTTTCCTCTCCGGGAAGGGTCGAGTCAGGGTGGACAAAGAAGAAATTGATGTGGGGCCGGGATATTGCGTCCTTTTCCCGATCGGCAGCGTCCACGAAGTGATTAACGACCAGGACACGATTCTTCGATTTATCGCTGTCGTTTCCCCCCCCTTTCCCGTTCCCAGAAAGAAGAACGATGGAGCGAAAAAGGAGGCTTGAGAAATCAATTTTCTTCGAAGAATCCCGGATCTGAAGAATGGTTGTGGACAAAGCCATTACCGATTGTTTGTGTATGCCGAATGATTCGTAGAAAATAAAAGGAGAGGTGGAAAAGATGAGCGCAGAGATTCTCAGCAACTTGAAAAAGGCATTAAGAGATTACGACCAGGAAGGGTGCATAGTTTGGGCCCAAAAGGCCGTGGCCGAGGGGGTAGACCCTCTGAAGGCCACCGAGGCCTTGATGGAGGTCATGCAGGAAGTAGGTGACGGATTCACCCGGGGAGATTTTTTTCTTCCCGACTTGATTGCCGCTGGAAGCACGATGACCGCGGCGACGTCCATTTTGAATGCAGAGATTAAGAAAAGGGGTCTACAAAGGCGGAGCATGGGAACGGTAGTGATCGGGACGGTCTTTGGAGACATTCACAGCATCGGAAAGGACATGGTGGGCACATTACTGGCAGCAGCTGGGTTTACGGTGCATGACCTGGGCATTGATGTGAAGGCGGAGCAGTTCATCACGGCGGTTCGGCAGCATCAACCCGACATCCTGGCCATGTCGGCCCTTCTGACAACGACCGCCAAGGAACAGAAGGTCGTCATTGAAGCGCTGAAGAAAGAAGGGCTGAGGGAAAAGGTAAAAGTAATGATAGGTGGAGGGGCGATCGATCAGACCTTTGCGAACAGTATCGGTGCGGACGGTTATGCTCCGACGGCCCCCGAGGGGATAGTACTCGCCAAGAGTTTAAGCGGAAAATAAAAGGAGGATAAGACATGGCGATGAAAGGGTTCATTCGAAAATTTAAGCCTTTAGAGATCCTGAGTGAAGAACAGTTTCAAGCGATCCATAAGGCCACCCTGGATGTGCTGCAGAACGTGGGGATCCGCATCGAACACAAAAGAGCCTTACAACTTCTCGAGAAGAATGACTGCCAGGTGGATTATACAAATATGCGGGCGAAATTTCCTCCGGGGTTGGTGGAGGAATGCTTGCAGAAATGCCCGAGCAGTTTTCGAGTGAAAGCCCGAGATCCCCAAAATGACCTAATCATGGGGGGGAATACGATCTATTTTGGCCCGGCCCCGGGAAAGCAGACTGTGAATTTGGATACGTGGGAACCCCGCGAGGCGACCCGGAAGGAAGCCTACGAAGGCTTGACGATCCTGGATGCATTGCCCAACGTGCATTTCCTTCCCTCCTATACGCCGTACTTTGGATTTGAAGGGCTTCCACCGGTCATGAGAATACCGGAAATTTGCGCGGCCAAATTAAGGAATACAACAAAATGGTTTTTTGAGGGGTATTCGAACGATTGCGAGATTTTTGTCATTCAAATGGCTCAGGCCCTGGGGATCGACATCATGGAGTCCGTATTGGCTTCCCCCCCGCTGACCTTTTACGGGGAAACCGTTGAATGCGCCTTCCGTTTGGCCGAAGCCGGAATGCCCGGCCGGGTATTGCCAGGGGCCGTTTGTGGGGCGACGGCGCCCGCCACGATCGCCGGGTCTACCGTTACAGCCAATGCCGAAATTATTGCGGGGGTTGTGCTCCTGCAATTAATGCGGCCAGGGATGAGGGTCGAGGTGAAGGATTTTACCTTCCCGCAAAATATGCGTACCGGGTCTCCGGCCTTTGCGAATATTGGAGTTTCTCTCCATGGAGTGTTGTTTGCCCAGATCTGGAGAAGGTATGGAATCCCCAGCGGAATGACCACGGCCTACCCGAGCTCGAAGATCCCCGACTTCCAGTGTGGCTATGAGAAAGCCATTATTGCTTTGATGGCTGCTTTATCCGGCGTAAATCTCCAGCTTGTCCAGGGGGCGATTCATGGGGAGCTGACCCACCATCCGGTACAGGCGATTATAGATGATGACCTGGTTGGCATGATTGGACGTTTCCTGGAAGGAGTGGAGGTGAATGAGGAAACCCTTGCTCTGGACTTAATCGCCCAGGTAGGCCCGATTCCGGGGGAATACCTGAGCAAGGAACATACGAGGAAGTGGTGGCGGAAGGAACAATTCGTACCCCAGGTGGCCGATACATGGACCTACCCGGAATGGATAAAGAGAGGAAAGAAGAGCGCCGTGGATTATGCCAAAGAGAAAATGGACCAAATTCTCGCTACCCATAAGCCCACACCTTTAACCCCCAATCAGGAGAAGGATATTGAAAGGATCCTAGAAGATGCCAGGACGTTTTATAAAGAGAAAGGAATGCTATAGAGTAACAAGCCTGTTTCCTAATTGTCCAAAGGTTGGACCCGTAAAGCAAAGATGTTGATAATGGCGGATCCCTCTCACCTTTATCGTTTCCACCGGGGAAAAGGAAAGATGAGGGGAAGGAGGATAATATGAAAAAGATTGGCTTCATCGGCGTGGGAAGCATCGGGGCCCCCATGGCCAGGTGCCTATTTCGAGCCGGCTACTCCCTGACGGTCTGCGATAAGAGCCCCACGGCCTTAAAAACGTTTCGGGAGATGGGGGCACGAGTAACGGACAAGCCGGCTGACTGCGCCGACCACGACATGATTATCGTGATGGTGGCCAATGACTCGCAAGTGAAAGAAGTGGTGTTGGGGCCCGAAGGGTTCCTAAAAGCGGTAGACCCCAAGCGGCCACCCTTGCTGGCAATCATGAGCACCATTCTACCGCAGACGACCCAGGGGTTAGCTTCTCAATGCGCCAAAAAGAATGTCCGCCTGGTGGATGCGACGGTTAGTGGATTGCCTGTGGTGGCGGAAGGGGGGAAACTCACCATCATGGTTGGTGGGGAAAAAGAAGATTTGGAGGCCATGCGGCCGGTATTTAAGGCCATGGGTGAAAATATTTATCATACCGGACCCCTGGGCTCCGGGGATGTTGCCAAATTGGTCAACAACATTGTCGGCATTACCAATCTCTTCCTCAGCGTGGAGGCTATGCTGGTTGGGAAAAAATATGGCATGGATCTTACCAAATTGGCGGCAATCATGGAGACGAGTTCCGGTAGAAATTTTTCAACCAAAGATTGGGAAAGAGGACGGGCTACTTTTGCATTCTTTGCCCAGAGCCTGGATCTGTCCAAGGTGCTTGTGGACCTTTCCGTCAAAGACCTGGAACATGCCCAGGAACTTGCAAAAAATGCGGGCCTGACCTGCCCCCTTCTGGATCATATCGTCCAGGCTGTTAAGCTTTTCACCTATGAGGAAATTAAGGAACGCTGGCATGCGGTTACTTAGATTGCCTGCCTATCTATTTCCGGCGAGGAGGGAGCTGCTTAGGAGGTCCTTTAAAATCACCGAAAGAAGCCATGGCTCCTATCTTCCATCATCCGCCGGAATTTATCTGGGCATTTCAATTTAGCCTTATGAAGGGAACTGCTAAATTTCATTGAAAAATGAAAGCTGCAAAATGAAAAATGTTAATTTCAGGGGGAAATGCCCGCCCTTTTGAAATTTGCATTTTGCAGTTTGCATTGAGGTTTCGCCAATTTTTCAAGCGGCGAGACTGTTACATTTGGCCAAGCCTCACGTCCACCGTATTATCGTAAAAGGTGGACCCCGCACCCCGGTCCGTCAGCCGCTGAGAAGTGAGGGCGTTGACGGATCGAGGACCGGGGCAGTGTTCCAACCACCAAACCCCTTCCGCCACAACGACCCCAGAGGGGACTTTGTCGGTCACCTGCAAGGTGAAGGACACTTCTCCCAATTGGTTAAAGGCGACCACCGGGTTGCCCTCTTTCAAATTTTTGGGTTGGGCATCACCCGGGTTCATCTTCAAAAGCATAGCTTTCTCTTTTAAACGAAGGTCTTCCCGTTCCCGGAAAGAAGAGTTTAAGGCATACAGGCTTGGAGCCGTCATCAACCGGAAAGGATAGTCACCGCCATGGGGAAAAAGGTAACAGGGCAGGGGATGGGGATCTTTGGGATTCAAGATCTCAATCTTACCCGAAGGGGTTTTAAACTGAGCTTTGGCGTCTGGCGGCAGGGGAATTTCCACCGCTTTTCCTGAAGCGAACGCCTTCTCATCAATCCCTTTGCGCATGGAGTTGGGGATGGAGAGAACCTGGTTGATGAGGTCTTCGGCGCTCTGACGGAAAAAGGGATCGGAGAAGCCCATCGCTCGGGCCAAGAGGCTGAAGACATCCCAGTTGGATTTGCTTTCGCCGATGGGAGAGATGGCTGGCCTGGCGCGTTGAATGCAGTAAGTACCGTAGGAACGATACAGGTCGCTGTGTTCCAGAGAGGACGTAGAGGGGAGGACAACATCCGCAAAGCGGGCCGTGTCGGTCATGAATCTCTCGTGGACTACAGTGAAGAGGTCTTCCCGGGACAGCCCCTTTAGAACCTGATTTTGGTCAGGGGTAATGGAAGCCGGATTTGAGTGGTAGACATAAAGGCTTTGAATCGGGGGATGGTCGAGCTGGTTTAGAGCCCCGCCGAGCTGGTTCATATTGACGATCCGGGTTTTTTGGGCCATGAAGTCTTCTCGCAGGATCTCTGTCATTGGGAAGGCTCCGGCTGTACCGGTACCGATAAAAGCTCCGCCCCCTTTCTTCTTATGAGCCCCAACCAGTGCGGGAAGGCAGATGATGGTCCGAACGCTCATGGCTCCGTTCCCATAACGGGAAAGTCCGGCCCCCACTCGAAGGAAAGGAGCCCTGGCTTTTCCAAAGGCCCCGGCCATTAATTCGATCGTTTCATCTGGAAGACCCGTAAGACCACTGACCTTGTCCGGCGGAAAATCTGGAAGAATTTTTTGTTTGAATTCTTCGAACCCTTGTACCGAGGTGCTTAAGAATTGATGATCGATGAGGCGTTCTCGGGCCAAGAGATACATCATTCCCAAAGCTAAGGCCCCATCGCTGCCCGGTTTCACGAGAAAAGTATGATCCGCCATAGCAGAAGTAGGAGTCTCATAGGTTTCAATGAGCCAGACTTTGGCCCCTTTCTTCTTTGCTTCTCTCACCGCATGGAGGAAGTGGATATTGGTGGCGACGGCATTGATCCCCCATAAGATTATCAAGTCGCTCTCTGCCGCCTCCTCCGGGTGAGGCGCGGCTGTGTTTCCCATCACCGCCTTCCAGCCAGCCTCCTTGGCTGGAGCGCAGATAGTGCGGTCCAGCCGGGAGGCGCCCAAACGGTAAAAGAAGGGGTGGCCGGAATTGCGCTGGATAAGACCCATGGTTCCGGCATAAGAGTAGGGAAGAACGGCCTCCGCCCCATATTGGCTTATGATCTTTCTCCAGCGGTCAGCGATCTGCTGGATGGCTTCTTGCCAGGAAGCGGTTAGAAACTGGCCAGAACCCTTGGGCCCGGTTCGAAGCAGTGGAGTGGTAAGGCGGAGAGGAGAGTGAACCGTTCTCTCATAATGATTCATCTTAGGACATAGGGTGCCCCGGGTGAAAGGATGCTCCGGGTCTCCGGAGACCTTAACGGCCTTCCCATCCGCTACTTCTACCAGAAGCCCGCAGGTGTCCGGGCAATCATAGGGGCAGACAGATCTCTTAATCTCGGTAGGCAAGGAGAACCCTCCTCAATCAAATCAATAGTCGGAATGATTCCAATATATCCATTTTTTCTTTTTGGATCAATGACGGATTATCGTTCGCCCACCCAATCAAAAAGGCACTGAGTATTCGCCTTTCCTCCTTTCCAGAAAATCTCTCTTGGAACTTTCAGCTCTTTTGACCCTTTTGCTCGATCGCCCTCTGGCAAGCCAGAGAAAGTTCCCGCAAATAGGGGAGAGATGCCACTTGTGTGGTCGCACCGTGAAGATTACGGAGTCCGGCTGGGATATGCTCCTGAAAAGCTTTAAGCCCTTTCTTGAGACTCAAAAATCCGTAAGCCCCGAGGGCTTGCATGAGACGCTGCGCCGAAGCTTCCCAGAAATGATTCTGGAAGGTGGACCAATCAAGATTCCCTTTCGACAGCCCGTAATAAAAGGACAGGAGTTCGTCACGCTCACTGGTGGAGAAATTCACATAGGGATCACACAGGAGCGAGCCAAGATCGTAGAAGGGGGTTCCGAAGCGCATCCCCTGGAAGTCGACCAGGAAGGGGTCTCCGTCACGAATCATCACGTTCTGGGATTGCAGGTCCCGGTGCACGAGGCAGCGCATCGTTTCTGAAAGACCCTCTCCCAGGGCGGAAAGCTCCGATTCGAGTTCCCGCTCGAAAGAGGGCTCAAGTTCGATTCCGCAGAAATCCCTGACAAAATGTTCCCGGAAGTAGTTCCGCTCCCAGCGGTAGAGGTCGGGGCCAAAGCCCTCCATAAGCCTCACCCGACCCGAAGGGAAACCCTTTTCAGGGAAGGAATGGAGTCTGTGCACGGTGGTCAGCGTCTTCTGATAAAGAGGGCGTCGATTTTCCCAGGAGGTTTCCCTGAGGGACCAGAGGTCTCTATCCCCCAGGTCTTCCATGATGATGAGACAGGCGGGGGGATCGTGGCGGATCAGCCGGGGCGCCGGAATATCGATCTCCCGCAGAAAGGCTGCGATTTCGGCATAATAGGTGTTCTCTACCCGCTTGGGGTCGTAATGGACCAGAATGGCCGAATCCTTTCGGTTCCATTTAATCCGGGAGAAAGTCCTGTCTGACCCTCTCCCTTCGAGGGGGGAAAATTCCATGGCGACGGACTCGGGAAGCCCCAGGGATTCCCGGCAAAAACGGATCATATCTTCCCGTGATTTCATCGGCCCCCAATTCCAAACGGAATCATGGAATAGTGGAAGGACGGAATAATGATCGACTTTCCTTTACTAATTTTTTCCTCCAACATTCCAATTATTTCGTAGGTTTCAGACTTTCGTAGGCTTCGATGGAACCGATGTCATGCCACTCGCCTTCGTCGATGACGATCCCCCTGATCGATCCCGCTTTTTCGATGATTCTTCTGATAAAAACGGGAACGATGGATTCGATTTTTCCTGCTTCAAGAAAACGGAGGAACGATCTCTCCAGGGAATAGATGCCGGTAAAGAGGCAGCTCTGAACTCCCGGATTTCCCAGGGTGTGCCGAAGATCGCAGATTTCACCGCGCTCATTCATGTTTACGTTTAGAAGAGGGCCACTGCTTCGAAGGGCCAGCGTCACCTCCGGTCGCATCTCCTCATGGGCTTTAAGGAGCCTCTGCAAGGGAAGGTTGGTCATCACATCCCCGTTGTAGCAGAAGATGGCCTCGTCCTCGTCCAGGAGATCTTCGATGTTTTTCAACCCCCCCGCCGTGCCCAGAAGGACCGGTTCATGGCGAAAGGTAATGGGCACATCCCGCCATTGCCTGTCGGGAAATTTTTCCGAGTAGACTTCCGGGCAGTGGTGGGTATTCACGATGAAACGATCCACGCCGACGCCATGCAGATGATCCATTGCGTAAGTGATGATGGGACGTCCTCCGATCTCCAGGAGCGGCTTCGGACACCGCTCCGTCAGCGGGCGGAGCCGCGTCCCCAGGCCGGCGCCCAGGATGAAGGCGGTCTTGAATCGCCGTCCTTTCAATGGCCTCTCACCGATGGAATATTGGAATAGTGGAATGATGGAATAATGGGAAAATCCCAAAAAGCAAAAAAAGAGATCTTATAGTTTTTGGATTGCTGAAGGCTATACCCAAGATTCCAGGATTCCATTATTCCTAGTTTTTTTAGTAGATCTTCTGTATTTCTGCGCCCCGGAAGTAATGCTTCAGGATTTTCTCCGCTGAAAATCCCCGGGTGGCCATGACCGCGGCGCCGATCTGGCAGAGTCCCACGCCGTGTCCCCAGCCCGCCCCATGAAAGGTAAATCGCTCGGCCTTTCCGCGAGGATCATATTTCACCCTCACCAGGAAAGCACTGCTGTAAAGGTGACTCGGGGAAAGCCATCGACGTATTTCCAGTTCCTTTCCCACGACCATGCTTTTCTTCGAACCGACGATTTTCAACCGGCAGATCCGCCCCGAAGGACCCCGGCGAAAGGGTGTGATTTCCTTCAGGTCGCCGAAATCAAAACCCGATTTTTCCTGCAAAATCTCTTCGAGTTCCTTCCGGGAATATTCGATCGTCCAGCGGAAAAAGCTTTTAGTCTCGCGGTCAAAGGCGGGAAGGATTTTTTCCAGAATACGTTCGTCTTTTGTATGGCAGTACGCCTCCGGGCCTGAAAGGATCCAGCGGGCCGCTTCTTCCTCCGTCCCGATCGGCGGATGCGGAACCGGTGCATCCGAAATGCTTGTTAGATAAGGAACCCGTTTATCATCCCAGGCCGTATCGAAGTCTTCCGTGAGTCCTCCGCAGGCCTTGGAATATCGCGCATCGCAGATTTCATCCTGGTAAGTGATTACCCTCCCGACGGTTTCCCGCACCGCCTCTTCGGCCTGTGCGGATACGATCTTTTGGATCCCCTGGTAGCGCTGGCAGTGGTCATCGGCGCAGACATCGAAAAGATCGTGGTCTTCCCGCTCATACCAGCGGATCACCTCTCCTTCTTTTTCGGGGATCTTCCGCGCCGATAGGGATGTTTCGTTTGTTTTCTTCTTCCGGTGGAGCGCGGCCAGAAGCCAGCTTCGGGATAGGATGGCGTGAACCTTGAGAAATTCAACCGGAGCTGAAGCGCTCATCTCCGAGGAGATCACACTATTCAGATAATCCTCTAAGGAGATTTCATTAATGGCGCTAATCGTTCCGTCCTGGCGTGGAGAAAGAATCAGGTCTCCTCGAAAGGTTTGATCCTCCTTTCTCTCCCAGTGGAACCGGGTTCCGATGGTCACCTGAAATAATTTAAAAGTCGAATCTTCGAAACCTGTGAGCCGGATCGATGAAGAACGGGCGATTTCAAGATGGGCTTCATCGGTGAGCACGACCATCCCCGACATCGCCTTTGCTGAAAACCGGCCTGACAAAGGACCGAACGCGTCCCCGTGGAAATTTCCGTCCAGACAGCCGGTGACTTCGGCCTGCCGGTCCATGATCCCCACCGTAATTTTCGGCTGATTTTTCACTGGGCGGTTAAATCCCTCGAAAAAGAGTTCGGTCTGTATTTAGAGCTTTCTCCACTTTACCACGAAAATGGAAGTCCCTCGTGCGGTGCGACGAATGACGCAGCCGAATTTCGGCGCGGACGTGATCGAGCAGCTTGGAGGGATGGGAAGCGTTTTGCAGTGAAGCGGTCTTTTCCATAAAGATGGAATGATATAAAACCGCATTGATGCTGTCAAGTATGACCGGAAAAGAAAGACAATACATTGTATTTTTAACGGGTTTCGTCCTTGTTGGACTTGACACTCCGCGGCAGCTTCAATACAATCCAAAATAATTGGAACGTAGAAAAGCTGTCGAATATATGTTTAGCCGACCGCAGGCGGTCGGGTGAACGGGGCTCGCGATGGAATTTGGATCAATCTTGTATCTCTCGCGCAAAGATGTGGAGGCGACCCAACTTCCTATGTTGGAGATTATCCAAGCCCTGGAAGATATGTTCCGAGAGAAGGGCGCTGGCAGAGTCGAAATGCCGCCGAAACCCGGCATCCATACCCGCCCGGATGCTTTCATCCATGCTATGCCCGCCTATCTCCCCGGCCTGCAAGCGGCCGGGCTTAAATGGATCTCCGGTTATCCAGACAATCAAGCTAAAGGCCTGCCGTATATCACCGGTGTGCTGATCCTTAATGACCCAGAGACCGGTATCCCGATGGCCATCATGGACGCCACCTGGATTACGGCCCAGCGCACCGGTGCAGCCACCGCAATCGCCGCCAAGTACCTCGCCCGCCCGGAGAGCGCCACCGTGGGGATCGTCGCCTGCGGCGTCCAAGGGCGAAGCAATCTGGAAGCCCTGGCCTGCCTGTTCAAGCTCAAGCAGATCAAGGCCTATGATCTGTACCCGGAGATTGCCGAGCGGTACGCACGGGAGATGAGCGAGCAGTTGCAGGTAGACATCAAGCCGGTCAAGGCGTTGTCCGAGGCAGTCAGGGGATTGGATATCGTCGTCACCAGTGGGCCGATTGTGAAGAACCCGAAACCGTTGATCGAGGCGGGCTGGTTAGCGCCCGGCTCGTTTGCCTCGCTGGTGGACTTTGATTCTGCTTGGCAGGGGGCGGCGCTCCGGGAGGCCGACAAGTTGGCGACCGATGATCTCGCTCAAATGGGTTACTACCGGCGGGAAGGGTACTTCCGTGAAACGCCGGAAGCATATGCCGACTTGGGTGAGATCGTGGCTTGGAAGAAACCCGGACGTGAGGCAGACGGCGAACGGACGATGAGCATTAATCTGGGGTTGGCGCTGGAGGATATGGCGACGGCGATTCGGGTGTACCGACGCGCGAAAGGGAAGGGGATCGGGATCGAGTTGCCGCTATAGTTTTTTGAAATGCTGATGATTGATCGCCGCCGCATTGGAAACTGCCCTCTATTTCTTTCCTGGATTCCTGCTTTCGCGGGAATGACTTCTTCACCACCATCGAATTTTAAAGGTTCGTGGGTAACCATCCGGTCATGGAGAAGTCAGATTTTTTGTAAAAAAAGGCATTTCAGGTAGAAGCTTTCGGGGAAGGAAAGGAGAACCGGATGGTCGGCGCTTTGACCCCTCCTTTCCATGATCCTCAGCGTGCAGCCGGAATCTTTTTCGCAATCCCGCAGGATTTCCAGAAACTTCGCTTCCGAAAGATTGTAAGAACAAGAAGAGGTGATCAGAACCCCTCCGGGGGTCAATAGACGGAGGGCCCGAAGGTTAAGCTTTTTGTACCCCCGGGTGGCCCCGCTGATATTTTCTTTACTTTTAGCAAACGCAGGCGGGTCCAGGATAATCCCATCGTATTGCTGCCCTTTTTCCTCCTCTCCCTTCAAAAAATCAAAAACGTTTTCCTGGCGAAATTCGGCATTGGCCAGTCCATTTAACATCGCATTTTCCCCGGCCAGCTCAATGGCCTCTGGGGAGGAATCAATGCCGATAACCTGGGAAGCGCTCCGGGCGGCATGCAAAGCGAACAATCCGTGGTAGCAGAAGGCGTCGAGAACTCGGCCACGCAAGAAGCGGGCGGCCAAGAGGCGGTTCTCTCTTTGATCCAGGTAGGCGCCGGTTTTTTGCCCACTCCATAAATCCACCAGGTATTGAATTTTTCCTTCGAAGACCCGAACTTTCTGAGGACACTCTCCAAAAACAATTTTTTTCTCCGGCGGCAGGCCTTCGAGCTCTCGCACTGCTTGGTCGTTTCGCAGGATGATGGAGGAAGGCTGGAAAAGCTCCAATAGAATTCCTGTAAAAATGGGCAACAAATTTTCCGTTCCTTGGGAGAGGGTTTGCAGGACGAAATGCTCGGCATATCGGTCAACAATCAGGGAAGGAACTCCGTCCGATTCACCGTAGATCAGTCGGTAGGCATCCGTCTGTTCCACAACAGCCTGACGGTACCGAAAAGCCTTGAGCGTGCAATTCTTCCAAAAATTTGCATCAATAGCTTGTTTGCTCCTGGAGAGGAGGCGGAAAGCGATCTTGGACCGATCGCTGTAAAAACCTTGGGCCAAAAATTTTCCGGTCCCGGTCTCCAGGGAAACGATGCTGCCGGGGGCGGCATCCTGGATTCTTTCCAGGTCATTTCTGAAGACCCAGGGGTGTCCTTTTCGAAACCAGGAGAGCCCTTTGGAAGTAAGAATAAGACGGCCCATACCTTCTTAAACTCTGCCCTGGCTAACCAGGTTTAAACTTTCCGGGCTGGAAGGAAATGTTATCCTTTGCCTCTTACTTTTTGCTCATTTGGAATCATGGAAAAATGGAATAGCGGGGGGCCTTGTCCAGACCCATCATCCCCATATTCCAGCGCTCCAATATTCCAATTCTTTTTGGGGTTGATTAAAAATATTATTTTCTATATTCTATCTTAAAAAGCGTGAAGGGGGGAATTTTTTGGCGACTTCAAAGAGTAAACATAAAAGGAAACAACACCAGTTTCACCTGAGGGCCAAACGGAAAAAAGATAGAAGCAAGGCTCAAGCAGAACCGACCCCGGCCGTTCGACCCGAACCACCAAAAGCATGAAGGCCTCTAAAGTTTTGACCATAGAGGATTGAGTGGGCGGAATCCTGGGTGGCCAGAGGTTGATTTTTGTTCCTGGCCATTCTCCAAAGGTCGTTCACTAAAGCAAAATTTCTCTGGGAAGGGCGAAGAAGGAATATCCGAAAGGAGCGTGGGAATCCTCATCTTCTCCTTGAGGTCACCCAAGAGATCGCCGAATTTTGCTTTTTCTGCGACTTCGGAAGATATGAAAGATCTTGAAGAGTTAAGCGTCAGCAGGAAAAGATTCAAATTATATTAAATGATAGTTGTCGATAGCTTAAGTACAAATTATTAATAATTAACTTAATATTCATCCGAAGGGACATCTTTGTAAAAAAATCCAATGCAGGAGGAGTTGGCGGTGGACCCCAGCGTGTTGACTGGATTAGTGGTGCCTGGCTCATCGAAGATTGTGTTTATCATCCTTGATGGCGTGGGTGGAATCCAGATGGAAGAGAAGGGCGGGACAGAGTTACAAGTGGCCCGAACGCCAAACCTGGACAAACTTGCAGAAGTTTCCTCCTGCGGCCTACTGGAGCCCGTTTCTCCGGGGATCACCCCCGGAAGTGGTCCTTCCCATTTTGCCCTGTTCGGTTATGATCCGATCCAATACAACATCGGGCGGGGGATTCTGGAGGCGACCGGCATTGATTTTCCCCTCACCGAACGGGACGTCGTGGCCCGCATTAATTTCGCCACCGTGAATAAAGATGGAACCGTGATCGACCGCCGGGCCGGGCGAATTTCCAGCGACATTAACAAGCGAATCTGCCAGAAGCTCCAGAAGGGGTTACGGCTGGGCGGGGGGGTGGAGGTGATCGTCGAACCCGTAAAAGAACACCGGGCCGTCCTGGTCCTGCGGGGGGAGGGACTCAGAGGAGAGATCGAAGACACGGACCCGGAGCGAGAAGGCCTTCCTCCGCTGGAGCCCAAACCTTTAACTCCCGAAGCGGAAAAGACAGTAGCTCTGGTACGGGAGTTTGTTTTGCAGACCCGCCAAATCCTTGCAGATGAGCCCAAGGCGAACATGGTCCTCCTGCGCGGATTTGCCAAGCACACCCTGTATCCTTCGATGAAAGAGCGCTATGGACTGAACGCCCTGGCCATCGCCGCTTATCCCATGTACCGGGGGATTAGCCGTCTGGTAGGGATGATTGTCCTTTCCAACGTGGCGACTCTGGAAGAGGAGTTTAGGGCCTTGACGGACCATTTTGCCAAATATGACTTCTTTTTTCTGCACGTCAAGCAGACGGATTCTCGAGGAGAAGACGGGGATTTCGAAGGAAAGGTGGCGGTCATTGAGGACGTCGACCGCTATATTCCCCAGGTGAGGTTACTCCAACCCGATGTGCTGGTAGTAACCGGGGACCATTCCACTCCGGCGAAAATGGCCAGCCATAGCTGGCATCCATTACCGCTCATCTTGCATTCGAAATATTGCCTGGTCGACCCAGTAAAAAAGTTTGATGAAGTCAGCTGCATCGGAGGAGTTTTGGGGAAAATGCCCTCTGTGGACCTTATGCCTTTGGTACTGGCCCACGCCCGGAGGTTGACGAAGTTTGGGGCCTAAGGCCATTCGCCACAGAGCCCACAGAGAACACGGAGAAGGAATAGAAAATAATCCTGCTTGATCCCTGTAACTCGAAACCTGTAGTTTGAAGCCCGGAACCCGTGACTCGGTAACCCGCAGCTTTCGTCTTTTGGGCTTATAGATTTTTTTATTCTCTGTACTACTGACGTACAGGACCTTGAAATTTTGTTGAGAAAATCTAATTTGGAAAATATCCACTAAAATCCCCCCAACCCCCCTTTGCAAAGGGGGGCAGGGGGGATTTTAGTGGTTTGTAAATCGCCCCAAGCCGAGTCCATTCTTTTACTTGCGGCTCTGCCGCGCTGCGTTCTCTGTGGTGAAAGGATTTGGTCGTGCAGGATTTCAAAAAAGAACGGCTGGCCATGGTGGAGGATCAACTTCGCAGACGCGGCATCCATGATCAGCGGGTGCTGGAAGCGATGGCCAAAATTCCCCGGCACTCTTTCGTCTCTCCTGAATATCAAGCAGCAGCATATGAAGACCGCCCACTTCCCATCGGGGAGGGCCAAACGATATCCCAACCTTACATGGTTGCGGTAATGACCCAATCCTTGGAACTGACGGGCGGGGAGCGGGTCCTGGAAATTGGCACCGGATCAGGGTATCAAACCGCTACCTTAGCAGAGCTCGCCAAAACAATTTTCACCGTAGAGAGAATTCAGGTGCTTATCCAGAGAGCCCAGAAAGTTCTCCAGAATCTTGGTTACGAGAATATTTTTTTTCTTCACGGAGACGGAACGAAGGGGTGGCCGGAAAACTCTCCCTTCGCGGGGATCATCGTCACTGCTGGAGCCCCTGAGGTCCCCCAAATGCTCACCTCTCAACTGGCGGATGGCGGGAGGTTGGTCATCCCTGTAGGCCCTCGATATACCCAGACGCTCTATAAAGTGACCCGCAAGGGAAACCGGTTCATGGAAGAGGATATTACCGGGTGCGTGTTTGTTCCCTTACTGGGAGACTTCGGTTGGAAGGAGGAATGATGGGGGGTGACTTCCCTTGAAGCTCATCGATACCCATGCCCATCTGGATGAAATCAAAGACCTCAAGGGAGCTATGGCCCGGGCCAGAGAGGCTGGCATAGGCGCGATCGTAGGCGTAGGCGCAGACCTGGCCTCGAACGAAAAGATTTTGGAGTTATCCGACCTTTATCCTGGTTTTGTCTTGCCCGCCGTGGGGCTCCACCCGTGGCGACTGGAAACGGATGATCTGGAGGCTAATTTTTCCTTGATCGAAAGGGAAATCGCTGGGTGTTTGGCTTTGGGAGAAGTAGGGCTGGACTTCGCCATCGATACCCCTCAAGATAAACAAGAAGAAGTTCTGCGAAGTCTTTTGGCGATCGCCGGTCGGGAAAAGAAACCTATTCTCCTGCACGCTCGCAGAGCCTGGGAAAAGGCATTGGCTTTGCTGAAAGCCTTTCAGATCGAAAAGGCCGTGTTCCACTGGTACAGCGGCCCCTCCATTGTACTGAAAGAAGTATTCGGGAGTGGATACTTCATTTCGGCCACCCCCGCGGCGGCCTATAGCGAAAGGCATCGGCGAGCGATAAAAATGGCTCCCCTAGGCCAGTTGCTTCTGGAGACAGATGCTCCTGAGGTTTATCAAGGGAACCCAAGCGAACCGAAAGACCTTTTAACCGCGCTTAAGGCAGTAGGCGAGCTGAAAGAGCAGGAACCAGAGGACATCGCCGTTCAGACTTACATGAATACCAAAAATTTTTTTAAAATTCACCTGCCTTAGGAACCCCTTATGAAAGAAGAGGAATGGATTCAGTTCCAGCAGCAGAAGCCGGGCCAGTTTGGTGATTTCGTGAGCTGCTACCGGAGAGATCTCTCCGGGAGTCTTAAAAAGCGAACCCTCAAAGAAATTGGGCAAGCGGTGGCCGAATCCTTGAGCGCCATGGCTAACGCCGACGGGGGGACGGTTTTTTTAGGTGTGGAGACGGATGGAGAGGTCTCCGGGTTTTTTT
>Ga0315288_10004664_pt1 | contig 17470 bp, 17 predicted proteins | sample YL17G11_20_MG_FD_203454 | JGI IMG/M metagenome (GOLD analysis project Ga0315288, IMG submission 203454) | Sediment microbial communities from Yellowstone Lake, YNP, Wyoming, USA - YL17G11_20 | ecosystem: Environmental > Aquatic > Freshwater > Lake > Sediment | place: USA: Wyoming | collected... | reverse complement strand
CATCGAGGACGAAGACGCGCCGCTGACCGAGGGGCAGGTCACAGGGAGCCGTGATGGCGGCGACATATCGCGTTGCTGCTTGGAGCAGCGCGAGTGGCAGGTGCTTGCGTGCTTTGCAGTAGCTGCCACTTCCTGGGCTCAGATCCCGCCCAAACCAGCCGGCGAGGCGATGGATGGCAGCTCGGTCCGAGCTGTCGTTCGAGAGCGCCTGGGAGATCATCCCCCACAGAACCAGGAGGGGCGGGTAAAGCCGCTCACGGAAGACATGCCGGCACTCCCATACGAACGTATCGATGACCGTTGGGGTGAGGTAGACGACGAGAGCGGAATACAGGCCGTGGGCGAGGACACACCGGGTACGGCGGCGAACAGTGCGGCGGGCGAGTATGGGCATAGTGAACCTCCTTTGGTGTCGCAACCAGAAGGTTCGTACGCCCCCCTGCTCGCCCCTTTTTGCGGCCTGTCACGCCGCTTCAGCCCCTAATGAAGTGCCATTCTGGACTGTCCCCAGTTTCGCACCAGTTTCGCAGAGGGGGCTGCCCATTGACGGTACTCGTCACAGGCGGCGCGGGCTTCATCGGCTCGACGCTGGTCGATCGATTGCTCACCGAAGGCCACTCGGTCCTCTGCGTGGACAACTTCGACCCTTACTACGACCCAGCACTCAAGAGAGCGAATCTCGAGGCAGCCCTCCGGCATCCGGCCTTCAGCCTCGCCGAGTCGGACATCCGATCCCGCGAAGAACTGCGTTCCCTCGTGGGCGACTTGCGACCTGACGCCATCGTCCACATCGCCGCGCGCGCCGGCGTGCGCCCATCGCTCGAGGACCCTCACCTCTACGTGGACGTGAACGTCCATGGCACGCTGAACCTTCTCGATGCGGCGCGCGAGTTCGGCACGCCGAAGCTGGTCGTGGCCTCGACCTCGTCGGTCTATGGAGCGGAGACGGAAGTCCCGTTCCGCGAGGATGCGGCTCTGCTGTCGATCGTCTCGCCCTACGCCGCCAGCAAGCTGGCCATGGAGGCCCTCTGCCACACCTACGCGGCAGTCCACGGCCTCAGCATCGTCGTCCTCCGGCTCTTCACCGTCTATGGGCCCCGCCAGCGGCCGGACATGGCGATCCACACCTTCACGCGCCACATCGACGAGGGCCTCCCCATCCAGCTCTACGACTACGGCAGGAGCTACCGGGACTACACCTACGTGGATGACATCGTGTCTGGGTTCGCCGCCGCCTTGCAGTATGATGGGGCTCGTTGGTGCATCGCCAACCTTGGCGGGGGACGGCCAACCGAACTGCGCGCCCTGGTCTCGGAGATCGAGAAGACTCTCGGCAAGAAGGCGCTCGTGAGGGAGACCGCGGCAGCGGATGGCGACGTTCCGCGCACCTTGGCAGACATCACACGAGCCCGCGAAGCGCTCGGCTACGATCCCAAGGTCACCATAGAGGATGGAGTACCGCGGTTCGTTGCGTGGTACCGGCAGCAACGACGGAAGGTGTCATCCTGAACGAAGTGAAGGATCTCGGGGGTGGTGTGGCGCTGGCCGCCTCGAGACCGCCACCGCGTGCCGAGATCCTTCACTTCGTTCAGGATGACAGCGACCACTCACCAACTGTGAGCTGATCTGCGGAGTGACTTGTCTGGAGGAGTCACGCGAATGGAACCCAAGATAGACGGCTCGACGAGGTTCACCGGCGCCACTGACGTCGTCTTCACGGCGATGGAGGACGAAGCAGTTCTGCTCCACCTGTCGAGCAAGCGCTACTACGGGCTGAACGAGACGGGCATGAGGATCTGGCAGATGGTCCAGATCGGCGCGAGTGTCTCGGAGATGGCCGTGGCCCTGGCGGAGGAGTACGACGTGACGGAGGCCGATGCCCAGGATGCCGTATCCGCCCTGTGCCGAGAGCTGCTGGAGGAAGAGCTGATCACCCCAAGCTCCTCTGCATAGGCTCGCCCCAGGGGCCACCCCGCCTCCGGGGCCCGGCCATGCACGCCGACCACCTGCCGCAGCTCGCTTCCCTCCAGAGAGGATGGACCCGATGACCCCTCATGATGATCAGTGGCCCTCAGCCCCTCCGGACGATCGCCACTCCGCCTCGCTGTCCGTCATGGGCGTTGACTGCCGCGTGACATCGAATACCGGCGACGTCATCCCCCTCGTCAGGGCATTCTGCGCGCCGGGCGCCGGGATCACGGCCCATGATGCCCCGCCATCCATGGCCCTGCACATCCAGGTGGGAAGGGGACTCCCGGAGATCCCGCCCGGAGCCGCGTTCCGGTTCGAGCACTTTGGCACCGTCTGCTACTCCGACCACCAGAGCCTGTGGCTGCAGGACTCCGGAGTTGTCGGGCGGCTCATCGGGGGCGAGGCGTTCGGGCTGCTTTGCTGGGGAGTCCAGGACGAGGCAGGCCTGCACGGGCTTCAGCGCGCCCTAATCGTCACCGTCATCGAGTTGCTGCGTCGCGCGGGGCGCTATCAGCTCCACGCAAGCTGTGTGGCCCGGAACGGTCTGTGCGTGCTGTTCCCGGGCGAGCAGAGGTCTGGGAAGACTACCGCCGCCCTAGCCATGGCACGCGGCGGCTGGCAGTGCCTCACCGATGACCTAGTGTTCCTCTGCCGCGGCCCCGCACCCGACCAGGTGAGCGCGTTGGGCTGGCAGGAGCACCTGAACGTGGGCGTTCCCACCCTGGACGCGTTCGGGCTCCGTGAGCACGTGGAGGGCTTGAGGACCGACGGTCGCTTCACGGTGGACCCAGCCCATGCGGTCTCGCCGGCCGCGGCCGGCCTGCACAGCCCGGGCGTGATCATCCTCACTCAGATCGCGGATGACGCGAGATCGAGGCTCCAGCCCGCAAAGCGCGGCACAGTCCTCGCCCGGATCATCCGCCATAGTCCACTCGTGCTCGTGACGGGGATCCGTGCCGAGGAGCACCTCTCGGTGCTCCACGATCTCGTCGCGCAATGCGCCTGCTACGAGCTGCACGCCGGCCGCGACGTTCTTGAGGGAGCCCTCCCGGCGCTCGTCGGTCCCGTCGTTGAGGTCGCCGATTGAGGCGCCTTCCCAGGGCACTGTTGGCCGTGCTCTGGCCTCCAAGGGCCCTCTGGCTCCATCTACGGGTGACCTTCTGGCTCGCGGTTGCTTGGGTGCTCTACCGGCGCCTGCCTTTGGACCGATTCCTGGCCGCCTGGACGCCTCGTCGCAGCGGGAGGCGAGGCGACCCGCCGGAGAAGGTGATAGAGGCCGTAGAGCGTGTGTTGTCGGGGCTGCGCCGGCTCCGGTGCTTCGCCCGTTGCCTGCTCATCTACCGGCTCCTCAGAATGCAAGGGCATGACCTGTTCCTCTGCATTGGCGTGAAGCCGTCTCCGGACCACTGCGAGCTCCTTGGTCACGCGTGGCTTGAGGACGCCAACGGCCCTTGCTGGCCCTACGGCGACGACGGCTCCTCCTACCACGTGGTGTTCCGGCATCCCCCTAGCGGCGGCTGAGCGACGCTCCTGGCTCGGCGACCATCCGAGGGCGCCGTATGCTCGGCGATCGCGGATCCGTTTCCGCCCGGTGCACGAGGCAGGAGGTTACCGGCTCCTCCCGCAACCCGTGGCCCAACGGCCGACCACGCGACGCGACGGAATCCTGTGCGTGCAACAGGAGATGGATCGAGGTGTAGGGAACACTGTTACTGTCTTGGCGTTCGGCTGTAGGCCCGACTCGTCACCTGGCAGTGGTCGTGCCCTCCATGTGACGCCGTGATGGGCGCCTTGACGAGGACGAGTAGTTACAAGAACACAATGCTGCATTGACGTCTCTTCATTGGTACTGCATAGTGTTTGCATCGGCTGTGGATGGGAGGGCAAGCTGATGGGTGCTTCCGGGGTAGGGCGCCCCCACCAATCGCCACCGGCTATGCATAGACGCCTGGCGTGGGCGCTCAGCGTTGCGGTATCCGCCGTTTTCCTGGCCTCGCTGCTGGCCGCCGGCCCTGCGGTCGCCCGTACAGTCATCCTCGACGGCTTCCCCCCACTGACTCAGGTGGAGGGGGGAGAGCCGGAGCCCGACCTGGTCGCGCCTGAGGTCTACCCCGGCCCTGACGAGATTCCGGGTGTCATGGCAGCGGGCGGCCCCCCTCCAGCACCCGAAGGCGGCGCAGGCAGCATGTCGGGCGTACCCGCCTATGTCTGGCGACATGGCTGCGGACCGACCTCGGCCGGCATGGTCCTGGGCTACTGGGACGGCCACGGCTTCCCTGACCTTGTGCCCGGCGATGCCGGGAGCCAGACGGCGTCCGTGGACGCCATGGTGGCTAGCACGGAGCACTACAACGACTACGGTGTGCCTCGGGATGACTCTGGCGCCATCCTGGCAGACAAGTCTCAGTTGGGCGGGGCTCATGCCAGCAACTGCGTGGCCGACTTCATCCACACGTCCTGGAGCAGCGACTCTCTCCGGTATGGCTGGTCCATGGTCACTACCAGCACATCCGCCACCTATGGCATCAGCTATGGCATGGAGGCGTACGCCCTGCTCGCGAACGCGGCATATGGCTCCAGTTCCCTCTCCCAGCGCGTCGACACCAACATCACGGCCGGATGGACAGCGTTCGTCGCCGAGATCGATGCGGGACGCCCCACGGTGTTCCTGGTCGACACGGAGGGCGACGCCCTTACGGATCACATGGTCGCCGTCTTCGGCTATGAGCAGACTGGCGGCAAGAACTACTACATCTGCTACAACACTTGGGACACAGCCGTCCACAAGTACGAGTACCGGGCGAGGGCGTCTGGCGTCACATGGGGCGTTGCCTATGCCTCTTACTTCCTCCCGACCCTCTACAGCATCTCCGGCACCGTGACCTCGGGCGGCAGTGGACTGGGAGGAGTCCTTGTAGATGCCGGTGGCCACTCGGCAACGACGGCCTCCGACGGCACGTACACGATCAGCGGCCTGCCTCCGACTACGTACACGGTCACCCCAAGCAAGACCGACTTCGTCTTCAGCCCTGCCAGTCTGTCCGTGACGGTGGGCCCCAATGCTTCCGGCAAGGACTTCGCCGCCACCTCCACACTCACTTACAGCATCTCCGGGCAGGTAACATCCAGCGGGTCGCCGCTCTCCGGGGTGATCGTAGACGCCGGAGGTGGGCATAGCGCCACGACCGCGGCCGACGGTACCTATGCCATCGCGGGACTGACGCCGGCGACCTACACGGTCACGCCCTCCAAGAGCGAGTACACTTTCAGCCCGGCCAGCCTGTCGGTGACGGTAGGCCCCAATGCCACCGGCAAGGACTTCGCCGCCACGCAGAACACGTACACGGTCACGGGGACCATCACCTCCGGTGGGTCCGGCCTGCCCGGAGTGACGGTTGCAGCGGGGTCCGCGACGACGACGACGGCCGCCGACGGCACCTACACGATCGCTGGGCTAGCCGCCGCGGCCTACACGGTCACGCCGTCGAAGACCGAGTACGTGTTCAGCCCTGCGTCCCTGTCGGTGACCGTGGGCCCGAGCGCGTCCGGCAAGGACTTCGCGGCGACGCAGGAGACGTACACGATCTCGGGCGCGGTCACCTCTGGCGGCTCAGGCCTCTCCGGCGTAGTCGTGAGTGCGGGAGGCGCGTCGGCAACGACCGGATCGAATGGCATCTACACGATCACCGGGCTGATCGCCGGGGACTACTCAGTCACACCATCCAAGGCGGAATACACGTTCACTCCGCCGTCCCTGAGCGTCTCCCTCGGCCCCAATGCGTCCGGCAATGATTTCGCCGCGACCCAGAACACGTATGGGATCTCTGGGACGATCGCCACAGATGGCGGCACGCCGGTGGGCGGCGTCTATGTCGATGCGGGTGGCGGCCACACTGACACCACAGCCAGTGACGGCACTTACGCGATTGGCGACCTGGTCGCCGGGACGTATACGGTCACGCCATCGGCGAGCGGGTACACCTTCGGCCCCGTGTCTCTGTCCGTCACTGTAGGGCCCGACGCGACGGGTCAGGGCTTCGAGGCCACACAGGATCCGGGAACGTTCAGCGTCTCGGGTACCGTGACGGTGGGTGGAGCTGGTCTGCCGCAGGTCCTGGTCGATGCCGGGGGCGGCTTCACGACCAGCACCGGCGCTAACGGTGCGTACACCATCTCCGGCCTACCTGCCGGCCTCTACACGCTGACGCCCTCCAAGGCCGAGTACTCCTTCAGCCCCGTATCGATCTCCGTCAATGTCGGTGGGCAAGGCGACCTCACAGGCAAGGACTTTGCTGCCACCCAGAACACATACGCGATCTCGGGTACCATCGCGGTAGGCGGCGTCGGCTTGGCCAGCGTTACGGTCGCGGCCGGGGGCCAATCGGCCACGACGGACGCGGATGGGAAGTTCTCGATCACGGGCTTGGTCGCTGGGACCTACACTGTCACTCCAGCTAGAGCGGAGCATTCGTTCAGCCCTGCGTCCACCTCGGTGACAGTGGGTCCGAGCGCCACGGGCAAGGACTTCACAGCCACACAGAACACCTACGCGGTCTCCGGCACGGTCACATTCGGTGGATCCGGCCTATCAGGTGTGCAGGTCACGGCCGGCGGCAGCAGCGCCACAACGGGGGCCGACGGCAAGTACTCGATCGCTGGTCTCACTGCAGGGAGCTACACCGTCACTGCCGCCAAGGCCCCGTATACGTTCAGCCCGGGGTCCAGGGGAGTGACGGTCGGGCCGAGCGCGGCGGGAGCCGATTTCACGGCAGACCGTACCTATGCAGTCTCCGGCTCAGTCACGCTGGGCGGATCTGGGCTCCCAGGGGTGACGGTATCAGCAGGCGGTCAGACGGCAACGACAGCCGCTGACGGCACGTACACCATCAGCGGGCTCACCGCGGGAACCTACACGGTGACGCCGTCGAGAAGCGAATACGCGTTCAGCCCCACAACGCAACCTGCCACGGTGGGGCCTGACGCCGCCGGCCTGGACTTCGCGGCCGCGCAGGTCACCTACAGCATCGCAGGCAGCGCCAAAGTGGGGGACGTCGGGTTGGCTGGCGTCTCCATCAGCGCCGGGGGCAGCACGACCACGACGGCGGCAGACGGGACGTTCACGATCTCCGGCCTGGCCGCCGGAAGCTACACGGTAACGCCATCTCTGGGCGAGTACACATTCAGTCCCTCGTCCCTATCGGTTACGCTGGGGCCGAATGCCACGGGTCAGGCCTTCACAGCCACACAGAAGACCTACACCATCTCCGGAACAGTCGCCGCAGGCGGGGTGGGGGTGAGTGGGGTCACAGTGGCAACCGGCGGCAAGTCGGTCACGACAACGGACAGCGGCGCCTACAGCATTACGGGGCTCGTAGCTGGCACCTACACGGTCACGGCCTCCAAGGCTGGCTATGTCACCACGCCCGCGTCCCTGGCGGTGACTGTCGGCCCCGATGCCACGGGCAGGAGCTTCGCTGCGGCCCCAACTTACGGCATCTCCGGGAGCATCACGGCTGGCGGCCGCGGCTTGGGCGGCGTCACGGTATCAGTTGGCGGCCAGTCATGCATCACGGCCGCGGATGGCACCTACTCACTTTCGGGCCTGGTTGCCGGTGGCTACACCATCACCCCGTCGAAGGCGGAGTATGGGTTCCTGCCCGCCTCTCTTCCGGTCACGGTCGGCCCAAGTACAACAGGCAGGGACTTCACGGCTACCCAGAACACCTACACAATCGCGGGCACGATCTCCTCTGGCGGTTCTGGCCTTCCCGGCGTTGCGGTCAGTGCCGGCGGACAGAGCGCCGTAACGGGGAGCAATGGCTCTTACACCATCTCGGGCCTCGTCGCAGGGGAATACGTCGTCACACCGTCCAAGGCTGAGTACACGTTCAGCCCTGCCTCGATGTCGGCGGCTCTGGGACCGAACGCCACCGGCGTCAACTGCACAGCCACTCGGCGGACCTACACCATATCCGGTCGAGTCACGGGGTCTAGCGGGCGTCACCGTCCAGGCCGGGGGGGCAACCGTGACGACAGCGACGGGTGGCACCTACGCCTTCTCAGGCCTCGTGTCGGGCGACTACACGGTCACCCCGTCGAAGAACGGCTATGCCTTTGGGCTTCGCTCCAGGAGCGTCACGATCGGGCCAGACGCAACGAACCAGGATTTCGCCGGCGAGGTCGTCTACAGCCACACGTCGCCCAGCGGTTGGTCGATGCTCTCTGTGCCTCTGTCCGCGGTGACTGGCTCCATCGGCGGCATCCTTGGGGATCCCGCGCTCAACGCCGCTACGTGGGACCCGACCACCGGGCAGTACGTGTTGTTGAGCGGCCCTCCCGTTCTGGGCGGCGCCTACTGGATCAGGCCTCCGCGCTCGGTCGATCTGGCCGTGGTCGGCACGCCCGTTCAGGGCGGCAACCACACAGCAGCCCTGAAGGCTGGCTGGCAGATGGTTGGCAACCCGTTCCTCGACGCCATCGACTGGCCAAGCATCTCCGTCCGATCGGGCGGCAGTACGGTATCTCTGTCCCAGGCTGCCGCCAACGGGTGGGTAGCCTCCTATGGCTGGGTATACGACCCGGCCAACTCGAGCTACCAACTCGTACATGATGCCGTGCCCGGTGCGCGTCGCCAGATCGCCCCTTGGGAGGGCTTCTTCATCTACGCTTCCCAGCCGGTTGAGTTGCTCCTGCCGCGCGCGAGTGGGGCCGCTGCGGCCTCCGTGGTACCCATGTCGCGTTCAGCGGGGAACGGTTTCACTGTAGGCCTATCTGTTCGGTGTCTCGACGTGGCCGACACGTGCAATACGCTCGGCGTGTCTGGCCCCCAAGGCCCGCTAGCACAGGGCATGTCCGCTGAGGAACCGCCCCAGCTTCCGGGCACGGTGAACCTGAGCTTCATTTCGCCCGAGGGCGGCCGGCTGTGCGCTGTGGACATCCGGTCGACTACCGACGGGCAGCAGCAGGAGTGGGAGTGGGATGCCCTCGTGCGGACGGACATCCGGAATGCCCCGGTGACCATCACGTTCACCGACCTGCGTGACCTCCCGCGTGATCTCGAAGCCGTCCTCACTGACGTGGGTGCCGGGAGAAGCGTGTACCTGCGCACCACGCCGTCCTACACGTTTGGCAGCGACGATGGCGGGGCAGACAGGCGCTTCCACATTGTCATCCGTCGCCGCGGTGTTGGCCTCCGAATCATGGCAGTGACGAGTCACTCACTGCGGAGCGGGAACGTCTCCTTGGCCTACACGCTCAGCGCCCCCGCCCAGGTAACCGCGAGGGTGCTGAACGCGGCGGGCCGTCTGGTCGCGGTGCCTGCGAACGGTGAGGTGCAGGCAGCGGGGGCGCGGAGCCTGATATGGAGTGGGCGCAATACGGAGGGCTCCCGCGTTCCGCCTGGCACCTACATAGTGGAGCTCCGAGCGGCCACGGAGACAGGCGAGCAGACACAAGCTGCACTGCAGGTCAGAGTCGCGCCCTAGGGATAGGGGAGGGGAACCATGAGAAGGCAAGTCGGTCTGCTGGCTGTCTCGGTCCTACTGGTGGCGGTCCTCGGAACGGGCTGTGGCCCGCTCTTCGTCATCCAGTATGGCGAACCCGAAGGGGGTAGGGCCAGTTCGCAGCCACCGTCTCTGTACGGGGCATCCTCATCGATCGTCAGCACCGACACGGCCGGGACGGTCACACTGGCTTCGTCGGTGGGTGTGAAGGCCAGGACCACCATCGCGAACGTCACGTTCACGGTCACGACCCCGGACGGTAGCACACTCAACATCCTGGCCACCCGTGTAGGCAAGGAGACCTATACCGCGACCTTCCCGCTTCCGCGTGGGCAGGGGGGAGCTTTCACGGTAGTGGCGATTGCGACGACCACTGACGGGGCAAGCGCGCAGCTCACGATGCCCGATCCCCTCAGAGTACCACCGGGTCCACCCTCGTCTCTCCTCTAGCGCAGGAGCGAGACCCGGGCGGGCGACTATGGGAGTTGATGGGCTTGGCCACAGGAGGGCGACAGATCGTGCGGATGGTGCGATGCCCTACGGCCGCGCTCTCACTAGCGCTGGTCGTGTGCTTGGCAACGGCTTGTGGGCCCAATGGGACGGGCAACGACGAGCCGGACACCGACACGGTGGCACCGCACATCGCCGATCTTGTGGCGTCACCCACTAGCCTGGACATCGCGGGCGGCGGCGTGTCGTTCAGCGCGCGGGTCAGCGACGAGTCAGGGCTCTACAGTGTGTTCTTCAGGGTCACCGACCCGTGGGATGCGACAACGGATGTGAGCGGAACCGAAGGTGAGGGCGACTCTTACACGGCGGCTTTCGACGCGCCGTCCAACAGCGAGGAGTCGGTCGCGGTGTACCACGTCCAAGTGGTTGCCTATGACAACGCTGACAACGTAGGGGAGAGCCCCGCGGTGCAGTTCGAAGTGGCGGCTCTGGTGCCTCCGCCTCTCCCGCCGCAGGGGTAACCGCTCTGGCTAGGGGCGGGCGGCAGGCGACGAGGGGGCTTCGGCTTTCCCGTCCGGCGCCCGGGACGAAGGAAGAGGTCGTGCGGAGCAGGGGATAAGGGTGTGGTGGCTATGGTAGAGCCTGAGAGCAACCATGTTGACTCGCACAGCGGCCCCCCCGGGGGCCCCATTGGCCCCGGTACGGGGCACGGGGACTACCGCCACTCGGTTGACCTTCGGTTCGTGCTTCCCACCTGGCGGGGAAGATGCTATGTCGATCTCCGGATAGGGCGTGACAAGCGAGCGGTCCAGCGCCCGCACGTGGTGCCCCGCAGGGTGCGGCGCATGAATGCGTTCACATGCGTTGTCGCAGTCCAGATGGCGTGCTCATGGCTCACCGTACTGGCCATGCTGTTCTACTGGGGCACGCAGAGCGCCTGCGGCAATGCGGGCGGCGTGCTCTCCTTGCCGGGCGAGGGCGTGGGCCCGGCCGGCGATCGCTACACGGTGGGGGCACCGGAGTACGTCTCCGTCTCAGCACCGGCAGAGCAGAGGGTTGGCATCGCCCGAGCGCTGATACGCGAGTTGGCCTCCGCTGACATCGGGCGGGAACTCGACTCAGTTGGCCTCTACTATGCCGACACGCTCTACATCGCGCTCGACCACGGGCAGTCGTACGACGGCGTTGCCTTGCCCCTCGGGAACCGAATCGTGCTGTGGCGAGCATACGTCGAATCCGCGGACATCGTCAGCCTCGCGGCGCTCTACGTCCACGAGCTCCAGCACATGCTGCAGAGCCCAGGCTTCGTGGGGAGCCGTGCAGGCGAGGACGAAGCGGGGAGCGCGGAGCAGGACTTCCTTCGTAGTTTGCAGGAGTTCAGCGCGACGGACGCTTACGTGCGATGGGCTTCGGACCACCACCTGCCCGAGGCGGACTTGGTGGCTGCACGCTCCCTCGCCATGACGCGGAGTGCCGACGGCAGACTCACGGCACCTGAGCCATTCGCATGTGGTACCGTCGCAGCCCGATGACCCGGGGCCCGAGCCGCAGGATGACACGCCCCGTCGCTGCACCGTGGATGCACCACCCTCTGGGGCTTCCACTGCGATGGGACCGCCCCGGCGACCATCCGGGACCACGATACCCGCAGGGATCCCCGCCGCGAGAAGGACTCGTGACCGCGTGAGTGGAGCAGCCATGCCCTGAAGGCTCAAGGGAGGATCCGACGTGTGGCAGGTTCTCGGGCGGCCCCCGACGGCGGAAGAACTGAGGGAATGGTTGGACATGGGTAAGCCCGACGTGTAGTCCGGACCGACCCGATCGGCAACATGACGACTTGGCCCATCGTCATGCTCACTTGGCTGGACCGACGACTGCGCCTCGTTGCCGAAGAAGGTAGACAGCCCATCTCATCGATGGCCAGCACTTTGGGCGCCGTGCAGCCCCGAATCCGCGCGAGTTGCGTGGCCAGGAACGGCTGCTGCGTGCCGTTCCCGGGCGAGCAGAGATCCGGGAAGACTACCGCAGCGATCGCCATGGCGCGCGGCGGCTGGCAGTGCCTCACCGACGACCTCGTGTTCCTCTACCGCGGTCCGGGCCGCGACTGTGTCTCGGCGCTCGGCTGGCAGGAGTGCCTGAACGTCGGGGAGCTCACTCTCGATGCGTTCGGTCTACGCGCGCAGGCGGCTGGACTTCGGTCAGATGGGCGGTTCACTGTGGACCCATCCAGCGCAGTCGCGCCGGCTCCGGACGGGGTCTACTCCCCCAGCGTGATGGTCCTCACCCAGATCACGGAGGATGGCGCGTCCAACCTCCGTCCCATCAGCCGTGGCAGGGCCCTCGCTCGCATCATCCGGCACAGCCCGCTCGTCCTCGTGACGGGGGTCCGCGCCGAAGAGCACCTGACGGTGCTGCACGATCTTGTGGCGCAGTGCCGGTGCTACGAGCTGCGCGCCGGACACGACGTCCTCGAGGGGGTCCTGCCGGGCCTCATTGTGGCCGCCCTCGAGGACCTCGGTTGACGCGGCTGCTCAAGGGGCTCTCCGCAGCGCTCTGGCCGCCCCGAGCGCTCTGGCTCCACCTGCGCGTCATCGCTACGTGCCTCCGCGGTTGGCTGCTCTACCGCCGTCTGCCCTTCGACCGGTTCATGGAGGCCTGGACGCCCAGTCGCTCTCGGAGACGGAACGTGCCCTCCGATCGGATCGTCGACGCGGTAGACCGTGTCCTCTCGGGACTCGGGCGCCGACGCTGCTTCGCCCGTTCGCTGATCATCTACCGACTCCTCAGGATGCAGGGCGAGGAGCTTTCGCTCCACGTGGGGGTCAAGCCCTCCTCCGACCACAGCAGCCTGGTGGGCCACGCTTGGCTTGAGGATGCGAACGGCCTCTGCTGGCCATACGGTGACGATGGTTCCTCCTACCACGTGACCATCCGGCATCCCCCTCGCGCCAACTGAGCGACGCTCTTGGCTCGGCGACCACCCGTAGGCGCCGTGTGCACCCGAATCCGGCGATCCAGACGCCGTTCCCCCGACGCCTGGCCCAAGTCGGCGATGAACTGGTGCGCTGTGACGAAGTAAGTGCCGAGCCCGCCGCAGATCGACTCGATCACCAAGGTCGCCGCCGGATGCGCCCTACTCACCCCGCCCAGAGCCAGCAAGACCACGTTCTGCACCTCCTACGCAAACAGCAGCGTCCGCAGTGCCGCGATCTGACGCGCGTCGACCGACGGCTGAGACGCCAGGCTTGGCTGCGTCCGCACGTAGCGCGCCCGTCGCGCGGCGGCCTCGGCCCTCAGCAGGCCGCAGAGGGACTCCGAGTAGGCTCGATCTTCGCTCGCGGCTCGCTCCAGGTGGCGTTAGAGTCCACAGGAGTGGTGTAGGAACAGAGGAGAGGGTCACTGGGACATGCCCCCCGTTTTGAGGGCCAGCAGTGATGTTAGGATCTCCTGAGACAAGGGAGGTCTTTGGATGCGGAAGAGGCGGTTCAGCGAGGAGCAGATCGTCCGGATCGTGCGGGAGGCGGAGCGGGGCGACCAGACGGTCGCGGAGGTGGCACGGGCACACGGTGTTGCAGAGAACAGCATCTACCGTTGGCGTCAGAAGTACGCGGGTCTGAGCGTTCCGGAGACCCGGCGTCTCCGAGAGCTGGAGCAGGAGAACGGTCGGCTGAAGCGGCTGTTGGCCGAGCGTGACCTGGAGGTTGACGCGCTGCGGGATCTTCTCTCGGGAAACTCGTGAGCGCTCCGGCACGGCGGGGTGGAGTCCGGTTCCTGATGAGCCGGGGCCTGTCGGAGCGCCGCTCCTGCGCGCTGGTGGGGATGAGCCGTTCGAGCTTTCGATACGGGGCTCGCTCGCGGGAGGCGGACGAGGCCCTCGTTCGCCGTCTTCGCGAGCTGGCTCGGACGCCTCGGAAAGAACGGTATGGCTATCGTCGGATGTGGGTGGAACTGCGGCGCTCTGGGCTGGTGGTGAACCCCAAGCGTGTTCGTCGTCTCTGGCGGTTGGCGGGCCTGTCGTTGTCGCGGAGAGCAGGGAAGAAGCGCTCGAAGCCGACGGGAAGCATGCCCCGTCACGCGACGCGTCCGAACGAGGTGTGGACGTATGACTTCATCCACGATGCGTGCTTTGGCGGTCGGAAGCTGAAGATGCTGACGGTGGTGGACGAATTCACGCGGGAGTCTCTTTGGATCGAGGTGTCGACGCGCCTGCCGTCATCGCGCGTGATCGAGGTGCTCGACCGACTCTTCGAGGAGCGCGGTCAGCCGGAGCATCTGAGGAGTGACAACGGCCCGGAGTTCATCGCGAAGAAGGTCTGGACATGGCTGACGGAGCACGGCTCGGAGACCCTCTACATCACGCCGGGCCATCCGTGGGAGAATGCCTATGAGGAGAACTTCCACGGTCGGTTCCGGGACGAGTGCCTGAACATGGAGGTTTTCACGAGCGTGGCGGAGGCACGCGTGGTGATCGAGGGATGGCGGCGGCACTACAACGAGGAGCGGCCGCACAGTCGGCTGGGCTATCGGACGCCAGCCGAGTTCCGGGCGGCGTGGTCGCCTGTCGACGGGAACCCCCAAACGGAGGCTTCCCTCCCGATGGGTTTGTCGCATGGCGGGCCACCGGACGAGGGGCGAAGCGACGGGCAGAGCGAGACGCCCTGCCCGTGTCCGTACGGCCACCCGGCGCGGCGCTCGGGTCGCACCCCTGCGGAGCCCTATCCTCCGACCGGGCAAGCACAACGGTGTGACAGACCCGAGCACGACAGCAACATCGAGCGCGAACTCGCGCTCGTCAACGTGAAAACCTAACATTCCGAGTGGTACTCAACATGGGGGCAAGTCAGGAGCGCCGGAGCCAGAACGACATCCTGTTGGAGGTTGTCGAGAAGGCGCTGTCACGCGTGGAAGTGCCTGAGGAGGGGCGGCCATGAGCGGGACGAACGGCTCTCTACTGAAGTCCATACTCGCGGGGTCGGACTCTCAAGGGCAGGACGGCGCCCAGGCCTCGCGGCGAGCCCTCGCGTGGGGACGGGTCTCCACCGACATGCAAGAGGAGCGCGGGCTGTCGCTCCCTGAGCAGCTGCGTGAGATCCGCGAGTATGCTGCGCGGAATGGCATCGAGATCGTCGCGGAGTACCAGGAGGCGGCCAGTGCATTCCAGCGCGAGGACAAGCGCGTGGAGTTCCACCGGATGGTCGCTCGGGCCAAGGAAGATCCAAGCATCGGCGTGATCCTCGTGCACGACATGAGCCGGTTCTCTCGAGACAGCGTTCGGGCCAAGACGCTCCTTCGGGAGCTCCGGCAGGCCGGTGTCGAGGTCATCTCCCTGTCCGACCCCGTGGCCGACCCGGAGACTGTGGCCGGGGTCTACATGGAGGCCATCACACTGGCCAAGAACGAGGCCTACTCGCGCGAGATCGCGTTCCACACGCGGAAGGGGTGCCGGGCCAACATCCGAACGCGCGACCCAGAGACGGGCTGGTGCTACAAGAACGGTGGCCAGCCGCTATGGGGCTATCGAACGGAGCGGCTGAACAAAGGCACGGACAAGAAGGGGCGACCGATCCTCAAGGCGATCTGGATGCCGGATGACCGCATAGTGGCCGGACGCCCTGTCTGCGAATGGGCGCGAGTGCCTCGTGGAGCTTGCCGCCCAGGGGGCATCGCTCGACGAACTGCGAGACCACTGCAATGGGGCCGGCATCCCCGCGCCACGCAGACAGCACTTGAGCAGCTCCACCTGGAACTCACTCCTCCAGCCCAGCGCTCTCTTGCAGTACTGCGGCCACGCCGTCTGGAATGTCCACCGCAGGAACGGAAGCAAGCGCCCGCCCCATGAGTGGGTCATCGTCGAAGGGGCCCATGCTCCTCTCATTGCCGAGGACGAGGCCATGCGGATCATCGACGCTCGAAGGCGCGCCTCTGAGGAGTTCAGACATTTCGATACCGGGTTCCACAGAAGCCGCGACTCCGGCTACCTACTCAGCGGCGGCCTCTTCAAGTGCGGGCGATGTGGCTGCAACATGACGGGGCGTCGCACGTCCAGTGGACGCTACTACATCTGTGGGAGCGCGCCCTATCGGCGGGGAATGGGTTGCGGACCGGGCGTGTGGGTGCCACAGGACAGGATCGAAGGCGAAGTCCTGCAGGGGCTGCGCGGTATCCTCGCCCTATGTGACGACCCGAAGGAGTTCACCGGCCTCGTGAACGCCGAGCTGAGCACGCTGTGGCGGGAGCGGAATGGGCACGACGCGGACGCCGATCGGAAGCTCGGCCAGATCGAGGCGAAGCTCGCGAACATCCACCAGTCGATCGAGGATGGGCTCGCAGACGTCTCGTGGGCCAACGAGCGTCTGGCCCAGCTGCAGGTCGAACAACAAGAGCTGGGAGCGGCCGTTGCTTCTGCCGGCGAGTGCCCGCACTTGGGAGTCGATGCGGTCACGGGCTATCGGCGGGATACCGAGGGTTTGCTGAGGAACGGCGACAGTGCGACGGCCAAGCAACTGCTCAGAACAGTGGTGGCAGAAGCCACACTGGCCCCGGAGGCGCTCGAGGCTGGAATCACCTACCGCCTACCGGAGCCAGTAGTGCATCAAATGGTAGCGGGGGCCTGCTATGGCAGCTTGGAACGTGTCTGCCAGCCGGACAACCTGCACTGGCGCTACAGCCCGGGGCAGCGGCACTCGGTGCCCTCGGTGGTGACGTAACGGACCCTCACCACTGTTGTGCGGTGTGGTCGGCACGGGGGCCTGCTACGCGGCCGCACACGATGCTAGCATGCTACCCGCGCTGGAGCGGCTGGCTGACTGACAGGCAGAGATCCCTGCCAGGTCAGTTATTGAGATATCAACGTTCTGCCACATAGCAGCCGGGGGTGCCGAGGACAAGCAGGGCAGGGGAGTTGAGCATGGCGCGGGGCAGCCAGGTGGGCGGTGGGCACTCAACGGATCATCGGGCTCTTCTGCGCGGAATGGGGCCTCCGCACGTTTCGACCGCGGCCTCAGGCCCCCTCGTGGTCGCCGCCCCGTTCAGATCGGTCGACGTAGTCAACACAGAGACCGAACGTGCCTTCGAACAGGGTCTCCCCACTTCCTGTCTCGACCCGCGCAGACGTCTGATGGGACGGCTCCTTCATCCCGCGCGTCCACGGGACCCAAGCCAGGGTAACCGGGTGCTCGTAGCGTATCCGCACAGCCACCACTCTCCCGGCGACGTCCTCCACGCGACCCATGGGCGCCCTTTTCGGGCCTCTGGGCTTCCCCGGCCCCGGCAGAGCACGCTTCGGCTCAGCGTTCATCTCGCTCGTAGCCCGCGCTCCCCCTACTTCGGCCCGCGGACGGCGACGAAACCGGCCCAGTAGAACGGGTGCCGCGTCTTCTCGTCCGCGATGAGCGACCGCTGTGCCTCGGTCAGCGCGTCCTCGGTCGCCTTGCCCGCCGTCAGCGCCTTGTAGAACTCCGTCATCAGCTTCGCCGTGCTCTCGTCCGAGACCGGCCACAGGCTGCACACCACGTCCTGCGCGCCCGCGTAGATGAACGCGCGGGTCA
>Ga0315288_10004662_pt1 | contig 17479 bp, 12 predicted proteins | sample YL17G11_20_MG_FD_203454 | JGI IMG/M metagenome (GOLD analysis project Ga0315288, IMG submission 203454) | Sediment microbial communities from Yellowstone Lake, YNP, Wyoming, USA - YL17G11_20 | ecosystem: Environmental > Aquatic > Freshwater > Lake > Sediment | place: USA: Wyoming | collected... | reverse complement strand
ATCTATGAATGCTTCAAGGGGGAAGGCCGGGATGGACGAAGCGACCATGTCGGGACTTCGGGAGCGAGTCCATCCCGGCCTTCCCCCCATATAGAACCAGGTTTATGAATAATGCAGGTTAACGATGCGTTGTCATGTTGACGCCTGGACTCTTGTTGCTATATTATCCTGACTTAATCAGGCGTATAAATATCGATCCAAGAGGATAGGAATGGGTCCGGATGAGCACAACAGGAACGAGAATTCATCGGTGAAAAAGCGCCGTTGGATCGTCGTCCTTCTTTTATTTTCATTTCATTCTGCATTCGGTCAATTCGAAAATTTCAAGGTCACCGCGAAAAAAACGGCCTCCGCCCCCGTGATCGACGGCTTCTTGAATGATGAGGCATGGGAAAATGCCCCCTTCATCAGCGACTTCATCCAGTTCGAGCCCAAGAAGGGTGAGCCGGAATCGGTTAAGACCGTCCTGAAAATTCTCTATGATGATACGCATATCTATTTCGGGTATTACTGTTATGACCCTGAACCGGAAAAACTCGTCCTCGGGACAAGAAGGGACGGATTGCCGATGGGGGTCGACAGCGCGGACGTCGCCCTGGACACGTTCGATGACAAAAGGTCCGGCTATTATTTTCGCACCAACCCCCTGGGCGTCCAGCATGACGGCCGCATTTCCGACAACGGCCTGGTTGCGGACACCAATTGGGACGGCACCTGGAAATCAGCCGGGGCCATTTTGAAAGATGGCTGGAGCGCGGAGATGGCCATCCCGTTCGCGACGATAAAATTCAAGCCGGGAAAAAACCGGAGGTGGGGATTGCAGGCGTCCAGATATTTCCCGCGCAATTTCGAGAAGAGCTTCTGGACAGGGCCGTTGGAAGACTATCGGCCGATGTCCATCTGCGGCTCCATTCTCGGGCTGGACCTGGTCGACTCCAGCCGGAATCTTGCCCTGATTCCCCATGTCCGGTCGAGGGTCCAGGAGAGGACGCCGAGCCGTTTTGACGGAGGGCTCGACGCCTCCTATAATTTTTCCCAACTCGCATCAGGCTACCTGACGGTCAATCCCGACTTCGCCACCGTGGAAGCGGACCAGGAACAGGTCAACCTCACGCGCTTTGAGCTGAATTTACCGGAAAAGAGGAATTTCTTTTTAGAGGACAATGACATCTATCAGCAAAAAATCCGATTGTTTTATTCCAGAAGGATTGCCGATATCTATGGCGGCGCCAAATTCTACGGGAAATCCGGCCCCTACACGATTTCCGCGCTTTCCGTCCAAACCAGGGAGAGCGGGACGGAGGGAGACTCCGCAAATTTCAGCGTGTTCCGGATGAAGCGGGATATTTTTGATTCTTCGACCATAGGATTCTTAGCCGTGAACCGGCTTGTCGGGGGAAAAGCTCGGGGGGCCTTCGGCCTGGATATTTTCAACTACATTTCCGACACCTTTCGTTTTCAAGGACAGTTGGCGGCGAGCTACGGGACGGACGGCAAAAACGACCTGGCCCTGTTCCTGGGGCCGAGCTATGACACCAATACGCTTCACGTCCATCTCAATTATTCTTACCTGGGGCTACATTTCGGCGACAATGCCAATGCCGCGGGTTTCATTCGAGAGGACAACCGCCATGAATTGGACTCGGCCTTCAACAAAATATTCTGGTTGAAAAAATGGGGGCTGGACCGCATCAAATACACGTCGAACTATAATATCTATTGGGGTGTCGACCGGGTTTTAAGGAGCTGGGCGTTCTCCCAGGGAATCGGGGTCGATTGGCAGAACAAGTTCAGTCTCGGCGTCCAACATGAACGGGATTACAAGCTTTATGAGAAAGAATTCTGGAACGCCAGCACCACCGTCGAGGTCGGCTACAACACGAGAGAATGGCGGTCCGCCTCCCTCAGCTATGAGTTCGGCAAGAATTACGATTCCGATTTCAATCTCCTCTCGGGCAGCGTGAGGCAATATGTCACCCAGGACCTGTCTTTTGAGTACCGGCTTTCCAAGCTGTTTCTCAGCCCGGATCCTCAGGCAAAAACCACCTGGATCCATGTCCTGGTCGCCAACCAGTATTTCACCAAGGACCTTTATCTGAAGCTTTTCTATCAGATCAATTCGGCCATTCACAAGCAGAATATCCAGATTGTCTTCGCCTACCGTTTTCAGCCGCCCTTCGGCCTCATTCAACTGGCCTACCAAAAGGGGACGGCAAGGTTCGGGGAGGCGGGAACACAAGGCCATACTCTTTTCGTCAAACTGGCTTATGTCTTTTGAAAGTTATCTGCAGGGGGGATCCCGCCGGAATTCCGTGGACACAACACTTAACCTGTATTATTCATAAACCGGGTTCCATATAGGGGGAAGCCCGGAATGGGCTCGCTCCCGAAGTCCCACTATGGTCGCTTCGTCCATCCCGGCCTTCCCCCTTGGAGCTTTTGCAGATGCTTACATAAGATCGGCTCTTATGGAATAATGGGAGGGATTCAAAGGACCATGAACCGCTCAGGCAGGCTCTTGAAATCCCGTTTCTTACACGGGATTGCCCTATTCGCCCTGATCCTGGCCGCCGGGCTCTTTTCTCGTTCCCGGATCGCCTCCGAATCGGCGGCTTTATGCCCGGTATCACAAAAAAACAGCATTATTTTCGTCAGCGACACGCAAGCTCCGCTGTTTCTTGAGACGCTCCGGCTGAAAAGAACACACAACGAAGAAGCCACCAAAAAAATCATGGAACGGATCTCTCAAGAAAGCACGGCCGCGGCGGTTTTCCATCTCGGTGACGTCACGGCGGTCGGGTCATCCGACAGAAAATGGGCGCGCTGGGATGATGCCCACGCGAAGTTGAAAAAACTCGGCATCGCTGTTTATGCCGTGATGGGTAACCACGATTACATGTGGTCGCCCGAGAAGGGCCGGGCGAATTTCGCGGCCAGGTTCCCCGAATCGAATCCCTCCTGGTATGCGGTGAGAATCCCGCCGCTGGCGGTCATCGGTCTCAATTCGAACTTCCATCAGCTTTCCCCCGCTGAACGGGCGGAACAAAAAAGATTTTACGAGGCCGAGATGAAGGCCTTGGAAACCGACCCGGCCGTCAGGAACGTCATCGTCTGCTGCCATCACGCCCCCTATACAAACAGCAGGATCGTTTCTCCTTCGGAAGACGTCGTCAAAGAATTCGTCCCTTTGTTCATGGAGTCCGGGAAGAGCCGGCTTTTCCTGAGCGGCCACGCTCACGCGGCCGAGCATTTCATGAAAGGGGGAAAGCATTTCCTCGTCCTTGGAGGCGGGGGAGGTCTTCTGCATCCTCTTCTGACGGGCCGGAAGCAAAAATATGAAGACCTTTTTCCGCTCAAAACGAAGATAAGGTTTTTCCATTACGTCGAACTGCAGTTCGACGAAGGCCAAATGACCATCGTTTACAGAATGTTGGCGAGAGATCTGGCCGACTTCACGGACGTCCTCCAGTTTTCCATTCCCTTCGACTAAAGGGAAATCGCGCCTCCTTTCCGGACAGGCGGCCTTGCCTTTCTTCAACCAGCCGGCCGGGGAGCCGTGGGGAAGAGTGCCGTGCCACCCTTCCCTCGATGACCGGATTATCACGGCAAAGAAGACTCTTGCCAGCCATATCATTCTCGTTGCCAGGACGCAGGAAACGTGATATTAATGGTTTTCGCAAAATGACATGGGAAGACGGACACAACTCCCCGCGACAAACACAACAAATCCTGGAGAACCTGAGCCTTGATCAAGAGTCTTAAAAGCCGGTCGGAAAACTCGTTCAACTACTTGAAACCCTACATCTCGAGCCAAGATTATATCCTGGACATCGGCTCCGGCTCGGGCGGGGTGGCGCGTCTGATCGAAAGCCGAATCGGGTCAAAAGTCCAATGCCTGGATGTCCAGGAATTAAAAAAATCCATCATCAGGCCGGTCATTTTTGACGGAGTGAATATTCCGTTCGGCGACGATACGTTCACCGTATCGATCTGCGCCTTCATCCTTCACCATGCGCGCCAACAGGAAACGCTTTTACGGGAAATCACCCGAGTCACCAAATCAAGGATCATCGTGCTCGAAGACCTGGCTGACAACCCGGTCGACCATGTCCTGACCCATCTCCACAGAATCGCATCGCATATCAACTACCGGTCGAGAAACATGATCTTCAGAAGCGGCCCGGAATGGAAGGAACTCTTCTACCAGCAAGGTCTGACCCTGGAAAAGGAAGTTTCCATCCTCAGAGACAGGGAGCCCCTTTATCCCATCTCGAGGAAAATGTTCATTTTAACGGCGAGTTCGTAACGCCATAAGATCATCACGAGCCCCGGAGGAAACGCGGCCTACTTGGAGGCGGAACCGCCGTTCCCCCTTCTAACGGTCGCTGCGTTCCCTGCCTCCCCTTCTTCGGCCGGGATCTCCCGGAGGTAAATGTTTTTGAAGTAAAGCGGGGTGCTGTGGGCCTGGAGTTCGATCTGTCCGACGGCATAGATGGGCTTGTCCCTCTCCCAGTAGTTTTCCATGACGACGCTATCGGCCACGAGTACGCTGTTTAAATAGACGGTCACGCGGTCGCCGACCATCTTGATACGGAACGTGTTCCATTCCCCGACGGGGTTGTCGGCGGGCTTGAGCGGCTTGGCCGGACTGATTTGATTGTTGTAAAGCCCGCCGGAGCCCTCAGGCCACTGGGCCGGGTCCCAGATCTGCACCTGGGGAGAGCCGCGGAGGTAGATGCCGCTGTCGCCTTTTTCCTGGATCTTCCAGTCCACAAACATCTCGAAATCGCCGAAATCCTTCTGCGTGCAGAGGCTTTGCCCCCTGCCGTCGAATACGAGGACCCCGTCAATGACTTGCCAATGCAGGCGCATGTCCTCATCGGCAGCCTGCTGGGTCTTTGCCATCTCCCCGGCGCCCATCTTGGCCCGGCTGACCGGGTCTCCCACCAGACCTTTCCAGCCGGAAAGGTCTTTGCCGTTGAAGAGGGAGATGAATCCTTCTTTAAGCAGGATCGACCCGATATATTTCTCAATCTGCTCCCTGTCGTACTCGTCGCCGATAAATGGGGCGGCTTTTTTCAAAACAAGGGCCGTCTCAAAGCCAGTTAGACCGTCGCCGCCAAGCGACGGGAGCGCAATCCTCGCCGCCGTACTGGCGGCTCTGTCCCGTAAGGCGGGGTCGTCCAGAAACCGGCCGATCATCGACAGGGATTCCATGCTCCTCACGGCCCCCAGCCCCGTGAGCACGAGGCTTTTTTCCTGATCGGTCTGGGGAATGTCGAGGATCTCTTTGAGGAGATCGAGCTTTTTCTCTTCCGACAGGTCCGCCACTCCCGTCAGGCGGACATACCCCTGAAGCGCGAGATAGACGTGCTTCCGGTCGGCGGCCGTCCGCGCCAGCTTGAGAAGCTCTGGAGCGGCGCTCGAATCGGTCCAGTTCGAGAGCGTATGGACGGCCACGGTCTGGACCTGAGGATCCCGGCTCGCGGTCTCCATGACGACGGCCTGGATTGCTTTCTCGCCGCCGATCTTGGCCAGCGGACGGAGGAGATCGATCCGCTTGGCGCCCTGGGCTTTTTTCAGGGCCTCCAGGACGAGGTCGGCCCGTTTCTCAGTCTCGGGGATCCGGCCGGCCGCCGCGACCAGCGCATTCTGAATAAGAATAATTTCCGAATTATTTTCCGCGGCCTCAAGAAGCCCGATAATCCGGGCGACGTCGTTTTCGCGGGAAACGGATTCAAGCGCCGTCAAGGCCGCTTTCCGGACGGCCTCATCCTCGCTTGCCACGTTCGCAAAAACAAGGTCCGCGAACTCATCAGCCCGGCGCTCGGCGAGGATTTCAATCAGGGCGGCTTTAGCAGGAGCCGAAAGATCAGGATCACCCAGCGCCTTAGCCGCTTCAGGAACGGCCTTTTCCGTAGGGAAGCCGAGAAAAACAGCGCGGAGGGCTTCGGCTTCCTCCTCATCGGCCGTCCGCCAGAGAGGCATCAGGTCCCGAATGACCTCGCTTCCGGCGAGCTCCGCGGCTGCGGGAATGGCCGCGAGCCGGACGGACCTCTCCCCGCTCTTGAGTTTCTCCAGAACCAGCGGGACGGCGGCTTTGTCCTTCCGGCGGCCGAGGAAAGCAATGATCTGGGCCTGAGTTTCGGCCTGCGCCTCGGACGCTTTGGCCATCCACCTGGCCGTCGCCCCTTCCCCCGGGATGGAAGCGGCCAGGTCGAGCGCCTTCTCGCGATAATCCTTGTCGGGAGCGTTCATGGCCTGGACGAGGTCACCCAGAATTTTCTCGCCCAGCATTTCAGCCAGGAGGTTCAAAGCCAGGCCGCGGACCTGCGTTTCATCGTTCCCCGTGGACTTTTGCATGATCTCACGGCAGATGGCGAGGCTCCTTTCCTTCTGTCCGGCCTCCGCCAGCCTCCACGCATAAAGAAGATAGAGGGAAACGGCCCTGGCTCTCTCGAGCGGCGAAAAGGCCACGCTGATGGTCCGCAACGCCGTCTCGGAACGCGGGTCGCCGATATTGGCCAGGGCGAACAGGCTTACTTCGCGCAGCCCGGCGTCTTCGCTCGAGGCGAAAGGAAGGATCTTTTCCAGGGCCGCACGGATGCGAAGCTCCCCGAGCGCTTTAATGATAGTCGTCCTGCTTGGCCCCGCCGATTCGCCCAGCGCCTTGAGAAAGGCCTTTTCAGCGCCGCTCGTCCTGATAGCCAGCAGGGCCTGCGCCGCCGGCTCGCATAATTTTTCATGGCGGAGATAGCCGCTCAACGGCGCGACGGATTCTTCTTTCCCCGCCATCTGGAGCCGGCCGATAAGGAATGCCTTGATCTCTGCGTCCGCGGGTTTTTTCAGGGCCGCGATGATCGCCCGGACGAACATCGTCCTTTCTTTTTCCGCTCCGGCGCGAGCGACATAGACCGCGCACGCGTCCAGGGCATAGCGCGCCAGGCTGTCATCCGCGGTCCCGGGCGCTGCAAGCCTCCCGCAGACTCCCAGGATGCCCTCCGGCCCCAAGTTCATAAGCTCGGCGGCGAGGACATCTTTTTGCGGCTGGCTCTGGGCGGGAAACCGGACGAGAAGTTCGTCCAGCTTGATCTGAACCGGCTGGCGTTTTTCTTCTGGAAGACCGGCGGAAAAGGTCAGCCAGCCAAGAAGAGCAAGGGTGATCAGCCGGATTTTATGGCGCTTCATCCCGGCTCTCCTTGAGCCGTCTCTTTCAGCAAATTCTAAGGCACGCGCCGAAACTTGAATGCGGAAAACGTCAGCAGATTTGGCGAATTCGGCAGCGGTTTCTGCGGATTTTGCCGGCATCTTATTTTATTTCTCCACCGTGAATCCCTGCAGATGCCAGGGGGTGCGCATGGGCTCGTTAATGAGCCGGTTGGCTTCTTCATCACCGCTGAAGCGCTGCCCGACCGGGTCGAAGCGGAGCGGCCGTCCCAGCCGGACGGCGATCTTGGCCAGGTTGACGATGGTGCAGGAGCGGTGCGCGTTTTCCTCGTTCAGGGCGAATTTTTGGCGCGTCTTAATGGCCCGGCTGAAGTCGGTAAGCTGGGGCTCGGAGTCGGGAAGGGAGACCGTTTTTTCCCAGAGTCCCGGGATGTCTGAACGAAAGCCTTTGTAAAGCTTCCCGGCGGGGCCTTCGATGAAGGCGGCCCGGGTGTCCTTGTTCTCCCCGTCCATGATGATTTCACAACCGTCCGCGTAAGCCAGACGGATGCGGCGCCAGCTCCCGCAGGCGTCGGGATGTTGCTGGGGACAGTCCGCTTCGATCTCCACCGGGCTCGTGCCGTCTTTATCGAGAATATACTGGACAGGATCGAGATAATGCATACCCATGTCGCCCAGGCCGCCGCCGTCATAGTCCCAGTAGCCTCGGAACGTTTGGTGGACGCGGTGCGGGTGATAGGGCCTGTAGGGCGCCGGGCCGAGCCAGAAATTGTAGTCGAGCTCCGGCGGGACGGGCTGGGGGGCCAGGTAAGTTTTACCGCTCCAGTAGAATTTCCAGTCAAAGCCCGTGACGCCGCTCACCGTCACCTTGAGCGGCCAGCCGAGCAGGCCGTGCTGGACGACTTTTTTGATCGGCTTGACCGGGGTGTCAAAGTCGTAAAAAACATCTTCGAACCTGAACCAGGTGTTGACCCGGAAAATCCGGCCGTATTCCCGGACCGCATCCACGACCGCCCGTCCCTCACCGATCGTCCGTGTCATGGGCTTCTCGCACCAGATATCCTTGCCGGCTTCGGCCGCGGCGATGGAGATGAGGGCATGCCAGTGGGGCGGGGTGGCGATGTGGATGACATCGATGTCCGGCCGGCCGAGCACCTCCCGGAAATCGCGGTAGCCCTTGACGCCGGGCCCCGCGATCTCGAGCGCCTCCCGGAGATGGTTCTCGTCCACGTCGCACACGGCGAGGAGCCTCGAGCCGGGATACTTAAGATGAGCGCGGCCCATGCCGCCGACGCCGATGACCGCCTTGGTCAGCTCATCACTGGGGGGCGTGAAACCCTGGCCGCCGAGGACGCGGCGCGGAATGATCGTGAGGCCGGCGATCCCGGCCCCGGCCGCTGCGGCTTTTTTGATGAAGTCACGGCGGGTGATGATTCTTGTTGACGGCATCCTCATCGTCTCCGGACTTTCAAGCGGGATAATCCCGCTTCTTTTTCCCTCTTATCATATCTTTTATCCGCGCCGCCAATCAAGGAGTCATGTGGCAATAACAACGCATCACAAATTATTGCATTTATAATAGAATTGATTCTTGCGGTCGAGGCCGATAAAATAACCTTCGAGGGCGCCCGGAAACGGCTGGGCTCGAACAGAAGGAAGGAGGCAGGAATGGCCGAGTATGAATGGATCAAAGAATTCCCGGGTGCGGTGACGGTCTGCGATGAGGCCGGCGTCATCCTCGAAATGAACAACCAGGCTATCCGCACATTCGAGGCGGACGGTGGGGTGGCGCTCATCGGAAAGAATATTTTCGACTGCCATCCGGAACCGGCCCGGACGAAGCTCCGGGACATCATGGCCGCCAGGCGGACGAACGTCTACACGATTGAAAAGAAAGGCGTTAAAAAACTGGTCTTCCAGGCGCCCTGGACCCACCAAGGCCGCTACCGGGGATTCGTCGAACTCGTGCTCGAGATCCCCTTCGAGATGCCTCACTTCGTGCGCGAGGGTTGACGCGGCGATCAGGGTATTTAAGAGGAACGCGGCCGGCGATCTTACGAAAAAAATGAATAATAATTCCCGGGCTTATGAGGGAGAACAAGTGCTTAAAATAAAAAACGAATCTCCCCTGCCCACATTTATCGTCCCGAAAAATAAATCAGCGTGAAGGCGATGAAACCGAGCACGATGAACGACAGGATGAGGTCGCGGAATACAGCTCAAGCGATGATGCCTCCATAATTTCTATTGTTCTTGACATCGATCCCCGGCTAGGATTATCTTTTTTTCTGGAGCAACGGTATCGATTCCGAGCTTAATGGAAGCAAAAGTCATTTAGCGCGAACAAGCAATTTATAAACAGAGGGGGTGTTTCCGATCTCATCTAGAATGCTTGTAGCTGGTCTTTTTTTCAACATGTTGCGACAATCTTTATTCATCAGCGGGATTTACCTTATCGTATGGAATTCAAGACGGGGGAACGAGGACAGGCTCCGTTTAACAGAACTTTAACATCTTATTAGCGATTTCTTGACAACTTTGCGCCGTGCGTGATTTAGATTTTTCGATGAGGCCGGAAGTGACCGTTATTAACACCTCATGGAGCGAATATTATATCGGGCCCATAAGCAATGGGAAAAGACAGAACGATCGCGCGGAGTCGGACTCTCTGCTTTTCTTTCTTCGGAGAAAAGCGAGAACTATAAAAAGGGGGAAGGGTGGATCTCTTCGATAAGTGCCGGGAGTTTTACGCTAATCCGCGGTTTGCCCAGAAAATCGGATATCCGACAAATCCCCGTCTAGCTCAGGCCTTGGGACTATATCCCTATTTTATTCCCATCGAATCGGCTGAGGGGACGGAGGTTGTCGTCGACAATAAAAGGCTCATTATGCTGGGCTCAAACAATTACCTGGGACTCACCCACCACCCCCGGGTAAAAGCGGCCGCTGTCGAAGCCATCCGGAAATACGGCACAAGCTGCACGGGCTCTCGTTTCCTCAACGGAACCCTCTCCATCCATGTCGAGCTCGAAGATGAGCTGGCCAGGTTTACAGGCAAGGAAAAAGCCCTGGTCTTCAGCACGGGCTACCAGACCAATCTGGGGACGATCGCTTCTCTGGCCGGGAAGGAGGATATCATCATCACCGACAGGGAAGCGCATGCCAGCATCATCGATGGGATCCGGCTCGCCCCAGCCCAAAAAGAGGCCAAGGCGAGGTATTTTCGGCACAATGACGTAGACGACCTGGAAAATATTTTCCTTTCCTATCCTCTTGAGCAACGGAAGCTGGTCATCGTGGACGGCGTCTTCAGCATGGGAGGAGACATCGCCCCCCTCCCGCAGATCGTTCCCCTATGCCAGAAATACGGCGCAAGGCTCATGGTCGATGATGCCCATTCGATCGGCGTGCTGGGCCAGGGGAGAGGAACGGCCTATCATTTCAATTGCGTGAACGAGGTCGACCTCATCATGGGGACATTCAGCAAATCCCTCGCCTCCCTCGGAGGATTCATCGCCGGGACCAAAGAGGTCATCCATTGGATCCAACATTTCGCCCGGCCGTTCATCTTTAGCGCCAGCCTGCCGCCCCCGAACGTCGCGGCCGTCCTGGCGGCCCTCGAGATCATCCGGGAGGAGCCGGAACGCGTCGAGAAAGTGAACCGGATGGCCGGGAAGATGCGGACGGAATTGAAGGCCCTGAATTACAATACCGGCAGCAGCCAAACCCCCATTATTCCCATCATCATCGGGGACCAATTCAAGACCCTTCAAGCATGGGATGTCCTTTTCAAATCGGGCGTCTACACCAACGCCGCCCTCCCGCCGGCCGTTCCTTCCCACCTTTCGATGCTCCGGACAAGCATCATGGCAACCCATACGGAGGACCAGCTCGAAAAGGTCCTGTCGGTCTTCAAGCTGGTAAAAAAGAAACTCCGGATCCAGGACCGCCCTCCGAAGGACGAAGCCGATGGATGAGATGCGCCCGAAAACTGGGGGGCATCGCTTGGCGCACTTGTTGATGCTCCTGGGCACCGGCCTCTTCCACATTGCCTGCTACACCTTGGTCAACCGCGTGACCAGGTGGGCTTCCCTGCCGATTCACGACTACAGTCTTGTCGTGGACCATTGGATTCCTTACATAGGCTGGACCTGGACGTTCTATTATCTGGGAAACATCTATGTTATAATTTATGGGGGTTTAATTGTCTGGAAACTGCCCCACCGCCAATTCCACAGGGCCGTCCACACTTATCTCGCCATGATCCTGGCAGGGGCCCTCTTTGAGCTTCTTTGCGCCTCGGCCTCGCCCTGGCCATCCCAGATGGTCTCCATCCAACAGCATGTGCACGAAGCGATGTCCCTCGATCTTTATGCTTGCCTGCCGTCCATGCATGTCGCCTTGACGATTTTCCCAACATGCCTGTCGTTCTCCGTTTTTCGCTCCCGACTCATCCGGACGATTCTGGTCATTCTGACTGTGCTGATCACGATTTCCACCCTGACATTCAAGGAGCACGTTTTTCTAGATGCCGTCACCGGGATCCTCCTGGCGTTAGTTTTTTATGCCGTCTGGCGCTCAGATGGACGCCGGAAACAGACCATCGTGGAGGGATAGGTTCATGGATCTTGACCGGAACGAGCTTTACAGATTCCCCTGGTCAAAAACGGACAATCCCGGGTCCTGGGTTGAAGTGACGGACGACTGTGACTTGACATGTGAAGGGTGTTACCGGCACAGGCTTCAAGGCCATCGCCCCCTCGAGGCCGTCAAAGAGGATATCCTCGCCAACCAGAGGATGACCCGCTGCGATAGCATGGCGATCGCGGGCGGCGAACCGCTGATCTATCCCCAGATTATCGAGGTCGTCGATTTCATGGCCCGGCGCGGCATCAAGCCCGTCATCCTGACCAACGGCGAAAAATTGACGCCCGACCTGGCTACCGCCCTCAAGAAAGCCGGGCTGGCCAAATTTCACTTTCACGTCGACAGCGGCCAGGAACGGCCCGCTTGGAAGGGCAAGAACGAGGTGGACATCAACGGCCTCCGGCAGCATTTCGCCGACCTCGTCTGGGAGCTGGGCGGTGTTCAATGCGGTTTCAATGTCACGGTCTACCGACAGACACTCCCCTATCTTCCCGGCATTGTCGAGTGGTGCCGAGCCAACATCCACAAGGTCCAGCACATCTCGCTCATCGCCCTCCGCCTCATTCCCATCCGGGACGACACGGACTACTGGGTCAACGGGCGGAAGCTCGATATCTCCTCCTACCAGACGCGCCGTCCTTCCCCCGAGGAGATCAGCATCACGACGGAGGAGATGTTCGGCCTTCTCCAGGAGCATTTTCCTGATTTCCACGCCTGCGCCTACCTCAGCGGAACATCCGCTCCTCATACCCACAAATACTTGATCACGACGTATGTCGGGTCCCGCCGGAAAATTTACGGGGTCCTGGGCGCGAAAAGCATGGAAGCGGTCCAGATTTTTTATCACCTAGCGAAGAACCGCTACTGTGCCTTTATCAAAAATCCCGCGGCCGGGAAAAAAATATTCGCGCTGTCCGTGTTTGACCAGGAGATCCGCCGCGCCTTCGGGAATTTCGTCCGATCGTCCTTGCGGAATCCGGCGCGGCTCCTTGACAGGATCTATGTCCAGAGCATCCATCTCCAGCAGCCGAACGAGATCATAGACGGGCAGGTTAACCTGTGTGACGGCTGCGCTAATATGATGCATTACAGGGGCCGCATGATCCATTCCTGCCGACTCGATGAGTACCGGATGTTCGGCGGCGAGATCATCCCGGCCTGGCATGGAGGAGACGAGCCATGAGCGTCCCAAAGGAAGCCCTCTATCGGTTCCCCTGGTCCAAGACCGACAATCCGGGCGCGTGGATCGAAGTAACGGATGAATGCGACCTCCATTGTCCCGGCTGTTACCGCCATAGGCTCGAAGGCCATCGGCCTCTCGACGAGCTCAAGCGGGACGTCCTGACCCTTCGAAGGACGCTCAACTGCGAGCGCATCGCCATCGCCGGGGGTGAACCGCTCCTTTATCCTCGGATCGTCGAGGTCGTCGATTTCATCGCCCGGCAAGGGATGAAGCCGATGATCCTCACCAATGGCGAGCGGCTGACGCCGGAGCTAACGTCCCGGCTCAAGAAAGCGGGGTTGAAGCTCGTTTTATTCCATGTCGACAGCAGCCAGCAGCGCCCCGGCTGGGAAAATAAAACCGAGGCCGAGATGAACGGCCTGCGCCAGAAATTCGCCGACCTCCTCTGGGAGATCGGCGGCCTGCAATGCGGCTTCAACATCACGGTTTTCCCCCCGACGCTCTCGTCCATCCCCGATATCATCTCCTGGGCGAGGGCGAATATCCACAAGGTCCAGCATGTCTCCCTGATCTCCTTCCGCTCCGTTCTTCTGCACGATGACTGGACTTACGAAGTCAACGGCCGCCCCATCGACGCTCGCAAATTTCAGTGCGCCACGGCCCATCCGGAGGATCTCGCCGTCTCCACGGAAAAAATGGCTGAAGTCATCAGCGGCCGGTTCCCCGACATGCGACCCTGCGCTTATTTGGGCGGGACGACATCTCCCGAAACATGCAAATTTCTCATTTTCCTCGTCCTGGGAACGCAAAATCGGATCTACGGGTCCCTGGGACCAAAGACGGCGGAACTGGTGCAGGTTTTTTATCATCTGGCGAAAGGACATTATTGCTCGTTCCAGGACAGCCCGGCTCCCGGGATGAAGGTCTTCCTGCTCGCGCTGGCCGACCGCCACGTCCGCAAATTGTGGTCCCGGTTCTGGCGAGCTTTTGCCCGGAATCCGGGAGCGGCCTTGAAAAAAATCTATGTCCAGTGCATCAATCTTCAACAGCCCAACGAAATCCTAAACGGAAAAATCAACCTGTGCGACGGGTGCCTGAACATGATGCTCCATCGAGGGCAGCTGATTCATTCTTGCCAGCTCGACGAGTACCGGCTGTTCGGAGCCCCCATCGTGCCGCGGAAGCGAGGAAAAGAGGAGGAATCCCCGCCGGGGCGGCAGCCATAGGGAACGTGCGTTTGACAAGAAGAGCCAAACATGCTCGTTGATATCCGGGACGTCAAGACCCGAAAAGACCTGCGGATATTTATCGGCCTGCCGGAGCACCTTCACAAGGGCCATCGGAATTGGGTCCCGCCGATCTATATGGATGACAGGGCCTATTTTGATCGGCGAAAAAACCCGGCGTTCGGCTATTCGGACACGAAGCTCATTCTGGCCTATCGCCATCACCGGCCGGTAGGCCGGATCATGGGGATCATCAACCTCCGCTATAACGAATACCGGAACGAACGCAACGCCAGGTTCGGATATCTGGAGTGTCCGGAGGACCAGGAATCCGCCCATGCCTTGCTTGCGACCGTCGAAGACTGGGCCCGCGAACGGGGCGCGGAGAAGCTCGTCGGCCCGATGGGCTTTTCTGACCAAGACCCGGAAGGTTTCTTGATTGCCGGGTTTGAGCATCCGCCGACTCTGGCGACCTATTACAACTTCGAATTCATGCCCCGGCTTCTCGAGAAAGAAGGCTTCATCAAAGAAGTCGATTATGTCGTTTACAAAATTGATCCCCACCGGGAAATCCCCGATGTGTACAGAAAGATCCCTCAGCGGATCGCCAGAAAAAAGGAGTTCGAGGTCCTCGAGTTCCGCCGGCGGCGGGACCTTAAATCCTACATTCTGCCTATCTTCCGGCTCATGAACGAATGCTTCAAGGATATCTACGGTTACCTGCCGCTCAATGAGAAGGAGATGACCGACCTGGCTAAACGCTACCTGCCACTCGTCGACCCGCGGTTCATCAAGATCGTCCGTAGGCGCAGCGACGTCGTCGCGTTCATCATCGGCATCCCCAACCTGGCTGAAGGCATACGCAAGGCGAAGGGCCGTCTGTTCCCGGTCGGGATTTTCAAGATTCTCAGGGCCGCCAAAAAGGCGCGCCAGCTAGACCTCCTTCTGGGGGGGATCAAGGAATCGTACCGTGGCCGTGGTCTCGATGTCGCCATGGGCTTCCGCGTGATTGAAGCAGCCAGGAAGGCCGGTTTCGAATCGATCGACAGCCATCACGAGCTTGAAACAAACCTCAAAGTCCGCGCCGAAATGGAGCGATTCGGCGGCGAGGTCTACAAGCGCTTCCGGATCTACCAGAAGCCTTTGGGTCCATTATCTATTCAGGAGACAAGGGAGGAACCATGAAGAGAGTCCTGGTCTTGGGGTGTGGGCAGATGGGAGAAGAGGCGATCCCGGACCTTTACATGTCCGGCAAGTTCGACGAGCTGGCGGTCGGCACTCGGAGTTTGGGGAAAGCCTTGGCGCTCCTTTCGAGGCTTCAAGGGAGACCGACGGACATCCGGGCCTTCGCCCTGGATCTCCGGCATACTCCTGATCTTCCGGAAATCATGAAGGGATTCGATGTCGTCGTCAACTGCGTCGGACCGAATTACAAATACGAGGTGCTCGTGGCGAAGGCCGCCATTCAGGCTGGCGTGCCTCTCGTGGACATCAACGACGATTACACGACGACGTTCGAAATGTTCGAGCTTGACGAAGCGGCCCGGAAGGCCGGCGTAGCGATCATCCTGGGTTTGGGCGCCAGCCCCGGAGTCAATAATGTCCTGGTCCGGGCCGCCGCCAATCAGCTCGACGAAGTGAAGGAGATCCATACGGCCTGGGTCATGAGCGGCTCGGACCCCGGCGGCCTGGCCCTGAGCTACCACCTCCTTTATTCCCTTTCCGGCCGAGCCCTGACGTATCAAGACGGGAAGCTCATCGAAGTCCAGTCGTTTGTCGACGGCAGGGAACGCCTGGAATTTCCGGAGCCCGTGGGGACGCTCGACGTCTTTCACATCGGCCATCCAGAATCGATTACCTTGTCCCGTGTCTTCAAGGGCGTCAGGATCGCCGACGATAAGGCGACGTTTTACCCGACCATCGTCAACGACTGGATTGTGAGCCTGGGGAAGCTGGCGCGGGAGGCCGGCGGGCCCGTCGCGGTCAACGGCCAGGAAATCGACCCTTGGGATTTTGCCGCTGCGCTCTTCCACAAGCGCTGTAAAAGCCTGAAGGATGTCCCTAAACAAGGTGCTTTGAGAGTTGAGGTGAACGGAAGGAAAGGAAGCAAGGTCAAAAAGTTCTTTTTCTCATCGGCGGGCCGCATTGCCCAAGGAACCGGAATCCCAGCCTCGATCGGAGCCCAGATGCTGGTCGAGGGCAAGATCGAAGGGGTCGGCGTGATGCCTCCAGAGGCTTGCATTGAGCCCAATGAATTCCTTTACGAGCTCCTCAGCCGGAATATCGGCAAGCTCAACGGTTGGGTCGAGGATCTCTGACCTTGTCCGATAGGAAGGGCTGTTATTTTCTTTTGCTTGGAACGGCAGTAATAAGATCACCAAAAATCCGATATTCATCAAGCTGACAGGGATTGATTAGTTTATCTTGATAAATCATCGGATTCACACAGCCATCACAAAGATTTTTTTCCCCCCTAATCATCTCATTGGGCTGTTGAAAGTTAATACACTGAACATAAATCTTATCAAATATTCTAATTGGATTTCTAATTAATTCTTTTAAAAAGTTAACAAACGTTTTTTTCACTTCTATGTCAAAAATGGAAAGAATAAACAATTTCTTCCCCACGACTGGATTCTTAAAAAAAGAACAGTATTTCCCTTTGAATAAATGATAAAAAACTTGTACAAGCTCGACTGTTTTTCTTCCCAAAAAACCGTATATTCTCCTTTTGCTCCCTACATTAAGAATCACTAAATGTTTATTCGTTTTGTATGCGGTTGTCCCATTGATATATGCACATGGCCGGAAGTCAGAATAGCGGTTTTTTAATATTTCAAACATTTCTTCAGTTGAAATATTAATTTCTTCAAGATTAGAAAAGCCGATCGGGATCGCACTTGTATCAATTTTCTCACCATTTACCATATAGTCAATTCCCTCGACTATGGGCAGTCCCCGAAAGGCAATAAAAGTAATATGCTGTACTTTATGAATATTGGACCGGCACCATTCTACGATCTCAGGAATATATTTTAGATTTGAGCGAAAAACTGTGACATTATATCCACATTGAATCCCACCAAGTTCCCAGAGCAAATCTGCATAATGTTGCCTGAGTTCGTTCAATTCTACTTCATTTTTCCCTGTCAAACCCGGCCTGTTCTGAGCACTATCAATATGAAAGTGGATCTTACTCAACCCTGCTTTTTTAAGCTCAGAAGCATAACCCATGGTTAATTTCTCTCCATTCGTG
>Ga0315288_10004660_pt1 | contig 17480 bp, 17 predicted proteins | sample YL17G11_20_MG_FD_203454 | JGI IMG/M metagenome (GOLD analysis project Ga0315288, IMG submission 203454) | Sediment microbial communities from Yellowstone Lake, YNP, Wyoming, USA - YL17G11_20 | ecosystem: Environmental > Aquatic > Freshwater > Lake > Sediment | place: USA: Wyoming | collected... | reverse complement strand
TGCCCGCGACGAGCTGTTCCGCCAGTTGAACAACGGCGCGCTGCTCTGGGTTTTCTTCGGCCACGGCGCCGGATTCCAGCTCTGCCACGAGCGGGCGATGGGCATCGACGACGTGCCGCGCCTGAACAACGGGCACCGGAATTTCTTCGGCTACTTCGGTTCCTGCGGGGTCGGGCGCTGGGAAGATACCAAGAACGAATGCGTGGCCGAGGAGCCGGTGCGCAAGACCGACGGCGCGATCGCAACGGTCGGGGCGACCAAGGGCACCTCGCCGCTGAGCAACGAAGACCTGTGCCGGCGGATGCTGAGCGTCTTGTTCACCGGCGACAGCACCGCGGGCCGGGCATTTTACACCGCTTCGTTCGTCGGCGACAAGCTGTATCACTATTTCGGCGACCCGGCGCTGGCGCTGCAGTTGCCGCGGACCGACACCGCCGCGCTGGTCACGCCGGATACGATTCACGCCGGCACTCAGTTCAGCTACTCGGCCCGACCGCCGCTGGGCACCGAGGGCTACGCCACGGTCGCTTTCGCCAACACCAAGCTGCGGCAGTACAGCTCAATCTGGCTCACGACCAGCTATCTGCTGCCGGGGGATGAGTTCTTCCGTGGGTTCGGTCGAATCGACGGGGAGTTACTGAACGGCACGGCCGCGTTGCCGAACCAGTTCGTCGGGGCGCGCAATGTCAGCAACGGCAGCTACACGCCGGTCAGCAAGACCGCGCGGGTGTCCGTGCTGGCCTGGGACAATGCGCGCAGCTACAGCCTGCTGCGCGATACGCTCTATCTCGACACGGTGCCGACTTCGGTCATGGACAAGCACGGACCCGAAATCAGGATGCTGGCCGACGGGCGGGAGATTTTCGACGGCAGCTACCTGCCGCAGAACTTCTCGCTCGGGGCCCGGATTGCCGATTCGTCCGGCGTGCTCATCGCGCCGGTGCCCAGGTTCAGCCCGAGCATGTACTTCTATGTCAACGAGCCGACCCAGCGGATATCGGTGGCCGATGCGTTCAGCTATGACATTGGCTCGAGCACGACCGGCCGGTTCCAGGCGCCGGTAGCGCTGGAGCTTGCCGAGGATACGATTTACGTCGTTGCCGCGGACAACTTCCTGAACCGGACGATTGCCCGGCGGGTGGTGCGCACCCGGTTCGGGGAAACGGTCCAGATTGACAACCCGCTGGTCTATCCAAACCCGGTAGCCGACCACGGCTGGTTCACTTTCAACCTTAACCGGGCAGCACGGGTCTTCGTGAACATCCACACCCTGTCCGGGCGCTTGGTGCGGCGAATTGACAACCAGGACTGCCAGCTTGGTTTCAACCAGATTGCCTGGGACGGCACCGACGCGCAGGGTGTTCGCCTGCCCAATGGAGTCTACCTGTACCGGCTGTCCGCTCTGTCTTCGGACGCAAGTTCAGGGTCGCAGCGGCAGACCAGCGACCAGGTTGTCGAGAAGTTCATCGTTCGGCGCTAGATACCTAACACAACAACCAGCAACAAGTTATGGTTCGAACCCGGCTCTCGCCGCGATGCAGGCTGTTTCTGGGCTTGACGGAAGCTTGAGTCCCGGTATAATTGACCGCGCGCCGGAAACGGCGGGCGATTTTTGCTCAACAGGCATCAGGGAATCCGAGAAGGAGTTTGACATATGGCACATAAGAAAAGCGGCGGTAGCGGTAAGAATGGTCGCAATAGTCCCGGGCAGCGGCTCGGCGTGAAGTGCTACGGTTCGCAACTGGTGCGGGCCGGTAGCGTGCTGATTCGCCAGCGCGGAACCCGAATCAGGGCGGGCGCCAATGTCGGGCAGGGCAGCGACGATACGCTCTTTGCGCTGACCGACGGTGAGGTCCGGTTCGAACGGGTCGACCGCACCCACAAGCGCGTCGCGATCCTTCCGTCGCCGGCGAAGTAGACCGCCCGCGCCCTACCCGGACTTCCCCAGACCCGGGAGATTCTCTTTCAATAACGGCTGATTGAGCTTCATTGGCTTCCCCTTTTCAAGAAGCGGCACCGCGAGGTGCCGCTTTCGTTTCGGAACGTCGAGTCCGGGTTCTAGTCGACGACCTCGACCCGGCCGGTCAGGCTGCCCGAGCTGAAAACGTAGGTTCCGGCCGGCACCGGGGTGCCGGTATCATCCCGGCAATCCCACACCGCAGCGCCTGACCCGGACAGGGTTCTTACGATTCGGCCGCTCAGGTCGAAGACCGTGACCGAGCCCGGGGCAACCGGGGCAACCGGCAACTGGACGATTCTTCGCGCCGGGTTCGGAAAGGGCAATGGGGTTTCGGCCCGGGTTTCGGGCGCGGGCGATTCCTGAACGTCCTGGGCATCGGAGCCATAGACTTCGAGAATCCGGCTCCCGCCCGGGCCGCTGACCAGGCAAAGCTCGCTCTTGCTGTCACCGTCAATGTCGGCGACCGACAGCGATGGATAGCCGGACTTGACCGGTGACTGGTACTCTAGGCTGTGAGTTGCGCAGTCATAGACATAGAACTTGCCGGTGTAGCTCGGAGTGGCGTTGAAGGCGCTGAAGACAAGCTCCTTGTTGGCGTCGCCATCGGTATTCGCGATAATCGGGTACCCGCCGTAGGAGCAGGCCAAGGGAATCGTCCAGATGAGGTTGTGCGTGACGCCATTGTACACCTTCAGGGCCGTGCTGTCGGATACGTAGATTTCCGGAATCGAATCGCCGGTGATGTCATAGCTGTAGTCCCGGTTCGAAGTATAGCCGTAGGCCGCCGAGTACGACAGCGGCGCGGTCCATTCAATGACGTAGGCGGCCGACGCGGTGCCGGCAAGCGCCGCGGCCAGCAAAACCGCAATTCTGCAATCTGTAATCTGCAATCTGTAATCTGCAATCCTCTTCACTCTCGGTCCTCCTCTCAGGTTGGTCACCGGCCGCCGGCTACTGACTGAACGCACCTGAATCCCCGGTCCAGCATCGGAGAGAGGTTGGTCTGCCCGAGACGCGCCGCGCAACGTACGCTGTTGCGGGTGCTGGTGAACGAGCCGCCCCGAATCAGGCGCCGGAGTCGCTCCTTCGGTCCGGCCGGGTTCTTCGCCGGGCTGCGGGAATAGTAGTCGGCCTGATAGCCGTCAGCGCACATCTCCCAGACATTTCCGGCCATGTCAAGCACACCGTAGGGCGAAGCGCCCCGCGGGAAACTGCCGGTCGGAGCGGTATAGACAAAGCCGTCCTGCTGCTGCCGGTCGGCCCAGGTCGCGCCGGGCAGCGTCGCGTAGGCCTTGTCCGCGTAGTTGCACCGGGTCGCGTCCACGGCCTCGTCACCCCAGACGTAGTCGCGACCATCTGTGCCGCGCGCCGCCTTCTCCCATTCCGCCTCGGTCGGCACGCGCTTGCCGGCCCAGGCGGCATAGGCCTCGGCATCTTCCCAGGTGACCTCCACGACCGGATGGTCCGGGTAGTCGAGAAAGTAGTTCTCGATGCCCTTGAAGCTCGGCTTCTCGGGATACGCCCGGCCGGTCGCGTCGCAGAATGCCCGGTACTGCCGGCTGCTGACTTCGCAGACATCGATGTAATACGCATCGAGATAGACCCGGTGGAACGGGTGTTCGTCCTTGTTTCCCTGTTTGGCCGGACTGCCCATCAGGAACTCGCCGGCCGGTATCTTCGTCATCAGGGCGCCGTCCATGCCCCGAATCGTGTCCATCGGAACCGGGGTCATTGCCCGGGCCGGCTTGGCGGGTGCGGGTTTGCAGGCTGCCAGCAGCAGGACGCCGGCGGCAAGCAGAAACGTGATGGTCTTCATGATTGCTCCTTGACTAGAATCTGTAGCACAGGCCGATGCCCTGCGGTGAGACGTCGGCTTCGAATCGCTGTTCTTCCTTGAACCCATACATGCTCGCCGAAACATAGGCATCGGCGATGCTGAACGCCCAGACCGCGCCGGTCCACCAGAGCAGGGCATTGCGCGTGTTGCGCAGCGACAGACTGTCCGCGGTATGAGTCCGATACGCCCGGCGCATCAGCTGGTCTTCGTAGATGGTTGTCCCGGCAAGTCCGAGTTCCGCTGCGCCATAAATGACGGCCTTCAAGTAGCTTCGGCAGTAGAATTGCCCGCCGCCCGGCAGCAGAGCCGACAGGAGCATCGCCTTGCCGGTCGTGACGCGGCGTGGGGCCGGAGGATGTGAAGTATCGGTTGCGGGCCGGGACGTGTCCGCGGGCGAGAGGGAATCAGGTCGGGCGCTGCCGGCGAGTGAGTCGGTTCGGGTCTTGAGCGTGTCGATCAGGGTCGCGGGCGTGTCGGAAGCAGGCGCGGGCGCCTCCAGTCCAGCCGTGAGGACCTGCCCGAACAACATGACACCCAGGGTGAACGACATGGGGCGTTATGCGTCAGGCGTCATGCGTGAAGCGTCACTGCGCGGCGCGAATCGTAATCTCGAGGCGGCGACTCGAGAGCGGGCGGAGGTCGGGCAGCGTCGCCCCGGTCTCTCGCGGCGCGCCCAGGGCCTGGAGGACCATGCGCTCGGCCGGAATGCCCTTGCTCTGCAGGAAGCGCGTGACCACCGCGGCCTTGGCCGCCGAAAGCGCCCAGGCATCGAAGTATTTGGCTTTCGTCATGAGGCCGGCGTCGTTGTCGTCAGTGTAGACCGAGACGACGATAACACCCTTGGTGCGGCGCAGTTCGTTGGTGATTGCGCTCAATGTATCCTTCGCCCACCTGGTGAGGTTGAAGCTGTCGGTGTTCGGAAAGACGTCGGCTAGGAGCAGGCTGATATCGGGCGCCATCTGCTGGCGGGTCAGATTCAGGTCGCTCCGGCGTTTGGCCTCCTCGGTCTTGGACATCCACATCTCGGCTTCGCGGGCCTGCTGGTCGAACCGGTTCTGCAGGGCCAGGTACTTGGTATTGTAGAGAACGGCGCCGATGACGAGTACGATTATCAACACAATCCAACCCAGGTATTTCATCAACCCCTCCATGTCAGACTCGTCAGACCGGTCGGACCGGTCAGACGTCTAAAGCGATTCAATAGTCTTCTGCAGCCGGGCCGAACGCTCCTGCAGCGCGGCCAGACGCTCGCGCTCGCGCTCGACAATCTCCGGCTTCGCCCGGCTCACGAAGTCCTTATCCTGCAGGCGCTGCTGAATCCGGGCAATCTCCTCGCTCGCGTTCGCGAGGTCTTTCTGCAGGCGCGCCTGTTCTTTGTCAAAGTCAATCAGGCCTTCCAGCGGGATGTAGGCCTCCAACCCCTTGATGACAATCAGCGACGAATGCGGCGGTTTGGTCCGGGCGGCCTTCAACTCCGAGACCTTTGCCTGCTCGGCAATCAGGTCGCTTTGCGCAAGCAGGAATTTCTCGAGTTCCGGGTCGGCCGCGTTGACCAGGCAATCGACCTTGGCCAGGGCCGCGACGTTCATCTCGGAGCGGATATTGCGGATGCCGACAATCAACTCCCGCATCAATTCGACTTCCCCAGCCTGGACTTCGTCGACCGCAATCGGTTCGGGCCAGGTCGAAGACATGATGCTCTCGGACAATGCGGAATGCGGAATGTCGATTGCGGAATTCCGCAGTCCGCCGTCAGAAATCCGCATTGGGGCGAAGCCGAACCGCTGCCACAGTTCCTCGGTGATGAACGGCATCACGGGATGCATCAGCCGTAGTGAGCCGCTGAGTACGTGACAAAGCGTCCAGCGGCAGGCCGGGTCATCTTCCTTCATCCGCACCTTGGCGAATTCCAGGTACCAGTCGCAGAACTCATGCCAGAAGAACTCATACAGCGCGCCGGCCGCAGTCGAGTAGGCATAGCCGGAAAGGGCTTCGGTCACGGTCTTGACCGCGCGGTTGTACCGACTGAGAATCCACTTGTCCACCGGCTGGAGCCCGGCGGGCAATGACGAATGGCGAATGTCGAATGACGAATTCCCGATGTGCGGATGGAGCAGGCGGGCGGCGTTCCAGATCTTGTTGGTGAAGTTGCGGCCGAACTCGAAGCGCTTCTCGGAGAGCCGGTAACTCTGCGACTGGCTTTCGAGGTAGGTCAGGGTGAACCGGACCGCGTCGGTGCCGTACTTCTCGAACAGCTCGGCCGGGTCGAGCCCGATACCTTTGCTGCGACTCATCCGCTCGCCGGTCTCGACCAGGATGAACGAATGGAAGTAGACATCCGAGAATGGGATGTCGCCCATGAACTTGAGCCCGGAGAAGATCATTCGCGCGACCCAAAGGAAGATGATGTCGGGCGCGGTCGACAAGAAGCTGGTCGGGTAGAACTTCGCGAGGTCCGGGGTCTTCTCGGGCCAGCCCAGGGTCGAGAACGGCCAGAGCGCAGACGAGAACCAGGTATCGAGAATGTCCTCGTCCTGACGCATCTTCGTGCTCCCGCACTTCCGGCACGCGGTCGGGTCGAGACGAGCGACCATGATTTCTCCGCAGTCTTCGCAATAGAACACCGGAATCCGATGTCCCCACCAGAGCTGGCGGGAGATGCACCAGTCCCGGACGTTGTACATCCAGTCCAGGTAGACTTTGGCCCAGCGCTCGGGGATCAGCCGGACCCGGCCCTCCTCGACGACCTTGATCGCCGGCGCAGCCAGGTCCTTCATCTTCAGGAACCACTGCTCGCTGGTGAGCGGCTCGGTTACGGTGCTGCAGCGCTCGCAGATGCTGGCGCTCAACTTGTACGGCTCGATCTTCTCCATCAGGCCCTCGGTCTCCAGGTCCTGGACGACCTGTTTCCGGCACTGTTCCCGCGACAGACCCCGGTACTTCTCGGGCACCGCATCGGTCATTCGGGCGGTGTCGCTGATGACCGCGATGAATTCGAGCTTATGCTTGCGGCCGATTTCGAAATCGGTGGCGTCATGGGCCGGGGTGACTTTCACCGCGCCGGTGCCAAAATCCGAGAGCACCAGATCGTCGGCGATTACCGGAATCTCGCGGTTCGCCAGGGGCAGAATCAGCTTCCGGCCGACCAGGCCTTTGTACCGGGCGTCATCCGGGTTCACCGCGACCGCGGTGTCGCCGAGCATCGTCTCAGGCCGGGTGGTGGCGACCACGACGTATTGTGGGAGAGGCTTCCCAGCCTCGACCGCACTTCGCACTTCGCCCATTTCCGATTTCAAGGGATACTTGATATGCCAGAGACTGCTTTTCTGGTCCTGGTGTTTGACCTCGAGGTCGGAAATCGCGGTGTGGCAGCGCGGGCACCAGTTGACGATGCGGTTGCCGCGGTAAATCAGGCCTTCTTCGTAGTAGCGGACAAAGGCCTCGCGCACCGCTTTCGAGAGCATCTCGTCCATCGTGAATCGGGTGCGCGACCAGTCGCAGGCGCAGCCCAGGAGTTTCAACTGCTCGACAATCCGGTTGCCGTACTTCTCTTTCCAGGCCCAGGCGCGTTTGAGGAATTCCACCCGGCCAAGCTCGAACCGGTTCGTGCCTTCACTAGCCAGTTGCCGGTCGATGTGGGTATGGGTGCCGATGCTGGCATGGTCGGTGCCGGGCAGCCAGAGCGTTTCATAGCCCTGCAGTTTCTTCATCCGGATGACGATGTCCTGCAGGGTGTTGTTCAGCGCGTGGCCGACGTGGAGCGAGCCGGTGATGTTGGGCGGCGGGATGACGATGCAGAACGGTTTCTTCGGCGAGCCGCTGTCGGCCTTGAAGAACCCGTTCTTCTCCCAGTATTCATACCAGCGGCCCTCGACCGGCTTGGGGTCGTAGCGCGGCGGGAACGATTCGGCTTCAGCCGCAGATTGCACCGATGCCATTTCGGTTTCGGATTTCGGATTTCGAGTTTCGGATTTCATGATAGATGCGGCAATTATAGGACATTCACCCGGATTGTCAATTCGGTGACCGGCGGTTGCCGCGTCGGTGCAATGGTCTTGACTCGCCGCGGAGTTTGTCCTATCCTGCCTGCAGAATTCGCAATGAGACCGAGCTGGCCGATGAAGAACGTGAGGAGGAGTTGATGAGGATGTTCCGAAGGTTCAGCCTGGCAGTTCTGGTGTTCGCCCCGCTAGCCTCCGCGGCGAAACCAGTTCCGCCAGTCCCGGTGCGCTTCGCGGTTATCGGGGACCGGACCGGCGGGCATGTGCCGGGCATCTACGAACAGATAATCCAGGAGGTCGAGCGGCTGCGACCGGATTTCGCAATCACGGTCGGTGATGAAATCGAGGGCTACACTTCGGACAGCGCAACCTTGGCGCAGCAGTGGACCGAGTACCAGTCCATCACCGCCGGTCTTACGATGCCGCTCTACGTGATTCCGTCCAACCACAATATCACGACCGACGCCCAGTTACCGGCGTATGAGCACTATGTCGGCAAACCCCTGCGCTCGTTCGACTACGGGAACCTGCACTTCACGATTATCGATGCCAGCCGATGGGAGTCGAGCGCGGAGCTGCCGAAGGAGCAGATTGCCTGGCTGGTGAACGACCTCAAAGCGAGCAAGGCGAAGTACAAGTTCGTGTTCTATCACAAGCCGTTCTGGCAGGCATCGTTGCTGGAAGGCAAGCCCGACACCCTGCACAGTATCTTCCGCAACTTCGGGGTGAACGCTGTGTTCAACGGCCATGACCACATCTATTTCAGCGCGAACCACGACGGCATCCTGTACACCGCAGTCGGCAGCTCCGGCGGCAGAGCGGACCCGGGCCCATCCGGACTGCTCTTCCACTTCGTCTGGGTCACGGTGGACCAGGACGGCATCCACATTGCGCCCATTAAGCTGGGTAGTGCCCTGCCCTGGGATGAGGTCACGGCCGCGGACCTGCTGACAATGGACCGAATCTACGCGACCGGCGCGGAGTTCGTCGGACGCGTGGCGCTGGACGACAAGCTCGCGCCGGTGGATTCACAGGTCCGGGTCAAGCTGCGGAACCTGAGCGACGGCACCCGGCTCGAAGATACCTTGCGCTGGGATGCGGCCTCAGGCTGGACCGTCGAGCCGGGCAAGGTCGCGGTCGAGCTCGGCCCGGGCGACAGCCTGAGCCTGAGCTTCAAGGTCCGGCACAAGGGCCCAACGCCCTATCCCGGCCCGACCATGTCGCTGCCGTTCGGGTTCGCACCGGGCAAGACCGCCCAATGGGAAAGGAGTCTGCCGCTGGTCCGGACAACTGCTTGCTATCCGGGCGCCCCGAAGATAGACGGCGACCTGTCGGACTCGGTCTGGCAGAAACCTGAGACCCGGCTGTTTGACCCGACCGGCGGGGAGATGAAGACCGAGCCGGCTCAGTTCTATTTCGCCTATGACACACAGAACCTGTACCTAGGTGCCCGCTGCGCCGAGAGCCGGATGGACTCGCTGGTGGCTCAGGTCACTGACCACGACGCAGTGGTCTATGGCGAAGATTGCGTAGGTTACTTCATTCAACCGAACCCGGCCAAAGACACGTCCTACCAGATATACTTCAACCCGCTGGGGACGTCATTCGACCAGCGGATTGTGATGACCGAGGCTGGTGCCAGCGCGGACCGGGCCTGGAATGGCACATATGAAGTCAAGACAATCCGAGGCAAGGACTTCTGGACCGTCGAAGCGCGGATTCCGCTCAGCCAGTTCGGCATCGGCGTGCGGCGCGGTCGGCAGCTAGAAGACGGAGCCCGCCTGCCGAGCTATGTGCTCGAGCATCTCAGACAGATTGGGGGTCTTGGCCCGTGGAGCGGCCGGCGGATGGGCCTGGAGTTCCGGCGCAAACAGAAGCGCCTGAACTGTGCGGCCGACTGGCAGGTGCCGCTGGACTACAATCCGGCTACTTACGGCGTGATGCTGCTGAAATAGCGGAGCTTGACTCCGGGCCGCGGTCGGCTATCTTGTTACCGGATTGAGAAAGGAAGGTCGAAGATGATCGCTAAGTCGAGAAGGAAGACCGGGAAGCTGGAATGCGCTGGTTGTTCACCTCGGAGCTTCACGGATACCGGCCGGACCCAGAACTTCGGCCACTATGCCGGTTCCGAATTGCCGTTGCGCGATTTCCGGACCCGGACCGAGCCGCACATCGAGGTCGGCGCGGCCGGGTATGTCCGGCGCGAGATGCAGGCGGCAATCCGCAGCTTCTGTCGGAGCAACGAACGCTACCTGTTTCTCGCCACCCGGTGTCGGAACCACACGGTCGGCTCGGGCCGGTTCTTCGGCAAGCGGTTCGTCGTCGGGTACATCGCCCGGCTGATGTGCATCCGCCCGCGCGGGCATTGGACCGTATTCGGTGCAATCAGAGTGGTGACCTTCGCCGCGCGGCTGGAATTCGGCCGGCTGGGCATCCGCGACCGGCGGGGAGCCGTTCGTTTCGGCCGGCCCAAAACGCTCAAGCTGCTGAGAATCCTCAATGCCCTGCCGGATATCCGCGAACGCTGCGTGAAGGAGATGGTCGCTTTGGAGAAGGTCGAAATCCGGAACGGCATTCGCGTCGCGGCCGAGCGCGAATGCCTGGGCAAGAAAGACACGTGCGTGCTCAAAGACCGGTGCCTGCGCCGGAAACTCGCCCGCCGGCGCTGAATCCATTCGGGTCGTGAGCCGGGTCCGCGTCCGTTTGTCCGATGCCGACGACCTCGGCTGGTACGAAGCCGAAGACCGGACGATTCCGCCCGAAGCCGCGCGCCGCAAAACCGAGGCGCAGGAAGTGTTCATTGCGGAACTCGATGGCCGGCGCGCCGGACATCTGCGCCTGGATTTCCTCTGGTCGAAGTTCCCGTTCATCGCCCTGATTCGGGTGTTGCCGGAGTTCCAGCGGCAGGGCGTGGGTCAGGGACTGCTCGAGTTTATCGAGAACCGGCTGCGCGACAAGGGACACGACACGCTCTACAGTTCGTCGCAGGTGAATGCGCGGGAGGCGCAGGCCTGGCACCGACACTTGGGGTTCGAGGAATGCGGAATCCTGGACGGCGTGAACCCGGGCGGCATCGGCGAAGTGTTTTTCCGCAAGCGTTTGCGATAGGAGGTGAACTTGGCCGCCAATTCGAAGCAGCTCGCGCGCATCGTCAACGAAATCCGGTCCTTCTGCAAGGCCCATGCCGACGCGAAGCAGGCCGAGCGGTACGAGCGCTACTTCACTGAAGGCTATGACCCGTACGGCGTACCGGACAGAGTCATGCTGCCCCAGCGGGAGAAGTGGTTCGAGCAGCACAAGGAACTGGGTCTGACCGGCATGCTGGAGCTGGGCGACCTGCTCTTTCTCGGCGGCAAGAACGAAGAGGCGTTCATCGCCATGTTCTTCGCCGGCAAGTTCAAGGCCGGGTTCAAGCCCGCGACATTCCAACATTTCGGCAAGTGGCTGGATTCCGGGGTGCGCAACTGGGCGCATTCCGACACGCTGTGTGGGAGCCTGCTTTCCTTCTGCCTGGTCAACAATGTTGTCGGCCTGGCCGCCATGGACAAGTGGCGCAAGGCCAAGTCGAAGTGGAAGCGCCGGGCCGTGCCGGTGAGCATGATTCCGCTGCTCAAGAAGGAGAAGAACTTTCGGCCGCTGCTGGATTTCATTGACCCGCTGATGGCCGACACCAAGCGGGTCGTGCACCAGGGCCTGGGCTGGTTTCTGCGCGAGGCGTGGAAGCGCCAGCCCGGACCGGTCGAGAAGTTCCTGCTGCGCTGGAAAGACACGGCCGCGCGACTTATCTTCCAGTATGCGACCGAGAAGATGACCGCGGCGCAAAAGGCCAGGTTCCGGGCCAGGAAGGGTAAATGAAGCTTATCATCCGCTGGTTGATTACCGGGTTCTCGCTTTTCGTGGCCGCATGGCTGGTGAAGGGCATCCGGGTCGAGGGCAACGCGTGGACGGTGTTCGCGGTCACGGCAGCAATCCTCGGGCTGGTGAATGCCCTGATTCGCCCGATTCTGAAGCTGCTTTCCTGCCCGCTGATTATCCTGACGCTGGGGTTGTTCGTGCTCGTCATCAACGGGATTTCGCTCTGGCTCGCGTCGAAGATTGCCGTGAACTGGTTTCACGTCGGGTTCTACATCCAGGGCTTCTGGTCCGCATTCTGGGGCGCAGTCATCGTCAGCCTGGTATCAGTCATCCTGTCGGCGCTGCTGCACGACGACAGGCGCGACGAGCGTGACTAGCCTCAGAGGTTTCACCTCTGCGTCTTGCCTGGTGTCGCTCCTTGGCGTGATTAACTTGAGAGGTGAAACCTCTCAGACTGGAGGTGGCCGTGTTTGAGCGAATTAGTTCGCTGGGTGTCTACGTTACTGACTTGGAACGGGCAAGGAAGTTCTACACCGAGACGCTGGGCTTTGAGGTTTCGGCCGACCTTGGGCCGACGCTGTGTTTTCTCCGCTCGAAGTCCGGGAAAGTGAACATCTATCTCGAAGGCGGGCACAAACCCGCAACTGCAGACGCCGATACCGCGCGCCTCAGCTTCTTCCTTGAGCCGGCGGACTCGGTGCACAAGGTGTTTGACTTCCTGAAGACGCAGGGCGTGAATCCGATGCAGTCCGCGCCGGAGCAGGTCGGCGATGACGTCTGGTGGTTCCAGTTCCCGGACCCGGACGGGAGCATCCTCGAGGTTTCAGGAAGACGGTAGAACGCAGGAACCGCCTTCCGGACCACGGAATAGGCCTTTTGCGACGAAACAACGGGCAATCCGGAAGAACGCATATGAGAAACTCTAGAAAGCAAACAGCGTTGGCCGTCGTCGGCTTGACTGCGGTTCGGGTCGGGGTATACTGGTTCCGGAATTCACAGTGACTTGCTTACTCGCGCTGAGCCTGATTTCTGCACTCCCGGTGCGGCACTGGGTTGCCGCGCACGGCGCGAAGGTGCAGGCGGTCCCGGTGACGCTCGGCGAGCCGGGCCGGCCGGCTGACCCGATCCCCGCCGCGCCGTTCGATTCCGGATTCACGTGGCATCTCCAGGGCAGTTTCGCCAATGCGGTATTCACCGACCTTTCATTCGCAGACGACAGCGTGGGCTATGCCAGCGCCGAACTCGGCGTCGTCTACCGAACCACCAACTCAGGCCAGAACTGGACCCGCGTGATGAATCTCGGGTTTCCCTACTACTGGTACGGCGTCTGCGCCGTTACCCGGGATACGGTGATTGTCACCGGGTTCGACAATACCGCCGGGACCGGAATCTACCGCTGGTCGTTTGACCGCGGCGCAAACTGGGGCACCATCGTGGTCTTGGATACCGGGAACTGGTTCAGCACCGTGCGATTCGCGGACCCGCAGCATGGAATCATCGTGGCTGGCTGGAACGGAGCAATCTGGCGCACGGACAACGGCGGGTTGAATCTCGCGGACTGGAGCTACGTCCAAATTGACCCGGAACGGGGCTGGTTTGCCGGCAACTTTCCGTTCCTGCCGAATCTGCACAGCTATCTGACCGGCATCACCTTCTGCCATTCGCGCGACGCGGGAGTCAACTGGGATGTGGTGCATTCGATTGACCCGGTGTTCGACGGCGGAGTCGCGTTTCCCGACACAATGCACGGCTGGACCGGCGGCGGGCAGATATCCTCGCCGGTCTTGGGCTGGATTCACCGGACGACCGATGCGGGCCTCACCTGGTCGGACCGGCTGATTGAGACCCCGGAGCCGATTCGTTCGCTGCTGTTTCTGAACGAGACGCTCGGCTTCGCGGTCGGCGGCAACATCTATTCCGGGCTCGGCGCGATATACTCGACCGTGAACGCCGGCGATTCGTGGCGGCGTGACGTGAATACCCAGGCCGAGATGAAGGGGATTGACGCGAAACCGGCCCGCAGCGACTCGATTGATGTCTGGTGCGCCGGGTTCAATAGCAGTTTCACCGGGTTCATCTACAAGACGAGAATCGGGTTTCCAGCGACTGGCGTGAGCAATCCGCCTACCGCCTACCGCCCACCGTCTACCGCGCTGCGAGTCTGGCCCAATCCGGTGCGCGGCCGGGTCAACCTGGACTTCGATGCGGAGCCGGGACGGGTTAGCGTCTTTGACGCGTTAGGACGCCGAGTCCGGACGTTCGGGTGCCTGGGGACTGCAAGCGAAGCGATTCTGCGAGGCTCGGCCGGTACTGCAAGGCGCAGCCGATACCGCGCAGGTGGCAGTCTTGCGTTGGACCTGTCCGGGCTTGCCCCGGGCTGCTATGTTGTCGAAGTCAGGTCCGGAACAACCTGCCGGCGCGCGCAGGTGACGGTTCTGCCGCAAGACTAGCTCGCGGGCGCTGGTCCACTCGAGGTTTCAGGAAAGAATTAGAGCACAGGAATCGGTGGTGGATTGCGGCGGCGGGAAGCACTGAGCGCGGTCGTCCGGGCAAGAACATAAGGACTCGACGGCATCCAGCGTCACGCGTGATTCGCAGACCGTGTCGCGTCAGGAGAACTCCGATTGACATCCGACCCTTTCGGCCTATACTGATTCTGAGCGGAGCTCCTGGATTGTTCTCGGTTGTGCCCTGGGCTCGACCGCGATGACTTGGAAAGAAAGCTCACCGGAGCGGACAAGCGGGAGACTCCGACGTAGAACAGGGAGGATTCAAATGTCTGCGCAGGGCAAACAGGTGCTGGCTGACGCTCTAGAGTTGCCGCCGGTCGAGCGGGCGGAACTGGTCGAGGAGATTCTATCGAGTTTCGACTTTCCGCCCCGGTCCGAGGTTGACGCCTTGTGGGCACGGGAGTCCGAAGACCGGATTGATGCCTATGCGCGCGGCGACCTGAAAGCGCGGTCGGCCGGCGAGGTTATCGAGAGCTCAGTAAGACCAAGACTCCGTGAAGGTTCATGTTCTCGAACCGGCATGAGGGCCGAGTAGCTGGTGAGTTCGATGAGCAGCCCTGGTTTCCGGTTGTCGCGCCATGCTCGCGAGGAAATCACGCGGCGCGCCATTCCTGAGGAAGTTGTCATGGACGTGCTTCGGAGCCCTGAGCAGACGGTTGCGCTTCCGAACCGGAGGATGGTTCTTCAGTCTCGCGTGGCGCTGGAGGGCAAGACGTATCTGGTCCGTGTAATCGTCGTCGCTCAGGACGAAGGGCAACTCGTCGTGACCGTGTACCGGACCGGCAAATTGGGCAAGTATTGGAGGAAGGAATGAAGGTTACATACGACGCAGAGGTAGATGTTCTTCGCGTCCTGTTCAGCAGCGCCGCGATCGCGGAGAGCGATGAGGATAAACCGGGCGTAATCCTTGACTACGACAAGGATGGCGCAATTGTCGGACTGGAGATTCTCGACGCCTCCAAACGAGTAGAGAACCCCAAGGCTCTGGAATACGCGGTGGCCTGAGTCGCGCAAGATAGGATTTCACGTCTCTGATACGGTCGTGGAGTACGGCAATAAGTCTGGGGACACGATACGGACTCTTGACTTCCACAGCGGATTCTGATTGAAGCGTCGCGTCCGAACTCAGCGCGAGTGCCGAGAGCGACACAAGGCGCTGGAAACGCAGAATCGCTTCGTTCGCAGGACCACCGAGAAGAAATGCCGAAATCCTAAGCTCGAAATCCGAACAGAACCCTATGGCCGAGGCGGCAAGTACCTAAGTCCTAAGTCCAAAGATCGAACAAAGCTCAAAACCCGAAATCCTAACGAAGCGCCGAGAGCTCACCCAAGCACTGGGTGGAGCACTCACCCATGCACTGGGTGGAGCACTGGGTGAAGCACTCACCCAAGCACTGGGGGAAGCGCTGGGGGATGCGCTCACCCATGAGCTGGGTGAGGAGCTCCCCCACCAGCTCCCCCATGAGCTCCCCCAGTGACTGGGGGAGGGGCTGGGGGATGAGCTGGGTGAGGAACTCCCCCATGAGCTCCCCCAGGGGCTGGGGGATGCACTGGGTGGAGCACTCCCTCAAGAAGTGGTTCGATTGCCAAGTTGTTGAAGTGACACGCGCTAGGTTGGAAACGGCCCATTTCGAGCTTAGTACGGGGCGTGTCTTGAATGTTAAGTATACTTAGCATTGACCGGCACGATGCGGTCGGGTTGCTCTTGGTCCGGGATCCCCAATTTCCAACCCCCAACGACCAATCGAGCACGAAGTCCCAAGTCCCAAACAGCTCCTGCGCTCTCTGTAGCTCAGTTTCGCGTCTGCGCTGGTCTGCGCTTGTCTGCGGTTAGAATCCGAGTCCGCGTATCTTTGGAGTCTGCGAAATCTGCGGATGAATCCGAATCCGGAATTGGCGGATTCGATTCCCGGTCGGTGTTTATCCGTGTTAATCTGTGGTTATGTTCCTGTCTCTACGCAGGATGCGGACTTTGCCCTGGTTGCCGTCAACCTGAATCTGCTGGCCGGTCTTGATGATGCGGGTGGCCGGGCCGACGTTGACGACCGCAGGTTTGCCGTATTCCCGGGCCACGATGCTGCCGTGGCTGAGCATGCCGCCGGTATCCACGACGATGCCGGCTGCAGGCAGGAAGTAGGGCGTCCAGCCCGGGTCGGTGAAGGGGGCGACCAGAATCTCACCGGGGAGGACCGTTTCATCATGGCTATAGCTCATGATGACCCGGGCCGGGCCGGTGACGATGCCGGGACTGACCGCGAGGCCGCTCAGGGTCTCGGCGTTCTCGTCAATCGGTTCTGGTCGATATTCATCCGGCTTGAACCGGCCGACGACGACCGACGGCGGGAAGATTTCCAGATTGCGTCGATACTCGGCCTTCCGGTCGGCTATCGTATTCCGGACATCAAGGCTCTGGATGCCTCGGAGCACGGGCATGAGTTCGGGTTCGTAGAAGAAGAAGACATCGTCACGCTCGGCTGTGATGCCGTGCCTGACGAGTCGCTCACCGAGTTCGAGGAGTGCCGTCCGGGCAATCGCCACCCGGCGGTTGATGTCGTCGCGCAGGTTTTCCCGCACGCAGGCGCCCAATTGAGCGCGCTTGAGCAGGAAGTCGAACATCACCCGTTTGACCGGATTCCGCAGCCGGCGACGGCAGTCGTCGGCAAGTTGTTCGCGCACCGCGACCTGCTGCCGGAGAGTTGTCTCCGGGTTGAAGTCCGCGCCGGCCCGCAGATAAGAGCGGACCGTAGCCAGCACGAAGTCCGGCTGGTCGCGCCAGCGCGGCTTGCTGACATCGAATTCGCCCCGGCAATGGTGGCCGCCGGAGAACATCAGGTTGTTCCAGCGGGCCAGGAATTCGTCGCCCAGTTCTACGGCCGGGAGCTTGGGCCGCAACTCGGCCCAGGGCAGGTCGGAGCCGACCAACTCCTGCAACTGCGGCCGGGCCCGGGCCATGTCGGACAGGCGCCAGATCTCCAGCCCGGCCTGCGCGCTGTTGATGTCGCCCAGACTGGTCAGCAGCTTGCTGGCAATCGTGCTCTCCGGGTCGTTGAACCATTTCCGACAGGCGCGGGCGAGCAGGGTGAAATACTGCATGCCGGTCATCGCGCCGCCCAGTTCATCCGTGCGGTCGAACACCTGCTGCAGACCGTGAAAGACCTGCGCCGGAAGGTCCTCGTCTTTCCAGGCGCGAAAGTCAGTGCGCTGGAGTTCATCGGTCTGCTCGCTGACCCGGGCCACGGCCTTGCGGCCGCTTTCCGGCTGGCTTCGGAGGAACCAGAGCAGTAGTCCGGGCAGGCCGAGCAGAGCCTTCATGCGGC
>Ga0315288_10004659_pt1 | contig 17480 bp, 14 predicted proteins | sample YL17G11_20_MG_FD_203454 | JGI IMG/M metagenome (GOLD analysis project Ga0315288, IMG submission 203454) | Sediment microbial communities from Yellowstone Lake, YNP, Wyoming, USA - YL17G11_20 | ecosystem: Environmental > Aquatic > Freshwater > Lake > Sediment | place: USA: Wyoming | collected... | reverse complement strand
AGCCGTATGACAGGAAACTGTCACGTACGGTTCGGGAGGGGGCGTGCGGAAACACCTCGCGTACCGCGAAAGGTGCGCCGCACGCCTACCTCACGCCTCATCCGGGGAGGTGGAGACGTTCCAGTGGATGATCCGCCGGGTGCCGATCTCCAGGAAGAAGACGAGGTAGTAGGTCCGTAGCGTCGCTGTGGTCACAGTAGCGAAGTCACTGGCCCAGATGAACTGCCCGTAGTGGGCGAGGAACTGCAACCAGCCCAGACCGAAGCTGCGCCGACGTTCGGGAGTGAGTCCGTGCTGCTTCAGGATGCGAGCCACGCTGCTGCGGCCGAAGCGCACGAACCCCAGCTTGCGCATCTCCCCGGCGATCTTGCCGTAGCCCATCCACCGGTTTTCCCGGGCGATGCGCAGCACCCACTGCTCCATCTCCGGGGTGATCTCAGGCGGGCGGCCTGGCTTCCTCCTGGACAGCAGCCTCCAGTGTCGCCGCACGATCGCCCGATGCCACCCCACCAGCGTCTCCGGCTTCACCACCAGCAGCGTCTCCCTCAGCTTCTCCTTGCCCAGCAGCAGGCTGGACAGCACCAGCGCCAGCCGCTCAATGGGCACCAGCGTTGGTCGCTTGCCCAACTGTCGTTGGAGGATCAGCACCTGGTGGTGGAGCGCCAGCACCAGTCGGGCCTGTTCGCCACGGAACACCAGCCCGAAGAACAGGTAGAGGGGAGAGAACAACATCAGCATGACATACCAGAACATGGCCGGGAGGATGCCGCAGTGAGGGCGAGAAGTCAACGCCGAGGGTGCCAATAACTGAGGACCTTGGCTTCCTGGATGCCTCAGATTAGTTTTGGTACACTTCGGGTCTCGTCGTCGCCGAGCTTCTCGAAGTACGGGCGGGTGATGAACACGAGCCCACCGGGTGCGGCAAAGGCATCGCAGTAATGCAGACCCTCGATCACCCAGAAACGCCACGGCAGACCCCTGCGGGTGGTTGCCGCCGCCAGTCGGTTTCCGATCAGCTCGAGCGAAGGATCGGTGGTGAGACCGAATGGGCGGACATCGGACATGATCGACTTGCCAACTGCCAGTTCGTCCTCAACGGACAGGCCCCACGCCGGCATCACCAGACTCAACGCCGCCAACATGCAAACCATGGCCCAACGGGTCTTCACACTGAGATCTCCAACGTTGTCTCACGCACTTCGCGCGTGACAGGGCGCCGTGCTGCGCCTCGACTTGGGGTCGTCGGTCACTTCCTGACTCGCGAGCTTTCGATCGACTGGCGCAGGCGAGCCAGCTCCTCCTTGAACTGCCCGGAGGCGAGTTCGGCGAGGCTGATCCCAGTGACCGCAGCCCATTGCTTGGTGGCCTGCCGGGCCCCCATGAGGCTGCCGACCTCGTAGATGACCACCGCGAACACGAATGCGACGAACGCCGCTATCATGTATAGCGGATTGGTGAGCACACTCATGGCCTGGTCCCTCCAGTCGAAGAGGCGAAGAGGCGGATTTCGACTGTCGACTCCTCGACTCTCTACTCCTCGGCTCTCTACTCCTCGGCTTTCCACTCTTCCTGCTCTGCAGGGTAGGGGCTGCAACAGAGGTCACGCGACGGAAGGCGGCGAACAGTCGAAGAGTAGTGGAAGGAGAGCAGATGAAAGGCGTCATCCTTGCCGGTGGTCTGGGGACGCGGCTCTATCCTCTGACGAAGGCGACGAACAAGCACCTGCTGCCGGTCTATGACCGGTGTATGGTCCATTACGCGATCGACAACCTGCTGCGCGCAGATGTCGACGACATCATGGTTGTGGTCGGGGGCCCGCACGCGGGGGATTTCATACGGGTGCTTGGCAACGGGAAGGACCTGGGAATTGCTCATCTCGAATACGGCTACCAGGAGGGCGAGGGAGGCATCGCCGAAGCGCTAGGCGTAGCGGAGGACTTCGCTGACGGGAGGCCCCTGTTTGTGGTGCTCGGCGACAACTTCACCGACGCCGATCTGGGGTCGGCGGTCCGCGGCTTCAAGGAGGGCGCACACATCTTCCTGAAGCAGGTTCCCGATCCGAGGGACTACGGCGTGGCAGTCTTCGACGCGGGGGATTCCTCTCGCGTCGTCGGCATTGAGGAGAAACCGAAGGAGCCGAAGAGCAACTACGCCGTGGCCGGCTTCTACATCTACGACCGCCAAGCCTTCGAGTACATTCGCGAGTCAGAGCCCTCGGCCCGCGGTGAGCTGGAGATCACTGAGGTCAACAACTTCTACATCCGCGACGGCCGCATGTCCTGGAGCGAGCTGGACGGTACATGGCTGGACTGCGGCTCCTTCGAAGGCCTGTTCGAGGCGAATCGCATCGTTGCCGAAGCACGTGGGGCAGGTGAGGGGCGGCTGCACCCACGGCTGGGACCATGAGTGGGGGCGCATGGCCGTGCGCCCCTGGGGTTGCGGGCCGGGCTCGCTTACCTCATCCTGGGTGGCACTGGTCGGTGTACTCGCTGGGGCGCATCCAGACCACTCGGTCCCGAAGGAGCGTGTTCACGCGGCGGACGACCTGCCGGAAAACCTCCCACCCCACGCCGTCAAAGGGGTTGATCCCCTGCCAATGGGCGTAGAAGAGGCAGTACGGCGCGCCGGCGCGGACCAGCTCGACGATGCGGCCCGACCCGCCGTCCGCGCCGATGTAGTAGTCCGCAGTCGCCCGCGCCGGGTTGTTGTCGTAGCTGCCGAAGTAGTCCATGGCATTCGGCGGGAAATCGCAGACGCCGTACGAACCGTCGGCGGCCATCAGTTGGAGCGCCGCGTTCCGAGACTCGGTGAAACAGGGCACGGTGCAGCCCCGGAACTTGCCCTGCTTCGCCAGGCTCAGCAGTGCCGCCCACACGTTGGGATTCACGTCGAGCGACGAATCTCCGGTGAGCGCCGCCGACCGCTTCTCGCATTCCCCACAGCCACATCCGGGCCATGTCACCCCCGTGAACCGGAGGCCGATCCGCTCGCCCTCTGCGATGATACTGGAGAAGTAGGACAGATAGCTCTCGAGCGAGACGCCCGGCTCGTGCAGCCAGTGCCTCTCGTGCGGAGCGCCCTTCGGCACCGAGAGGGAATCGAAGTCGAAAAGCCCGGTGTGGGTCATCAGCTCCATGTGAGTATCGATGCCGCAGTCATAGGTGCGGAGAAGCTGCTCGATGAACGCCTCCTGAACGGCGTTGGTGGGCCTGCTCAGGAGGCCGTGCTCCGCCGCGCCGAGCCCGAGAATCACGCTCGATTCGCCCCTCACGCCTTCTGAGGAGACGAAGTCAACGAAGGTCCGGAACGTGTCTACCGGCCGATCGTATGGATGCGTGTCATCGAGGTAGAAGGACAGAACAGTCTTATCCACGAGTCTTCGCTCCTCCGATCGGCGCCATCGGACTGTCTTCTCCTCGGTGAGTCCGTCGCCTTCCATGCCCACCGCGAGCGGCGGTGGATCGAGTCGGCGAAGCTCTCGCGGTGTGTCAATATTCCGCCGCCGCTCTTCCGACTGAGAGGGAATCAGCGCCGGCGCGCCAACATGATGATCGACGAGCATCGCCGATGGCGTTCGTACCGCCAGGGAGGTCTGATCAGATGGCCGCGACCATGGGTGCGGGAATAGTCGGCATGGGTTGGGCTGCTGGGGAGCACTTCAAAGCCTACCAGCACAACCCGCATACGCGTGTACTGGGAGTCTGTAGCCGAACTCCAGAAGGAGCACGACGGAAGCTGGCCGCCCTCAGCACCGAGGTCGACGTGCAGGGGGTGAAGGTGCATTCCTCTTACGAGGAGATGCTGGCAGACCCGGAGATCCAAGTGGTATCCATCTGCTCCCCTCCCAGCCACCATGTCGAGCAAGCGATCGCGGCGTGCCAGGCCGGGAAGCACCTGTGCATCGAGAAGGCAGTGGCGTTGAACCTCGCCGACCTGCGCCGGCTTCAGGTCGCAGTCCGATCCGCCGGGGTCAAGACGGCTGTATGTTTCGAGTGTCACTATAACCCCCAGGTGATCACGATCAAGAATCTGTTGGGGCTGGACCTCATCGGCGATGTCTATTCCATTGAGGCCGACTACTACCACGGCATCGGGCCGTGGTACAGGCAATGGTCATGGAACATCACCGCCAGCGAAGGCGGGAGCGCGCTATTGAGCGCGGGATGTCACGCGCTGGATCTGGTGATGTGGTTTGCCGGCACGAAGGTGACCGAAGTCGCGTCATTCAGCGGCCTGAGCCGCAACAACCCGCTGGGGTACGAGTATCCGCCACACTCGGTCACGATACTCAAGTTCGACAACGGCATCATAGGCAAGTGCGCGGCCAGTGTGGACTACCGCGGCCTCTACTACTTCCCCTTCGAGATTCAGGGCGAGGCCGGCTGCATTCGTGACAACCAGTTTTTCTCCACCCGGCTGGAAGGGCAGAAAGGCATGGCCGCCATTCCCACTATCATGCTGGACAGCGGCGATGTGACCCATCACCCCTATCGAGATGAGATCGACGAGTTGATCGAATGCATCCTCGAAGACCGTCCGCATCCGATCGATCTCGACTACGCGGCCTCAACCCATGAGGTGATCTTCGCGGCGGACCGGGCTGCGGCAGAGAGGCGCGTCGTGTCGATGTCTGAGATGCGAAGCGGTGCGTGATGCGCCTCGCTCACGAGGAGGCCGCAGCCACGCCGAATCGGCCCGGCCTGCAGGCCTCCTGCTCCGGCCTGGCGAATCGGCCTCCGACAGTTGAGAAGTGGGAGATGGCTGCCGGCGCGGTTCTCCGGCCGACAGACCAAGAGACGATGCCCTGTGGAGGATGAGGATCATGCCAAAGACGGTGATTATCGGTGCTGGCAGCGGGTTCGGGAGTCGGCTGTCGGTGGACATCCTGGCCCATGAAGGATTGCGCAGCGGTGCGATCGCTCTTGTCGACATCGACAAGCGGAGAAACGACTGGGTCGCAGCCTACGTGAAGCGGGCGGCGAAGGAGTTCGGGGCAGCGGTCGAGGTGCTCGCGACCACGGACCGCCGGGAGGCCCTTCGCGGCGCCGATTTCGTCGTGACCAGCTTCCACATCGGCGGGCCGGCCTACGCGGGCAAGCCCTACTTCTACGACGTCGAGATCCCGAATAAGTATGGCGTCTACCAGACGGTGGCCGACACCATCGGTCCAGGCGGGATCGCCCGCTTCCTGCGGACCATGCCCACCCTCGCGCAGATGCTGCGAGACATGGAAGAGCTCTGCCCCAACGCCTGCGTCCTCAACTACGTGAACCCCATGGGCATGCTGACGTGGGCGGCCAACGAAACCACGAGCCTCCGCTTCATCGGGCTATGCCACTCGGTGCAGGGGACGGCCGAGGACATCGCCGAGCTGCTTGGGATGCGGTACGAGGAGCTTCGCTACCGGGCGGCGGGCATCAACCACATGGCCTGGTTCCTTGACCTGCGCCGAGGCGACGAGGACCTGTATCCGAGGTTCCGGCAACTGGCGGAGAGCAGCAAGGAGTGGCTGGAGCGCAACTACGTCCGCAACGACATCATGCGGAGCTTCGACTACTTCCCATGCGAGAGCTCACGGCACCACGCGGAGTACTACCCATACTTCAGGAAGAGCCAGAAGGCGCTCGATCACTACCGCGAAAGCGCCCCAAGGACGATCGATCCGAACGCGGGATACGAGCGCCGCGACGCACGCTGGCAGAGCGAGGAGATGCAGGCGATCCTCTCCGGTGAGGGAGAGATCGACCTGAGTGCAAGCAACGAGTTCGCTGCCACCATCATCAACTCGACGGTCTCTGGGGAGGTGAGCAGCATCTACGCGAACGTGAAGAACCGGGGGCTCATTCCCAATCTCCCGCCGGACTGCATCGTCGAGGTTCCCGCGTTAGTGGACCACAACGGATGGCAACCCTGCTACTTCGGCGAGCTTCCGCCACAGTGCGCGGCGCTCAACGCCGCCCACGTATCGGTGCAGCGCGTGGCGGTGCAGGCATGGAAGGAACGGAGCCGCGACAAGGCCATTCAGGCGATGATGCTCGACCCGCTCACTGCCGCCGTCTGCACGCTCGACGAGGCGCGGGCGATGGCGAACGAGCTGCTGGATAGCCAGCCGGAGCATCTCGGCTACCTGAAGTAGGGGCCCGCCCCGGCGGATGCCCCTGCTGATCTCAAGGGTTGACGATCACCTTCACCGCGCCAGAGGTGTCCTTGTTCGCCGCCGCCTGGAAGGCCTCATCGATCTGGTGCAGTGGGAAGCGGTGTGTGACCATCGGCCCAACAACGACTCTGCCCTGGGCCAGTCCGTGCAGCGCGAGCTGGTATTCGGTGGCGGGGCCCCATGTGGCATAGCTCCAGATGGGGATGATGGTGATCTCTCTTCTGAGCAGCTTCCCCATCTCGAGTTCCTGGGGAACCTGGAAGCTGCCCAGGTAGCCGAGCCGGCCTCCTGATCTGACCATGCCGACAGCCTGCTTGAGGGTCGGCGCGCGGCCGCCAACAGCCTCGATCACCACATCCGCGCCTCTCCCGCCGGTGGCGGCGAGCACCTTCTCTCCCGGATCGCCGTCGCTGGGATCGATGGTCAGATCGGCACCGAGTTGATCGGCGATCTCTCTCGCCTTGCCCATCGGATCGGAGAGTGCAACAAAGCCGGCCCCGGCCCACTTCGCGCATTCCAATACAGACAGACCGATCGCCCCGCCGCCGAGTACGACGACGCTCTCCCCCATCGTGGCCGCCGTCCGCCGCATTGCGTGGACCCCGCAGGCGATACAGTCGAGGATCGCCCCCGCCTCGCATGAGATACCGTCCGGCAGGCGGTAGGCCTTTTGGGCCGGGGCCTTGCTCAGCTCGGCGAACCCGCCGCTCCACGCGCCGCCGATGTGAGCCAACTGCGGGCACAGGTGATAGTCACCCATGGCGCACCAGGTGCACTCTCCGCAGCCCAGGAGCGGCTCGACGCCTACCCGCTCGCCGATTCGCGCCTTGTCCACTCCCTCCCCCACTGCGACGATGTCGCCCGCAAACTCATGTCCCGCCACCCGGTCCGCCGTTCCACTGAACCGGGAAGGGTCCCTATAGGAGTGCAGGTCGCTGCCGCAGATGCCAGCGGCCTTCACCCTGACCAGCACTTCGCCGGGATTGAGCACCGGATCCGGCACTTCCTTGACGCCCAGCTTGCCCGGAGAAACATACACCCCTGCCTTCATGGCTCGTCCTCCTCAGGGAACTCCCCGTAGAAACGCTGCAACGCCGCATCTACCTGCCGCCAGAGCTCGTAGAGCCGCCCATAGCGCCGGACGAGGGCCTGGCGCGGTTCTGTGACTTCGCCTGCTCTCACCAACCGCGAGCTGGCTTCCTCCGCGGTGGCGTAGATCCCAACCCCGACCCCGGCCAGCATCGCCGCTCCGAGAGCAGCGGACTCCACCACCACAGCACGGCGAACTCCAATGCCGGTGATGTCCGCGATGATCTGTAGCCAGAGAGGGCTGCGCGCTCCGCCGCCCACGGCAAACGCCTCATCCGCCGTGACCTCTCGGGCCTCCAGTATCTGCCGGAGGTGATAGCCCACTCCCTCCAGGATCGCCCTTAGCATGTCAGGTCCGCGGTGGGCCAGGGTGAGACCGAAAAACGCTCCCTTGGCCCGGGGGTCGGCCACCGGTCCTCTCTCGCCCATCAGGTGAGGGAAGAAGAGCAGCCCGCCCGCGCCAGGGGCAGAGCCCGCGGCCTGGTGCAGCAGTTCATCGTAGCTGGCGGCCGCGACCCCGGCGATCTGCCGCCACCATTTTAGGCACGAGGCCGAGGTGGCCGCGAACCCTAGGAAGCGCGGCCGGTTCTCTCCCTCGCCAAGGCAGAGCCAGGCGGCAGTGCCCAGGTAAAGGGTAAGCTGCCCGGGCCGGCGTGCGTTGGCGCCCTGAACGGTGCAGGACACGTCATTGCTCCCGCAGACCACCGGAGTGCCCGGGGCCAGGCCGCATTCGCTCCCGGCCTGTTCCGTCACCTCGCCCCGCACTTCTGACGAAGGTCTTATCGGAGGCATCGCATCGAGGGAGAACCCCACCAGCTTCACCAGCTCTGGTGACCACTCATCCCGCTGCCGGTCCATAAGCCCTGTGCCGGCACCGTCGCCGGGGTCGGTGGCCCAGTCGCCACAGAGCCGATATCTGAGATAGTCCTTGGGAAGCATGAAGCGGCGCGCCCGGCTGATGACGTCGGGCCTGTTCTCGGCCAGCCACAACAGCTTGCCTGCGCTGGCTGAAGTCTGGGGGAGGCCGCCGGTGACCCGTCGGAAGACAGCTTCCTGCTCTGTCCGCAGGCGTTCGCACTGCGAGCGACACCGTTGGTCCATCCAGAGGATCGCCTTCTCGACCGGCGCCCCGTTCTCACCGAGCAGCACGGGCGCGTGCATGAGGCCGCAGAGCCCCACTGCCGCGATCTGGGATGGTCGCACCCCGGACTTCGAGACCGCCTCCCTGATCAGCCCCGCAGCCACCCGCCACCAATCCTCCGGGTCCCCGACCGCCCAGGTGGGCCTGGGGTGAAGGATCTCAAGCTCGGCTTCAGCCGATCCCTTCGGCCTGCCATCGGAGCCAAAGACGATGGCCTTGCAGGCGCTGGTGCCGAGATCGACCCCCAAGAGGTAGGCCGGCGGCCCCTCCAAAGTTCAGCCTCCAATTCCAATGACGACCTTGAGCCCCTGCCGCGAGGCCACCGCCTCGAAGCCGTCCTTCGTCCGCTCCAGAGGCAACAGATGGCTGATCAATGGCTCGGTTGCTACCGTTCCCGTCCCGAGGAGTTCAAGCGCATTCCGGAAGTGCTTCGGCGTGTAGTCCCAGCTTCCGCAGAGCGCGAGCTCGCGATAGTGTATGAGATTCGGATCCAGGTCGATTGTGGCTGGCGGGTAGGTGCCGGCAAAGAGGTTGACGGTTCCCTTCAGTGCCGCCATGCGGATGGCTGGCAGAATGGCCTGCGGAGACCCAACGGCCACAATGACAGCATTGGCTCCTCTGCCACCGGTCAGGTCGAGGACCGCTTGCACGGGGTCACCCTGGCTGGAATCGACGAGATGGTCGGCCCCCACGCGTCGAGCGGTTTCCAGACGCTCTGCCAGCAGATCGCAGGAGATGACCTGGGCGCCTTTCGCCTTCGCCGCCTGCAGATGGAGGAGCCCGATAGGCCCTGCCCCCACGATCGCCACGATATCCCCAGCGCGGATCCGGCTGTTGTCCTGCCCGTTCAGACAGCAAGCGAGCGGCTCGGCAAGGGTGGCAGAGACGAACGACAGCCCTTCCGGCATCTTGTGGAGATGGCGTTTCGAGGCGACTCCCAGCTCGGCAAATCCCCCTTTGGACTCGCCGGCACGCTTGTTCTCACAGAGGTTGAAGCTCTCTCTCTTACAGAAGTAGCAGTTCCCGCAGGGGGACAGCCAACTGACCGCAACTCTGTCGCCAACCTCAAAGCCGGTAGCGGCGTCCCCGGCGCCGGCTATCTCGCCCACCCATTCGTGCCCCGGCGTAGTGGGGACGCTGCGGAGGGCGCGAACCCCCGAGTACGCTCTCAGGTCACTGGGGCAGATGCCGCAAGCCTTGACCCGGATGAGGAATTGGTTCGCAGCGGGCTGCGGGTCTTCGACCTGCTCCACTCGGAGGTCGTGAGGTGCGTAAAGGCGAGCTGCTCTCATTGCCGCGCCCTCCCGGCCGCTCCAACCAGCCTGATCCAGTGGCGGGCGAGCTCGCGCATTTCGCCCCTCGCCTGCTGCAGGATGCCGGCCGGCCAGACGCGCCCGCCGGCCTTCTCCAGTCCTGCTCTGACGCCCTTGTCAAAGGCCTGGTAGAGCTCGGTGGCGACGTTGACTTTGCAGATGCCCCCCTCCACGGCTCGGCGGATGTCCTCGGCGGGGGTAGTGGAGCCCCCGTGCAAGACGAGAGGCACGGACACCCGCTGGGCAATCTGCGACAGCCTCTGGAAATCGAGCTGCGGCTTGCCTTTGTAGACCCCGTGCAGGTTGCCGATTGCTACCGCCAGGGCGTCGACCCCGGCGCTGGCCACGAACTCCGCTGCCACTTCAGGCTTGGAGAGGTTCTTCTCCATCTCCTCCGGCGTCGGGGGAGAGTCGGCTCGGCCTACGACGCCAAGCTCGCCCTCCACGGAAACCCCTCGGTCGCCGGCGGCCTCTTTGACCACTTTCGTGATACGCACATTCTCGTCGAACGGAAGATTCGAGCCGTCGAACATGACCGATGAGAACCCGCACTCGATGCAGGCGAGGATTGTGTCCAGGTCCCGGCCGTGATCGAGATGAAGGCAGACCGGCAACGCGGAATCCTTTGCCAGCCATCGGACCATCTCCACCAGGAGGCCGATGCCGATATGCTCCAGATCACCGCGCCAGGTCTGCACGATGATGGGAGCGTTCTCCTCCTTGGCGGCCGTGAAGGTGGCCTGCAGGCTCTCTGCGTTGAAGACATTGAACGCTGCAACTGCGTACTTGTGTTTCTGGGCGGCAGAAAGCAGGCTGCTCAGGTCGACCAGCGGCGAGAAACTCCTGGTTTGCGCCATGTGCTCAGCCTTCTCCCCCCCGCTGGGTGGCTTCTGCCTCGCTGGCCCGTCCCCTGCCATCGGCCAACAGTGGCGCGAGTTGGCAACTTGCGCTACTACGAGGCTGTGCGGCGCGCCGGGATGGTTCGGCAGTCTCGTGGCAGGCGCAGTGCGACTAGACCAAGCGGAATGCGACTCCCGCGGCGAAGAGAGCTACTTGTAGAGAAGCTCGATCTGCCGCGCTGCCCGGGCGAGAGCTTGCTCTGCCGAGATGTCCTCGTTCAAGTACCTCTGGAACTCGATCCCGACGATGTCGGCGACGCGCTGCCACGTCAGCGGGTCGGGAATGCAATAGCCCTTGTCGACGGTGGGCCGCAGCGATTCCATCCAGGCCGGGATGCGGTAGCGCGGGTCCACCAGCGCGCGCAGTGTGGCGATGTCCTTGGGCACAGGTGGCGGCCGGCCGACAGGCTGGTAGCCGGGCCGCTGGCGGGCATAGGGGTAGTCGATGACGATCATCTTGCCGGCCTTGCCGACCCCTGGCTGGAGGTCGAAGCAGAAGGCCTGGAGCAACACCCGCGCCGCCTGCTTCGCCACCGGCGAGGCTTCCGGGATGACGCCGATGTAGTGGGCGACCAGCGCTCCCGCCTTGCTGCTTCCCGGCGCGGGCGCGATACCGATGTGCTTCTCTCCATCCGGCAGCTCGCGCATCGCCCAGAAGCCGCGCGACTGCCAGTTCGGGAAGAAGATGGCGATCTTCGCCCGGAAGTCATCGGCTGACTGGTATGGTGTGAGCGCCCCTTTCGGCATCAACCCCTGAGTGTACCAGCGCTTGAGCATCTGGAAGGTCTTCGCCGCCTCCGGGCTGCTGACGTCGAGCCGGCCCTTGTCATCCACCACCGTGCCTCGGAACGACCGCAGCACCGGCACGTAGGCGTTCTGGCTGAAGAAGCCTGGGGAGAGATCGAGCGTCACCCCGTACTGTTTCTTGCTCGGGTCGCGGAGCTTGCGGGCGATCTGCTCCAGCTCCTCATACGTCTGCGGCACATCGGCATCCGAGAACCCGTTCTCGCGAAGCACGTCCCGCCGGTAGTTGAGGGCCATAATCTCACCCAGCCACGGCAGGCCGTAGAGGTGCTCTTCGCCAGTGCGCGAGTCCTTGAGCCGGCAGTTCTGGAGGTAGCCGGGCAGGAACTCGTCCAGCAGTCCCGCCTTCAGCTCCGGCGCGAGCAACCCTTCCAGCGGCTCGAGGAAGCCCCCCTCAGCGTAGCGAGTGATGGTCTCGTTATTGGTGGTGAGCAGCAGGTCGAAAGGCGTGGTTCCCGCCCTCCACGGGAGCATGAGAGTGATCTCGTTCGCCTCCGGCATGATCCGAAGATCGACCTTGATCTCAGGGTGACGCTTCTCGAAGGCGCGAATGCACCGCTCCAAGTCCTTGTCGGGGGTCATGAACTCGCTGTACTGCCACGAGTCCACCATCACCCGGACGGTGGTGACGCCGCCGCGGCGCGGGTTGTAGGTGTTGAGCCGCCGCTCGGCGACGAAGCCGAGGAGCAGCAAACCCACCAGCACCAGGGAGATCGCCTTGTGCACCGATCAGCCTTTCACCGCGCCTGCCGTGAGGCCGCGCATGAAATACTTCTGGAGCAGCAAGAAGACGATGATCACAGGCAGGAAGGAGAGCATGACGGATGAGAAGAGCACCCCGTAGTCCCAGTGCTGCCACTGGCCCTGGAGGAGCTGGATGCCGACCGGGAGGGTTCGGGCCTCGTCGCTCCAGTTGTTCATGGTCAGGGCGAAGATGAACTCGTTCCAGGAGTTGAGGAAGACAAGCGTGCCGGCGGCGGCGAGGCCGCTCGCGCCCATCGGAACCATGATCTGCCAGAAGCTCTCCCACCAGCTGCACCCGTCCACCCGCGCCGCGTCGAGCAACTCCTGCGGCAGCCCGACGAACACGCTGTGCATGATGAAGATGGTGAGGGCGAGGCTGAACGCGGAGTAGCTCAGGGTGAGACCCGTGAGAGTGTTGAGCAGGTGATAGGCGCTCAGCAACTCGTACTGGCCGATGAGCCCGACCTCGCCCGGCACCATCATGGTGCCGAGGAAGAGGAGCAGGAGCGCCCGATCGCCCTTGAAGCGGAATCGGGAGAGGGCATATGCCGCCAGACTGCCGACGAAGAGCGTGAGCACCACGGTGCCGAGGGATACGAGGAGGCTGTTGCGGTAGTAGAGCCCGAAGCCGACCATCCGCGCGAACATCTGGGTGTAGTTGTCCCAGGTCCAATGATGCGGCCAGAAGGTGAGCTGTTTGCTGTAGAGCTCTTCGTGCGGCTTGAGCGATGACAGGATCACCCACAGGAACGGGAGGACACTGATTACGCTGAAGGCGGCGAGCACGAGGTAGAGCAGGCTGCCGCCGGCATAGCGCTTGACTCGATCGACGGTGATCTCCATCAGCTCCGCTCCCTCGACAACCGGAACGAGATCACCGATACGATGAAGATGAAGAGTGCCAGCGCCCACGCCAGCGCGCAGGCGTAGCCGAAGCGGAACTTGCCGTAGCGGAAGGCGATGTTGTAGAGATAGAGCACCATGGAGAGGGTCGAGTCCGCCGGCCCGCCCTGGGTCATGATGAACATCTGCCCGAAGACCTTCAGCGCGCCGATCATCACCAGCAGCCCAACCAGGAAGATGGTGGGCCGCAGCAGCGGGATGGTCACCCGCGTCAGCGCCTGCCAGCCGGTCGCGCCATCCACCCTCGCCGCCTCGGTCAGCTCCGGCGGGATGCGCTGCAAGCCCACCAGGAAGAGGAGCATGTTGAACCCGAGTCCGTGCCAGACGCACATCGCCACCACCGCCGGCATCGCCAGCCTCGGGTCGGAGAGCCAGGTGTAGCCCTCCCGCATCCCGGCGTACTGCCGCAGCAGCGTGTTCACCACCCCGTACTCCGGATGGTAGATCCACATCCAGATGATGGAGACCACCGCCACGGAGACAACCACCGGGACGAAGTTGAGGGTGCGGAAGAGCGTGGCGAGACGGCCCGCGCGGTCGACCAGCATCGCCACGAAAAGCGGGATTACCACGGCCAACGGCACGTACATGAGGGTGAACCGGACGGTGTTCCAGAACGCCCCGCCGGGGGTGTTGATGGTGAGCCACAGCGCGAGCACTGGATAGAGCGGGTACTGCCACCAGGCGAGATCGCCCTTGGGCAGCACCAGCCCCGGCCAGCCCTTCACCCGCTCGTCGTGGAGCATCTCGGAATAATTCCCGAGCCCGGCCCAGCGCATCTGATCGGGCCGAAGGAAGTTGTAGTCGAAGAAACTCAGATAGAGCGAGCGCAGGATCGGATAAAGGGTGAACATGCCGAAGAGCAGCAGCGCCGGGAAGACGAAGGCGTACGGGGTGTCGAGGCCGAAGCGCCTGCGCCGGGCGGCGGTTGTCGAGGCAGGAGTGGTCATCTCGGCTTCCGATGGCTCGCAGTCTGTATCCGTAGCGCAGGTCCCCTGACCTGCGGTCGTCCCAGGCGCCCCAGGCGCCTGGTCACGCGCGACGCGCGTGACAGACGCGAATGTTTGACCGGAGCAGCCGTTTCCCCTTGTTGCCGGAACGGTGAGTGCAGGTGAGCGCCGCCCCGTAGCGCAGGTCCCTAGACCTGCAGCCTCCGCGGCCCACGACTGGCTCTTACCTCAGCCTTGCTTCGAAGCGTGTGTAGAGGAGGCTGACGAGGAGCAGGATGAGGCCGAGGCCGAAGAAGGAGACGATGCGATAGGGCTGCTCGACGAAGGCCAGATCGAACACAAAGACCTTGAGGATTGCCAGGTAGAGCAGGCCCATGGAGAAGAGACGCGCAGCCCGAGCGCGGCGCCAGATTCCGATCGAGAGGCCCCCCAATGCGTACACGCTCCAGAAGATCGAGAGGGAGAGCTGCTGTGCGTTGGCCCGAGCGGCGCCAGGAAGCGCGGTCGCGAAGTGCTGCCAGATATCGAGGCTAATAAAGATCAGCGCGAGGAGGTTCGGAGCGAGCACGAGCGCCGGCAGCACCGCGGCTTCGGGCTTGCTCAGGGCAGACCTCTTCCGGGATAGCAGCCATGCCGCTGCCGAGGTGGCGGCGATCACTGCCGCCGCTGCGAGAAAGCGCGTGTTGAGGAAGAGACGGAATCGTGAGGGCTCGACCACCATGTCCATGAAGATGAGCTTCGCCGTCACCAGTGAGAGCACAACCAGCGCGAATCCGCGGACGGGCAGGTTCCGCGATCTGAGCCCTGCCGCAAGCGCGCAGGCGCTGTAGATGCTCCAGAGAACCGAGAGAGCGCAAGCCGCGCCAAGCCGCCCGACCAATGGGAAGGTCGTCTCCAGGTAGACCCACAGATCGACAGTCAGGAACAAGAGCGCCAGCGTGTGGGCAGCAACGACCATCGCGGCTGGCAGCGAAGCTTCAAACGCGGAGACAAGAGCCTGTCTCTGGGCGAGCAGCCAGCCGGAGATCGACAGCGCGGCGATCACGGCCGCACCGGCGAGGAAGCGGGTGTTGGCCAGTGGATGGAAGGGAGCCGGAGTGAGCCAGACATCGGCCATCAGCGCTTTGGCTGTGGCCAGCCACAGCAGTGCCAGGGCGAGGCTGCGCAGCGGGTGGTTTCGCCGCCGGATTCCCACCGCGAGGGCGCTGGCAGCGAACACACCCCAGAACAGAGAGAGGGCGAAGTGCTGGGAGCTGGGCCGACCTGCCGCAGCGCCGAGCCGGGTCGGGAGCGCCCACACCTCCATGCTGGGGAAGATGACGGCATACGCGGTGCCGACGAGCATCAGGATGGTTGGCAGAGACTGCTCGTCCTCCGACAGTGACGCTCGCGCTCGCGATAGCAGCCATGATGTGAGATAGGCAGCCGCGATCACCGCCGCCCCTGATAACATGCGCTGGTTGAGGACGAGCGGAAGCGTTTCGGAGAAATCCAGGTCAAGGGCGACCGACTTGGCCGCGGCAAGGAGCAACACCATTACCCCGTACCAGCGCGCCCACGCGGTGCTCCTCCACAGGCCCACCATCACGAGCAGAACAGCTTCGATCGCCCAGGCGACTGTGATCGCGCTGCCCTCGAACTGGAGCGGGATGGCGATGGTGCCGAACGTGAGTGCCAAGAAGAGATAGAGGGGCCGCCGAAGCGGACGGTCTTCGGCTCTCCGCAAGAGGGCCGCGGCGACCAGAGCGTGGTAGGCCGCGAGCACAACAGCGCACCCGGCGAGGAGAACGAGGCCGCGGCGCTCCGTGGTGCCAGCCACAGTCGCGAGCACCAGAGAGAAGATGATCGCATTGGCGGGCGCGGCCCAGAGGTCGCCCTGGCGGCCATCGACATAGGTGGAGCGCCGGAGCGCGACCCAGATTGCTGAGACGACAGCGAACTCCGCAAGGAACAGACCGGTTGCTATCCCAACCGGCCACGAATCGTGCAACTGCACGGCGGCGAAGAATGGCGCCAGCAGCGTCGCCACAGATGTGAGCATGAGGGCCCTGCGGAAATGGTGAGGCGCCGGGTGGCTCCTGCTCGCCCGCCATAGAGTGCCAAGGCACAGGCAGCTTGTGAGTGGAAGCCAGAGCGGAGCGGCGTGAACACCCCAGAACTGGACGGTCGCGAGAACTCGAAAGGCTGCCACAAGATGCGCCGCCTGGTTTGCGAAAAGCAGCGCTATTGCAGGGGCGACACCTCCCTCCTGCCTCTCCATGTGAAGACAGGCCCCGAGGAAGACCAGGTAAGTGAACAGCACGAAAAGGAACGCGCCCGGCGCCTGCGTCCGTGGAGTGGCGGGGCCGGCGGCAACTGAGGCGCCAATGAGCAGTAGCAGCGCCACGGTGGAGAGATAGCGCAGCGCCTGACGTATAGGTAGGTCGCGCCCAGGGAGCCGAGGGAAAACGGTAGCCATGCCAGCGAGCACGGCGGCGACAAGAAGGCCTGGGATCGCCAGGGCAGGCAGGCCCAGCAGGGCGACGTCGGCGAGGAGGCGAGCACTGGCCACGGCAAATGCCGCGCACCCACCAATCAGCATGACCACACCGAGTGACCCCGCCTGAGGCCCTGCCTGTTCCCGTTGGCGGGCAGTCGCCATGCTCCCGTAACAGCTAAAGGCCAGGAACACGGCTGCAAAGGCCTCAGCGGTGAGCGCGTCGGGTCTTCGGCCCGGCCCGGCGCCCATAAACAGCAGCCAGGTGGCGCCAAAGGAGACCACGGTCAGGCTGGGCCAGGATGAGTAGCGGGCGAGAGCCGCGCTCCATAGGTTGAGGCCGGCGAGGTAGACGTAGAAGCGCAGCAGTTCTCCGGATTCCACGCCTTGCTCGTGGATGAGGACCGGGGCCAGGAATCCCCCTAGCAGACAGAGCAGCGCGACTGCCTCCGTGTTGTTGACAGCAGCAAGAGCGCTGGCGGCTAGGGCGGCCACTGCCAGCAGAGAGAAGCCAAGGCTGACGCTGATCAACTGGTAGTAGTTCGAGGCGGCGTAGATCGAAAGGAAGAAGATGATGATGCCGCCGGAGAACAGGACCTGCGCGTAGTTCCGGTAGAGTGGCCTGCGCAGGAGATACTGACCGAGGCCGAGCAGGATGCCGGCCGCGCAAAGGCCGATGGCAACGCGCGCGGGCGGGCGGATCCATCCGGCCTCAAAGGCGTACTTGAGGAAGAAGCCTGTGGCGACGGCGAGGGCAGCAATGCCAAGCTTCGCCGGCCAGTTCGCACCGAGGACGGATTCCCAGTCCGGGCCTCCCAACGCGACACCGTCCTTCAGGGGAGGTCGAGAAGGCTGACCGGCTGGCGCCTCTGGTGGCCTAGTGCTCAGTCCCTCATAAACTGATGGGTATTCAGGTCTCCTTGGCGATGAGGTAAACACCTCTGAAGCCAGGAGGCTGGCGATGAAGAAAAAGTAGATCGTGAGGTTGACGCCGGAAGAACGCC
>Ga0315288_10004658_pt1 | contig 17480 bp, 11 predicted proteins | sample YL17G11_20_MG_FD_203454 | JGI IMG/M metagenome (GOLD analysis project Ga0315288, IMG submission 203454) | Sediment microbial communities from Yellowstone Lake, YNP, Wyoming, USA - YL17G11_20 | ecosystem: Environmental > Aquatic > Freshwater > Lake > Sediment | place: USA: Wyoming | collected... | reverse complement strand
CCACGTGGCCCAGGCCGTCGGTCAGGGCGGCCGCCCACGCGGCCGGCGCGCCGGGGACAGGGACCGAGTAGAGAGCCGGCGGGGTCGAGGCAAGGGCGCCGAGGGTCTGCACGACGCACTCGCGCGCCTGCCGCAGCCACGCGCGCAGCGAGCCCACGCCGGGGCCGGCGAGCGTCGCGCCATCGTCCTCGGCCAGGGGCGCAGAGGATGGGGAGGACGAGGACGCGGCGCGCGCGGCGGGCGCCCGCGTCGCGCGCTTCAGGTAGAGCGCGCGCTCCTTCGGCCCCACGTCGAGCGCACGCCCCGCCCCCCCCAACCTCGCCCGCACCCCCGGCGCCCACACGCCGTGCAGGCACCACAGGGTGCGCAGGCAGGGGAGCAGAGCCCAGGTCAGGTGGGCGGCGAAGGCGGCCCACAGCGGGTCGGCCGCGGCCGCGGCGGCCGCCGCGGCGGCGACCGCGGGCGGCGCCCCGGCCGGCGCGGGCGCGGGGCACGCGCGCCGCGCCAGGCGCTCCAGGAGGTGCACCTGGTGGTAGAGCGCCCACCGGGCGCGGCCGCCGCCGACGCAGGGGGCGCCGTCGGGCGAGGTGGACACGGGCGCGTGCCGCTCGACGAAAGCCTCTGGCCCCGCGACCGCGGCCTCGAATTCTGGGCTCGTCCACGCTGCGCGCACGGGGGCGAGCGCCCACTCGAGGAGGGCGGCGCCGGCGGTGGCGCCGGCGCCGGCGCCAGACGCGGCCAGGAGCAGCGCGTCTGCCGCCGCGGCGTGCTCCGCGGGCCACAGGCGTCCGCCGTCGAGAGCGACTTGCACGCGGGCGGCCAGCGCTTCAAGATGGGGGGCCAGACTCTGGGGCGCGGCGCGGGCGAGGGCGAGGAGGACGGCCGCGACACGGCCGCGCGCGGCGAGAAGTTCTTTCCACGCCACCGTCGGCCGGTCAGGCGGCGCGCCGCCAGCATCGCCCTCCAGGGGGCACGCATCGAGCAGGTCAAAGACGCGGCCGGCGATGGCGGCCGCGGCGTCGGGGCGCGGGCCGGCGATCGGGGCAACCGCTTCCAGGCCGCGCGCGATGAGGGCGAGCGTCGCGGGGCGGCCAGGAGGGGCGGCCAGCAGCATCGTCAACAAGGCGTGCATGCCGTCGAGCGCGGCGGGGGGTGGGGAAGGAGGTGGCGCGGGCGACGCGCAGACCGCGCGGTCGCGCGCGCCGCCGCCGGCGGCTGCCGCGACGACGGCGTCGGCGAAGCAGATGGCGGCGTCCAAGGAGGCTTCCGCGGCGTCCAGGGCTGGAGAAGGGGTCGAGGCCGCCGACGCAGCCGCGACGGCGGCCAGAGCGCCCGCCACGCGCCGCCCCGCCGCCTCCAGCGCCGGCCCCGGCGCCAGCGCCGCACATCCACGCGCCACGCGCGCCAGGGCGGTGCGGTGGTCGAGCACGGCGGCGCGCCAGTCGGCAAAGGAATCGTAATAAGGGGGGACCGCCGCGGTCGCTTCGTCCGCGGCGGCCGCGGCCGCCGCGGCGCGCAGGCCGTCGGCGGCGAGGTCGACGAGGGCGGACACGGCGTCGGGGGGGAGGGCGTGGTGGCGGGAGGGGGTGGGGGAGGGGGTGGAGGCGCCGCCGCCGCCGCCGCCGCCCCCGCCCCCTCCGGCACTGGCCAGCAGGTGCGGCCACACCGCCACCGCGCGGCCCGCCAGGGGCAGGTACGGGTGCCTCGAGAGCGCCAGCAACGCCCCGACGCACGCGCGGCGCGCCTCCTCGGCCGGCAGTTTCCCCAGGTGCGCCCCCCCGAACGACGCCAGCGCGTCCGCCAGGCGCAGCCCGTACTCGTCCAAATCGCCGTCGTAGTCCAGGGCGGCGGCCGCGGTGGGGGAGGCCAGCAACGCCGACGCCGCGCCGACGAGCGCGCCGCCCGCGGCCGCCATCGCCGCGCCGTACTCGCCCGGGTCCTCCTGCGCCTGCTTGCGCCCCACGACCCCGCGCAAGACGTCGGCCGCGCACAGGCGCAGGTCGGCGTCGGCGCAGGTGAGCAGGGCGCCGGCGGCGGAGAGGACGCCCGCGGTCGCGAGCGCGCCGAGAGGGGCCCACTCGGCCAAGGCCAGCGCGGCGGCCAAGGCCGCGCGGCACGCCGACCCAGCCCCTGCGTCGCCCGCCAGGGCGGCGGGCGCGTGCGCGTCCAGGGACGCGCGCAAAAAGGAGAGCACGGCGGGGAGCGAGCCCGCGAGCGCGGCGAGCGCGTCCCGGCGCTCGGCCGCGCCCGTGTCATCCCCGGGAAAGGCGACGACCTCCTCGGCGATGGCTGTCAGGACGGAAGCAGCGGCTTCCGCGGCGGCGGGCGCCGGCGCCGCGCCCAGCTCGAGCAGGCGCGGCGCGAGCGCGGCCCACCCGGCGCCCCCGCGCCGCTTGACGACCAGGGCGAGGAGCAGGGCGGCTTTGGAGCGCACGGCAAAGGGTTGGGGGGGGGCCGCGCCGCGGGGGGGCGCGACGAGCGCGAACGCGAGGTCTGCCAGCGCCGACCGGTCGCCCTCGCCGAACTCGTCCCACCGCGCCCCGGCCAGGTGGGTGAGCACGGCGTACCCAAAGTGGGCGACTTCGGGGGGGTGGCCCGGGGTGGCGAGGGCGGCGCCGGCCGACGCGGCGGCGCGCGGGTCGCCGGTCTTGAGCTGGGGGGGGGGGCGGGAGAGGGGTGGGCCGCCCGCCGCCCACCCGGCCGTCGCGCGCGCGACCAGGCGCTTCCATCCCCCGCATCCCACCTGCTCCAAGAGCGCGGCCGCCGCGTCTCGCGCCGCGCGCGGCGCGGCGGGCGCCTGGGCGTCGACGATGGTGCGCACCGCCGCCTCCAGCGACGCCGCCATGTCGGCAGGCGCGGCGGGCGCGGCGGGCGCGGCGGGCGGCGGGGCGCGGCGCGGGACGCGGCGGCGGGCGCGGCGGGACGCGCGCCGATGCGGCCGACGCGGGCCTGCGCCGGGGTGTGGGGGTTGCGCCGGGCGCGCCGCCGCCGGGTCGGCGGGCGGGGCGCGGGGCGGCGCGAGCCCGAGGAGGAGAGTGGAGAGCAAGCGCCGGCGAGCGCGACCGGGACGCAAAGCCGGGCGACCCCGACGCACGCCGGCCCCGGCCCCTGCTCCCAGACGCCGCACGCGCGCACTCAATGCTCTGGTTTCAGGCGCCGAGGGTCTCGCGCGCGCCTCACCCGCCGTCGCTGCCACCACCCCCACCGTCCCCCACCCTCCCCGAAACAAAGACCCGCTCCAGCGTCGCGACCGGCGTCAAGTACGCCACGACCGCGGCCGCGTTGTCGCCCGACCCCCGGTCCACGGCTTCCGTGACGACGCGCTTGGCGGCCATGGCGGGGTGTTTCACGGTGTCGCGGACGATCCGGCACACGTCCTCGTCCCCGAGCGCGTCCCACACGCCGTCGGACGCGAGCACGAGAAAGGCGTCGTCCGGGGTGAGGGTGTGGACGAGGATGTCGGGGTCGGAGGCCACGCCCGCGGCCCGCGCGTCGGCGTCGCCGAGCGCGCGCGTCACCGCGAGGCCCGGCCCCGCGACCCGGGCCGACCCGTCGGGGGCGAGGACGAACGCGCCACCCGCCTCCAGCACCCGGGCGCGCTCGCCGGGGTGGGCGGCGGTGTGGTCGGCGGTGAGCGCGCGGGCCGCGGGCGCGCTCGCGCGGCCGAGCACCGCGCGGCAGTCGCCGACGTGGCCCACGGCCAGGGTGGTTCCCCAGACGAACGCCACGACGGCGGCTGCGCCGCACACGGGGGTGGGGGTGCGGCCGGCGGCGATGGCGGCGGCGGTGGCGGCGGCTTCGAGCGCGCGCCAGCGCGCGTCGACGGTCACCAGCGCCGCGGCGACCGCCTCGCCGGGCGACGCCGCGCCCGCCGCCACCGCGGCCGCCAGAGCGCCGGGCAGGTGTTCAACGGCATACATGGCGCATCCCGCACCGCGGTGGCCGTCCAGGACTGCGAGGAGGTGCGCGCCGTCTGGCGCGCCGTCGAGCGCCCCCGCGAGCGGCGCCGCCACGAGCGCCGCGTCCTCCTGCGCGTCCCGCCGGCCGGCCGTGGCGAAGGACGCGGCGGTGACGACGACGTGGGAGGGGGGTGGGGGGTTCCAGGCGGGCGCGCGGGGCCCGGCGGGGGGCAACGGGTCGAGCGGCGGCGGCGCGGCCGCGGCGGCCCACCCCACAGCCGCCGCCCGCCCTTGTCCAACCTCCCCACCATCTCTGCCCAACTCGTCCGCCAGCGCGGCAGCCGCGACCGCCAGCTGGGCCGCGGTCGGCCGGTCGCTCGCGGCGCCCGCCCACGCGCGGTCCACCAGCGCGCGCGCGCGCGCGTCGACGCGCCCGACCCGCGGCCGCAGCCCGTCGCCCGCCACCGCGGCGGCCAGCTCTTGCCTGCCGTACCCATAATCCAGCACCGTGTGGCAGTCGGGCGCGGGCTTGGCGCAGTCGGAGAATGGGGGGGTGCCGGTCAGAAGAAACGCGATCAGAATGCCGACCGCGTACACGTCCCCCGGGGGGCCCGCGCGGCCGCCGCGCAGGACTTCAGGGGGCATGTACTCCATGGTGCCGATCTGCAGAGAAAAAGAAGGGGCGGGGTGTGGGTGGGACGTTCGTCGGGGCGCGCGCCACCCCCTCCCCTTCCCGCCACGCACGATGTGGCGCCGGCTGTGCCCGCCCGACGGCTTCAAAGGGCCACGGTCGTCGTCCAGGTCGTCTCCGGGGTGCAGGGCGACGCCCAAGTCGCACAAGACGGCCCGGCCGCCGGCGCCTGGGGGAGGCACGAGGGGGGGCGTCGGGGCCCTCTCGACGCCCTCTGTCACCCCACCCTCACCCCCACATCTCTCTGCACGCACCCAGCAAAACGTTGTCCGGCTTGACGTCGCGGTGGACGAACCCCGCGGCGTGCACGGCGGCGACCGCAGCCGCGACGTCCGCGCCGAGGCGCAACGCCGCGGCCGCGGACCCCGGCCTCCACCCGCGGGCCAGGGCGCCCCCTAGGGAGCCGCCGGGGCAGAGCGGCGTGACGAGACAATAATCGGGCGGCAGCGCGCGCGCGGCGACCAGGCCCGCGACGCGGTCGCAGCCCGCAAGGGCGGCCAGGGCGGTCGCTTCCCGCCGAAAGGCGGCCGCGTCACCGGGGCCGGCGAGGGAGACGCGTTTCACCGCGACCGGGGCGCCGGCCAGGGTTCCGGCGCGCACCGACGACCGGGGGCCGGTGGCCAGGGGCGGGCCCAGGGCCAGGGCGGGGACGTCGACGGCGAGCGGGATCGGGGCCGCGGCGCCGAGGAGGGCGGCCTAGAGTGGGGAGGGGAGGAGGGGGGTCGAGGTCGGCACCGCAGCCTGCGCGGGCGGCGCCGCCCCGCCCTCGCGGCCGCGCGCGCCGGCAACCGATGCGCACAACGCTTGCAGCCCCAGCCGCCCTTCTCCCTTCTCTTGCCTCGGCGAATGCGCCCCGCCGCGCGGCGGCCGCCATCTCCTCGAGCGCGGCCGCGACCGCGGCTGCGGTCGCTGGGTAGGGGGAGTGCATGTGGGGTGTCGGGGAGGGGTCACGGGCGTGGCGGCATCGTGCGTGGCGGCCTGGGGAGCGTGTGTGCGGGCGCCGGGGCGCGAGGTGCCGGCGGACGCTCCCGAGGCAGCTCCCGCGCCCTCCAACAACCGCCCGCGATGCACATTTGTGACAGCGATCCGGCGCGGGGCTGCCGGGGGCGTTTGGGGGCGAGTCCGCGGCGCGGTCGCCGCGCCGCGGCGCACCTCGGTCACCTTGGTCAGGCTGACGCCGCCCTGCACTCAATACACATGCGGAATCAAGTCGGCGGCGGGGCGCGCGGTCGGACTCCGGCCCCGCGCACCCAAAAAGCGAAAAAAGGGAGGAAAGTGAAGTATAGTATCTGTGAAGACGATTTTATCGCCGCACAGCAATCCCTGCCCACACCCAGCGGGGCGCCGCGACGACCCCAAATTCTCCGATGGCGTCAATTGACGACCCCGCGTACCAGACGGACGAGTTCAGGATGTACCACGTGCGTGGCGGGAGCGGGGGCGGAGGGGCACGCGCCTGCGCGCTCGGCCGCCGATTGCGGGCCGTGCGAGCGCCCGCCGACCCCCTCCCCCCCACACACAGTTCAAGGTTCGACAGTGGCTCGCGCGTGGAGGGGGCGCTGAGCGCGGAGGCGGCCTGGCGCGCGCGAACGGGGCCCGCCGCGCCACCCCCCTTGCCCCTCCCCCCCGCCTCCCGCCCCCCACCGCCCCCCCCACCCCCTCTCCTTCAGCGCACTGCTTGCTCCCGCACCCGCCCCCACTCCTGGCTCGACTGCCCGTGGGCGCACCCCCAGGAAAAGGCGCGCCGCCGCGCGCCGACCGCGCACCGCGGCGAGTCGTGCCCCGACTACCGCCGCGCGGGCGCGTGTGCGCTGGGGACGGCATGCCCGCTGGCGCACGGCGTGTTTGAGAGTTGGCTCCACCCGTCGCGCTACAAGACGCAGGTAGGGGAATTGGGGGATGGGGGGCGGGGGGGCGGGGGCGCCTCGGGCGCGCCTCCCGCTTTTGGGCGCGGCGGCGTGCATCATGTCGGTCCCCCTGGCGGCGGCTCTGGGGTCGGCGGCGGCCCCGAGGCGCTGGGCCGGCCGCGCAGCCATCCCGGGCGGCGCGCCGCTCCCGTGCGCGCCGGCGGCCCCGCCCGCACCCTGCCCGACCCCCACCGCGGCCTTTTGGCTCGGGATGGCCGCGGCGGGGGGGCGCATTCGCCCCGCGGGGCGGCCGCCGCGCCGCCCGGACGAGGCTGAGTCGACCCCCGAGCGCCGACGCCCGGCCCAAGGCGCGGCGGCACCATCCCTGCCCCCCCCGAACGGCCCAGTGGACACTGGGCGTGGCGTTGGAGGGGGCGGTGGCGCCCGGGGAGGCCCGCGCGGCGCTCCTCGCCCGGCCGCGCCGCGCCCGGCCGCGCCGCTTTCTCCGCGCTATCAGACACTTTCACCGACGCCCGCCCTCACTCCTTCCATTCAGATGTGCACCGACGGCGCCGCCTGCGGCCGCCGCGTCTGCTTCTTCGCGCACGTCGAGGGCGAGTTGAGGGCGCCGCCGCCCGACTTGGGCAGCGGCGAGTCTGCGCGCGCGCTCGCCGCGCTCCTCGGCGACCGCGGCGCCGACGCCGCCACGCTGGACCTGTTGGGGTCGCTCGGGCTGACAGGGGGCGGTTGGGCGGGCGGCGCTCCGCCCCCGCGGCGCGCGTCCGTCGACGCCGGGCTCGGTGCCTACCGTTCGTACCCCCCCGTCTCGCTCGCCGCCGCGCTCGGCCGCCCGCCGCCCGGCCCCGGCCTGGCGGGCCGGCGCGCGTCCATCGACGTGGGCGTCGCCGCGACCCTGGGCGCGGACGCGCGGGCGTTGCTCGAGGGGCTCGCGCCGCGCACGGCGTCGCCGTCGCCGCCGCCGCTGCCGTTGGGCGCCGGCCTCGGCCCCTGGCTTTCCCCGCCCGCCGCGGCCGCGACGCCCCTCGAACCCCGTTTCGGCGACCTCTTCCCCCCGCCGCCACCGTCCGGCCTCGCGCGGCGCTCGATCGACGCGCTCCCCCCGCGCCCCCCGCCGTGTGCGCCGCCGCCCGGCGGCCGCCGCTCGGTCGACATCGGCGCCCTGTCCCGGTACGACATGGCGGACCCGGCCTCGTTCGCCGCGCCGCCGTACGGGTTCGCGGCGGCGCCGGGGCCCGGGACGGCGGCGGCCGAGGTGGCGGCCGCGCTCGCGTTTTCTGGCGCCCCCCCGCCCCACCCCGCCGGCCCTGGTGCCTCGCTCGAGGCCGTCGCCCTGGCCGGCCTGGCGGCCGACACGCTGGCCGGGCTGGGCATCGGCGACCGCGCGCCGCGGCGGCCGCTGTTTGGCGGCGCGGTCGCGCCGCCGGCGCGGCGGCGGTCGCCCACGCCCAACGGCCTGGTGCCGCCGCTGGAGCTGTTTGGATCCGACTCGTCCAGCTGCCCGCCCTCGTCCGCGACGCCACCGCCTCCCGACCGCTCCCCCGCTGCGCGCCTCGGCGGCGCGGCCGCCGCGCTCGCCGCCGCGCGCGACGCGCTCGACGCCCCCCCCACCCCCGGTGGCACCCGGTCCCGCCCGCGCGGCGGCCGGGGCAAAGGGGGCAAGGGAGGTGGCGGGTCGTCATCCTCTTCCGTCGCGTCGGCCGACCGCGGCGGCGCGGGGTCGCCCCGGTCCCGGTCGCCGCCGGCGCGCGACGGCGCGACGCCCAGGCGGGCCGACTCTTTATCCTCCATCCTGGACGAACTGCCGCGGTCGGCGTCGCTCACGCAGCTGGCCGACGCTGCGGGCGCCGGCGGCGGCGCGCCCAAGGCGCCGCGCGGGCGCCGCGTGCGCGCGGGCGGCGCCGATTGATTGATTGATGCGTCGACGCCCTGTCGACAAGAGTGCGGCGCCCCCACCCCCCATATAGCACCCCCCATTTTTGACCCCCGCGTGGACCGGGACTCCACCCTCCACCTCCCGCGCACCATTTTACGGTTGATCGACCGCGAGCGGCGCAGTGGGGCGCGGGGGCGCGCCCTGTCCGCGCGCGGCCCCCACCCTTCTGCGCCCGTCCAGCCCTCTGTCCATTCCGACACTCCCCACGACCCACCACATGCTGCGCCCACCACCACCGACACCGCAGACAGACATGACGGTGCGGCCCGCCGGCGTGCGACCCGAGGCGGCGCGCGGCCCCTCAGTCCTCGCCCCGCGCAGGCGGGGCGGGGCACCATATACACCCCGGCGTGAGAGCGAGAGAGAGAGAGAAAGGAGGAGACGACGCTCGGCCCTAGCGGGCGTGCCGGGGGCGGCGCCGAGCCCCGGGGCCCTATCCGCGCACACGACTCCCATTCCGTTCCGGCCCGCACTGTGTCGACCCGTGCCCGCCCCCGCGCGTGGCGCCCCCGCGTGCAATGGACGGTGCCGCCGAGAGAGGGGGAGTGGCGGGGTCGGTCTCTCCCTCTGCTCTCCCTCGGTCTCCCGCGGTGCGGTGTGTCACACCGTGCGCCAAAAAAGCCGGGTCTGCGTCTGCCGCCCACCCCCTCACCCCTTTCTCACGGCGCTCTGCCGCCGGTGCGCGGCACGGGCGCGAGCGGCGCCTCCTCGTCGCGCGGCCCACTCCCCGCCGACGTGAACGAGACGACGCCCGGCGGCAGGCGGGACGACCCTCGCGGCGCGGCAAAGCCGCCGCCGGAGGTCGCGGCGTCGGCGTCGGCAAACGCGCCGCCGTCGACGTCGCTGCCGGCGCCCTCGTCCTCCTCGACGCCCGCCTGCGCCCCCGCGTCGCCGCCCGCGTCCCGCCCGTCGAGCGCGCGGTACAGGCGCGCGACCGCGGGCGCGAGCGGGGCGATGGAGCCAGGGGCGGCGACGGCCCTCGGCTCGGGCCTCCGCCCGAAATAGGCCCCCACCGCCCCCGCCGCCGCCTGCGTCGCCGCCGCCACCGCGCCCGCCGCCGGCGACGCGCCCGGCGCGCGCCGGGCGGCGGGCGAGTCGGCGGTGAGGCGGAACCGGAAGCGGACAGTTTTGCCCGTTTCGGCCCCCCCCCCCCCCCCCCCCCCGCCGTACGGTTGCCACTGAATGTAGTTGGTGCCCCACACGTTGTTGGCCAGGCAGTATGAGACGCCGTGGTCGGTCAGGGATTGTTGGGGGAGCGGGTCGAGGGCGGGGAAGGGGGTTGGAGCGCCGGGCGACACGAGCGCCGCGTCGAGCGACCCGACGGCAAACTCGGTCGCGCCATCCGCCCCCGACACCGCCACGCCTTCATGGCTCACGCCGTGCATGCTCTGAGATCCGTTGCGGACGACGTCCAGGGGGGAGACGGGCGAGTGCAGCTTGTACAGGGACCACGACGCGGGGTCGACCGCCGCGCGCGCGGGCGCAAACCGCAGCCACAACGCCTCCGGCAGCCGCGTCGCCGTCTTGTTGACCCAGGTCACGTCCAGGAACAGCTTCTGGCCGGCGCCCGGCTTGGCCCGCGCGTCGAGCCAGATTTCGGCCGGCGCGCCCGCCAACCGCACCGCCGCCTCGGGAAACGCCGCCCGCGTCACCACGCGCACGCCCGCCGCTTTGGGGTCGACCCACACGCCGGTCAGCGTGGGGCGGTGGTCGGCGCGGGTTGGCGGAGGGGTGGCGGTCGATACCCCCGCCTTGCCCAAATCCGCCGTGATCCACCACGCGTCGGCCGCCGACCGCGGCACGTACAGGTACCGCTTGAGGAACGCGTCATAGTCTGTCTCGTCGTATGTCGAGTAGATGGCGAGCGCGAGCGGGTCGGCCGCGCCGCGCGCCCACTGGGTGCGCGCGCCGCCGGCCGCCGCGCGCGACCCGGCGCCCGCGAGCGCGCCCGTCGCGGCGTCGACCGCCACCTCCCACCCGTCGCCCCCGCCAAACGTGAGAGCCGCGGGCGTCCTGTTCTTGACTTCCACGAGGCCGGAGACGTCGGGCGGGCCCGCCGCGCCGTCGCGCACGGCCTTGAGCTCGTCGCGCGCGACGCCCGCCGACGGCGTGTCGCGCAGCGCTTCGACGGCCCGGTCGACGTACGCGCGTTGCAGGGCCCATGTCGAGACCGTGTTGGCGTAGCGAGTGTCGTTGGCCGCGAGGCGAGCGTGGAACGCGGCGTTGCCCCAGTTGTCCGTGTCGTTCAACGCCACTTTGATGTCCGCGCTCCACGTGTGCTCCGGCAGCTTGACCAGGAACCGCGTGAAATTTTGGACTTCCGCATTTTTCTTGTCCATGAGCGCGCGCGCGCGCATCAGGGCGCGCGTTTCGGCGAGTTTCGCCGCGTCGGACGCCGCGCCGTACGCCCACACGTCGCCAACCTCCTTGTCAAATTCCGGCAGCTCGACCGCGCCCCGGTCCACTTGGTCGAGCAGGCGGGAGGTGAAGGCGTCGAGGTTGGAGTCGGAGACCGACGCGCCGGGCCAGTACGCGCCGACGGTTTCGTAGATCGCCAACACCTCGCCCACGCTGTGCGGCCCCGCGTTGTCGTTGCGCCACGCGCAGCACATGGCGTGTTCAAACCCGGGCGCGGTGATGCATTCGCGCTTCGAGTCGACGGGGGCGCCAGAGTAGCCGCCGGGGTGGAGCGTGGTCAGCGCGCGCGCGCCCGACCCTCGGTCGACCCACAGAAACGGCGCGTTGAGCGGCACCTCGGCGGGCGGCGCCCCGGAATTGAGCCCCAACGACAGCGCGCGCACGCCGGAGACGGCGAGCAGGGGGAGGGCGGACCGGGTGAGGCCCGGGACGTCGCGCAGCGACAGCGTCATTTTGGGGGCGAAGCCAAACGACCGGTCGAGGCGGTGGGTGAGGTCCAGGGCGGCGAGCAGGGTGGGGCCGTTCATGAGCTCGATCTGGGAGCGGGGGGGGGGGAGGTGGGTGGGCGGCGGCGGAAGAAGGACAAGAAGGAAGCAGAAAGAAGGCAGCCCCCACCACCCCACCCCCCCCCACCCCATCAACACCCTCTCTCACACCTGGGCATTGTGCGGCATGGCGTGCCAGTAGACGTCGCCCGCTTCCACCGCAGCCCGAAACGCGGCCACCGCAGGCGCGGTGGGGCAGTGCAGGCCCATGCCCGTGGGGCAGTCGAGGTAGAGCGAGACGAGCCAAGACTGTGTGGGAGAGGGGGAGGGGGGTGGGGGCGTGTTGGCGGGGGTGGGGAGGCAGCCGCAGTTTTTTTGTTGTCGCCTGATCGACTTTGCCCCATCTTTCGCCCCCCATGGCCGCCACCATTACGCACGTGTGTCATGTAGGAGTAATGCTCCGGCCTGGGGATGAGGGAAAGGCGTCGGCTCGGGCGCCGAGCCGCGCGCGAGGCCCCGCCCCTACCCCAGCCCACCCTCAACCCCCACCCAATCCCCTCTGCTCACCCGTCCCGCTCCCGTAAAGCGGCCGCCACGGCGACAGCGGCCGGAAAGAATTCGTCAAAGTATCGATTGACGACATTGATGTCGGTGGCGAGCGCGGGGTCGCCGTCCGACCAGCCAAAGCCGATGTCCTGGGAGTAGTAGGAAAGGGTGGTCGGGCCGGGGTGAGAATGGGGCATTCCGGCGGCGCTCGTCCCCGGGCGAGCTGCCCGGCGCGTGCCGAGGCGGAATGCGGCAGCGGTTGGGGGGCGTCCAGCAACGAGCGCCCGCCAGCGGGAGCCTGGTCATGTGCAAAGCCCGCCTGGGCGGGTCCAGCTGCTGCGCAGCGCCGCCTCGCGCGAACACGCACCGCATGGCGCGCACGGCGCGGCCCGACACGCGCCCCACACCTCTCCACCCCTCGCACCAAGTGGTTGCTGAAGATGAGGTGCACGTACGACACGTTGGTAGGCCCCGCCTTGGGCAGGCGCGGCGGCGGCGCGCGCGGCACAGACGGCTGCTGCTGCTGGGCGGCAGCCGCCACGGCCGCGGCCAGCGCCAGCAGTGGGGCGGCGAACCGCATGGGCCGGGGAGGGGCGCGCGGGGCGCGGGTGTGGGGTCGTGGCGCGGCGCACGAGCCGCCCGTCCCCGTCCCCTACCCCACTCGAGAGACCCGTTGCGCCTGCGCGGCCGCCCACATGGACCCGCGCGACGAAAGGAACCGCGCCCCACCCAAAAGAATAAGTCGCGCGCCCCGGGGTGCGGTCACCCCCCTCCCCCCCCTCCCTCGTCACCCCCCGCGCGCCCGCCCAAACGCGGCCGGCAGCGACGCGTACTTGCGCCACTTGGTCACGTACGCCCGCCGCGTGAAGTTGTCGTACCCGTTGGCTTCCACGGCGTCCAGAATCTGGCGGTACAGGATGAGCGCCGACCACACGGGCCAGCGCGCGTCGGCGTCGAGGCCCCCGACGCCGGCCTCGGCGTCGGCAAAGCAGGCACGCGCGCGCGCGATCTGGAACGCCATGAATTCCGCCCACCGGTCGTCCACGACGCCGGGCGACCGGACGAGCGAGCCGGAGACGACTTCCGACTCGGCGATGCGAAAGCGGTCCAAATCCTCCAACGGCACGTAGATCCGGTTGCGCACGGTGACGTCCTCTCCGACGTCGCGCAGGATGTTGGTGAGCTGGTTGGCGGTGCCCAGGGCCAGGGCGGCGCGGAGCACGGATTCGCGGTCGGCGGGCGTCTTTGCGCGCAGCGGGTCGACGCCCATCACGGGGGTCGTCATGAGGCCCACCGTCCCCGCGACCTTGTAGCAGTATTCGTACAGCTCGTCGTACGTGGCGTAGCGCGCCTTGGTCAGGTCCATGCGCATGCCGTCGACCTGGGGGGCGGGGGACGGGTTTCGGGGTCGGTCGCCGCGCCGCACGCCGCTGCCTCGCCCCGCGCCGCGCGTGCAAAGCTCAGTTTATGGGTGGTGTGTAATGTGTGTCGGCACGGCTTTCGGTGCATTGGCTTGGTGGGCCACGTCGCCACTCCGCCGAACGAGACTAAACGAACATCCGCGCTTTTTTAGGCAAGGTTGTCCGCCCCCGCGCCCCCCCCCCCTTTCCCACCATGTCGCGGAACGGCTGCACGTCCACGGGAAACCGGGCCACCGTGTCGGCGAGCGCGGCGTCGAGGACGTCGTAGGGGCGGCCTTCAAAGAGCGCGGTGAGCCGCTCGTCCCAGCGGTCGAGCGCGGCGGGCGTCATCCGCGGCGCGTTCGGCCCGTCGACCAGCTCGTCCGTGCGCCGGCACCAGACGTAGATGGCCCAGATGGCTTTCGCCTTGTCGGGCGTCATGAGCTTGGTGCCCTGGAGGGGGGGCGAGGAAAGGGAAGGGCGGGGGTCGGCGGAGAACTCCCCGCCCGAGGTAACTCCCCGGAGAGCTCGCGTCCCCCTCTCCCACGCCCCCACGACCACCCCGCGCACCAGATAGAACGTCTTGGCGTAATCCGCCGTGATCTCGCCGCACTGCGCGTACGCCGCGTCGAGCGTCGCGGCCGAGAGCGCGGGCGGCGGCGGCCGCGCGCTGGCCCACGCCTGCTGCCACGACAGCGTCGACCGCATGGCCGCTTCCTCGACTTCGCGCCCGCCCAGGCGGCGGCGTTCCGGGGGGGGAGGGGGGGCGGAGGTCGAGGGGGGGCCGGTGGCCAGCGTGGCGCGCGCGGGGGCCGGGGCGGCGCGCCTGAGGCGGGGTGAGGGTGGTGAGTGGTCGTTGGCGGGCGGGTGGGGGCCAATGCGCGGCCGACGGGGCCGCCGCGGGCGCGGGGGCGCGCGCGGCGGCGCGACGGTTGCGCCCGCTGGCGGCGCCGGGGGGGAGCGCCGCCCGCCGAAAGAGTCGGGCACTCGGCCTCCACGCCGGCGCGGGCGAGTGGGGGCGGCGAGGCCGGCTGCGCGCCGCGGCGCGCGCGGCGGCCCCGCATCCCGCGCCCACCCGCTCCCGCACCTGGGGAGCGCCCGCCCGGACGTGCTCGCGCGGGGGGCGCTGCGCAGGCTCATGGTTGCGGCAGAAACCGCGCGCGGGAGTGGCAAGGGAGGGAGATAGGGGGGGCGCGGCGGCCGCGGGCCGCTCGACCCACCACAGCCTCGGCCCGAGTCCTGCACACACCCCAGCGCACCCCTCCCCTCCTCACGCGCCACCGCCCTCGAAGAGCAGGGAGGCCGCCATCGCCTCATCCCCCCCCGCGCGCGCGAGCGCGGCCGCCGCGGCCGCGCGGGCGAACCCGCCGAGGGCGGCCAGGCGGCCGACGGCCGCCTCATCGACCGCCCCGGGGGTGGCGGCAGGCGCGCCCGCGGGCGGCGGGGCCGCGCCCGGGGCGCCCGCGCCGCCCGCGCCCTCCGCCTGCCGCTGAAAGGCGCCGCGCTCCTGGATCGCGTGCTCCGGCAGGAACGGGAGCGACACGTTCTGCAGGGAGTGGGTGGGGGGTGTGTGAGCGGGTCGAGGCGGCGCGGGAGGCGCGCCCCACCGAAACGAAGAGACGAAGAAAACGCACCAGCGTCGGGAAGTGCAGCGCGTTCCCCCCCTCCCCCGCCCCCAGGTCCAGCCGGCACGCGTACCGGCGCAGGTTGTCCAGACCCAGCAGGAAGGGCATCCTGTCGTCGGCCATCACGGTCAAGGAAAAGGGGAGGAACTGGCCGCCGATCCTGGGCGCACAGGGGGGGGGGGGCGTCGGCGCCCGCACGGGCCGCCAAACACCCCGGCCTCATCCACGCCACCCCCTCCCTCACGCACTCGACCGGCACAGCGTGGACGCGCCCCAGGATGGGCGCCGACCCGACGCCGACCGCCATCCCCTTGAACCGTTCGTCCAGCAACCGCAGGATGCCGCACTCGCCCGCGAGCTTGGCCGACATGATGGTGGTTTGGGCGCCAGAGTCGACAAAGGCTTGCACGGGGCGCCGGTTGACCGCCATCGAGACGTAGAGCATGACGACCGACCCAAACGATTCTGGCGCGTGCTCCATCGCGGTCTCCATGTTTTCGTCGACCGCCTCCTGCCGCAGGATGGCCTCGATTTTGGCCTGCATGGAGTGGGGGGGAGGGTGGTGGGGGTGCTTCTGCGGCGCGCCCTCTTCTCGCCCTCGCCAACCCCCTTCCACTCTCACCTGGGCCTCAGCGTCGAATGGGTTGGCGTTCAGGGCATCGATGGCCGCCTCCTTGTCCGCGGCGCGCCCGCCGCGCGCGCCGCCGCCCGCGCGGCCACCCGGCGGCGCGAGCGCCCCGGACCGCACCAGCTCCGCCACCACCGCGCGCGCGCGGGGAGCGTCCGCAAACGCGAGCGCGGCCGCGGCGGCGGGGGGGAGGGTGGCGAGGATGGACGGGTTGGCGCGGAGCCAGGCGGCGGCCGCGTCGAGCGCCGCGTCGTTGGCCGCGCCGGGCGCGGCCGCCGGCGCGCCCGCTGGGGCGCTGGCGCCCGGGCCGGCCGCCTCGGGCCCCACGAGGGCGAGGAGGTCGCCGTCGGCGACGCCCGCGGCGGACAGCGACGCGCCCGTGCCGGCGGCGAGGGGGGCGCCGTCCTTAAACAGGTGCCCGCCGGCGGGCATCCCCTCGGCCTCCAGCGCGGCGGACAGCATCGAGAGGGTCGCGTCGGCGGGCAGCTGAGGAGAGGAGAGGGTGGTCGCGCGCGCGCGGGGTCGTGCGCGCGCCTTGGGCGCCCGCCCTCGCCGCGCGCGCGCGCGCGCCGGCATGGCTTGAGTTGAGCGGCGAGGCGGTGGCGGCCGCCGGCGCGCGGCGTTTCGATGCCGCGCACGATGCCCCCTCGCCCCGCCTCTCTCCCCCGCACCTCGACTGACTTGAATTCGTCTCCGAACGCGACCGTCACCTGCACCATGGCGGGCGGGCGGAGGAGCGGGGCGGGAGTGAGAGAAGGGAGAGCGCGCCGGCCTGCACCCCGCCACTCTGCGCTCTTGCGCCGGTTTGCAGCCCGCCGCGGTCTGCGTCGGGGTACGGGTTAGGGGTTTGGGGGCAAATGAAAGGGCCGCCGACGACACCACCTCCACCCCCCCTCTCAGAGCTCGTCCTTGGCCGCGCCGCCCTCCTCGCCCTCGTCATCCCCCCGCAGCGCAATCCCCGCCTTGGCGTAATCCGCCCGGTGCCGCATGAGGAACGCGTCCGCGCAGTCGTACGCAAAGTTGGAGGTGAAGACGCACGTCTTGTAGTTCCCCAGGCTAAACTGGCCCGCCTCGGCCCCTTTCTTGAAGCATGTGACGCCCGGCTCGGCGGCGAGCATGTTGTAGTACTCCTCCTGGTGCGACGCCGTCGTCAGGTACAGTTTGTTGTCGGCGTACAGAAAGGGGACGAGGCGCGTCTGCTCCAGCACAAAGTGGTAGACGGCTGGGGTGGGGGTCGAGGGTGTGGGGTGGTGGGCGGCGTCTTTCTTTTCTTTTTGGAGCCGGCGACCTGACCCCACCCCCCACCCCCCTCGCCCCTCCCCCCCCACCCCTCCCCGCACCCGTGTTGACGCCCAGCCAGTCGGACTCGACGTGGAAGCCAAAGTCGTCCACGATGACGACGCCGCCGTCTGCGATCATGCTGGCGACGAGGGGGAGGGGGGGGGCGGGTGGGGCCGCGGTCCGCGCGCGCGCGCGCCCCGCCGCCTCTCCCCCGCTCTCCTCTCCCCCCCCCCCCTCCCCTACCAGCCGATCAGGTTGAGATCGCGCAGCACGCACTCTTGCGAGTGCCCCGCGTCGATGGAGACCATGCGGAAGAGGGGCAGCTTGTGGTCGGCAAACCATTTGGGGGTCAGCCCCATCGTGTTGCCCTGAAAGATGAGCGTTTTGGCCAGCGTCGCCGCGCCGAGGTAGTCGCGCACGTTGTCGACAAATCCCTTGAGGTAGCCGGCGTCAGTGTCGTCGGTGAACCAGTCGGCGGCGAGGAGGGGTTCGTCCGGGTGCGAAAACCCGGCCATCCCGATGAACAGCTTCCCTTGCCACACGCCCAGCTCCCCCACAGCGCCGTAGATGCCGCGCGCGTGCTGGTGCAGGGTGAGCTTGTTGGCGGCCCACGTGTGGACGTGCGACATCCAGCCGTCGATCTTCTTGCCCAAGCCTGCGGAGAAAGGGGGGGGGGGGGGGGGGGCATGGGTGGGTGTGGCGGGAC
>Ga0315288_10004657_pt1 | contig 17480 bp, 13 predicted proteins | sample YL17G11_20_MG_FD_203454 | JGI IMG/M metagenome (GOLD analysis project Ga0315288, IMG submission 203454) | Sediment microbial communities from Yellowstone Lake, YNP, Wyoming, USA - YL17G11_20 | ecosystem: Environmental > Aquatic > Freshwater > Lake > Sediment | place: USA: Wyoming | collected... | reverse complement strand
ATTCTAGGCAAGCTCACGCCCGGCGTCGAGTTGTCTGGCGAGTTAACAGAAAGCCCGAGGCGAGAGAATCCGCGAATTGTCAAGCCAGAGCGCTACTCGTAGTGGAGGGCCACGATGGGGTCCAGGCGCGAGGCCTTCATGGCGGGCCACATGCCGAAGAACAGGCCGATGCTCACCGCGACCAGGAAGCCAGCCACGACGGACCACATCGGCACGGCGGAGGGAAGGCTCGGCACGAAGGTGTGAATCAGGAAGCTCAACATGTATCCCGAGAGAATGCCCAGGATGCCGCCGGCGCTGGTGAGCGTCATGGCCTCGAGCAGGAACTGCCAGGTGATATCGCTGCGCCGGGCGCCGATGGCCTTGCGCACGCCAATCTCGCGAGTGCGCTCGGTGACCGAGACCAGCATGATGTTCATCACCCCGATGCCGCCGACCAGCAAGCCGATGGAGGAAATCACCACCGTGACCAGGACGACGGTGCCCATGATGTCGCGGAACTGGGTGATGAACGACTCCGCCGTGGAGATGCCGAAGTTGTCGGGGTCAGAGTACTTCACATTGCGCCGACGTCGCAGCAGGCTGCGCACTTCGTCCGTGGCCTGATTGACCTTGCCCGGCAGCGCCAGCGCCGCGATGAAGTTGTCCTTCGCCTCGGGGTAGATCTTCTTGAAGGTCCAATAAGGGATAAACACGACACGATCGTTCCCGGTGTCACCCAAGACCTGTTTGCGCTTCTCGAGGGTGCCGATGACTTCAAAATTTTTCCCATCGACGTTGATGACTTTCCCGATGGGATCCTCACCCTCGAAGAAGCGGGTCACGACGTCCGCACCAATCACGGCCACGTCGCGCCGATGCATATTATCGATCTCGTTGAACAGGCGGCCGTCCTTGAGCTCGGCGTTGATATTCTTGAAATGCTCCGGAGTGGGCCCGGAGAAATTGGTGTCCAACATTTCCTGGCCCTTGTACTTCGTGGCGACCGCTGGTCCCCAGCGAAACGTCTCTGCCGACACCGACTCCACCGAGGGGCACGAGTCGCGGATAGCCACGGTGTCTTCGAACGTCAGCGGTTTCCGCATCCATTCCTCGCGGGTTACGTGGTGGAAGCCCTGATCCCACTTGAAGATGAACAGCGTCCGCGTGCCGAAGCCCTCGGCCACCTCGACCACCTGCTGGTCCAACCCCTGGAAGATGGAAGCCACCGCGATGACGGTGGCGGTTCCGATCAGAACGCCGAGAATGGTCAAGAGGGCGCGGAACTTGTGGCTCAACAGCGTATCGAGGGCGAGCAGCAGGTTTTCCCGAACTTGGCGCCGTTGGACGTTCACGCTTAAGCCTCCGTACGCAGAGCCTCGATGGGGTCGAGTCGGGCGGCCTTGCTGGCCGGATAGATGCCAAAAAAGAGTCCCACCCCCGTCGAGAGAACCAGGCCAATCACGACCGCATTTGCCGGTACCGAGGAGGTGAAGAAAATATCCACGATCTTGCTGACGATGAGCGACAGCGCCACGCCGGCGGCGCCGCCCGTGGCGGCCATGACGCTGGACTCAATGATGAACTGCATCAGGATGTCACGCCGCCGGGCCCCTAGGGACTTGCGGATGCCGATCTCGTGGGTGCGCTCGGTGACGCTGGCCAGCATGATGTTCATGATGACGATCCCGCCGACCACCATGAACACGGCCACGATGCCGATGGTCACGGCGAAGATGGCGCCGGTGAGCTGGCGCCAGGCATTCATGAGGGTCTCGGAGGCGTTGATGCCGAACGTGTCATCCTCCTGGTAAGGGATGTGGCGCCGCGCCCGCATCAACGCCCGAGCCGCATCTTCAAGGACCAGCATCTGCTGCCCATTCCAGGCCTGCACGCTCACCGCCAGTTGCGGCCGCGCCATGAAAACTTTCTGGAAGGTCGTCAGCGGGATGTCAACGAACTTGTCCTGACTCTGGCCGAAGGTGGTGCCGATGCGCGCGGCCACGCCGATGACCCGGAAGGGAATGCCGCGCACCGTGACTTCTTTGTCGATAGGGTCCACCGTGGGGAAGAAGTCGTCCACGAGATCGCGGCCAATAAAGCACACCATAGCGCTGTGGTCGTAGTCCGACTCGGTGATGTAGCGGCCTATCTCCACCTTCGCCTGCCCAATATCGATCATGCTGGGAGTCGTGCCGTTCAACCTCACGTCGTACAGGATCCGCCCCTTGTAGCGGGCGTCTGTGTCGCCCCGCAAGCTCATCGCGGCCCCGATGTTCTTGTAGTTGGCCAGGTTTTCCTTCAGGTAGTCGTACTCCTCAATGCGGATCGGCTTGTTGCGACGCCGGGCCTTCAGCCAGTCCTCCCAGCTCTGCTCCCACTGCCACTGGTGGATGATGAAGACGTTGGAGCCCAGGTTGGCGATGCGTTCCGCGATGTACAGGTTCATGCCGTTGACGATAGACATGACGGAGATGAGCGTCGTGGTGGCAATCACCACGCCCAGCAGGGTAAGGAAGGAGCGCAGCTTGTGCACGCGCAAGGTTTCCAGGGCCAGCCAGAAGGCTTCCCGGGCGGTGACCCAGAGGTTCACAAATCCGCGCCGCTTTATCATGGTTGGGCCGACTTCTGCCACCGAGCCTTCCCTCCGCCGCCTGTTCGCCGGTCTTGGCCCCACCTAGCTGACGCGCTCGTCCCGGTCGATCTTTCCGTCGCGAATGTGCAGGATGCGATGAGCGTGAGCGGCGATGTCGTGTTCGTGCGTCACGAGCACGATGGTATTGCCGGCCTCATGCAGGCGGTCGAGCACTTTCATGATTTCCTCGCCGGTGGTCGAGTCGAGGTTTCCGGTGGGCTCGTCCGCCAGGATGATGGACGGGTTGTTGACCAGGGCGCGAGCAATGGCCACGCGCTGGCGCTGGCCTCCGGACAGCTCGTTAGGCCGGTGGTGCATCCGGTCGCCGAGTTCCACCTTGCGCAGGGCGTCCTGGGCCTTTTCCACCCGCTCCTGGGCTGGCGTCCCGTTATAAATGAGCGGCAGCTCCACATTGTGCAGCGCGGTGGCGCGGGCCAGCAGATTGAAAGTCTGGAAGACGAAGCCAATTTCCTTGTTGCGGATGTAAGCCAGCTCGTCGTCCGAGAGCTCACTCACCAGGTTCCCGTTAAGCCAATAACGTCCCTGGGTGGGAGTGTCCAGGCAGCCAATCAAGTTCATCAAGGTGGATTTGCCGGAGCCGGAGGGGCCCATGATGGCCACATACTCCCCGCGCTCAATGTCGAAGGAGACCCCGCAGAGCGCTTGGACGGCGATGGCCTCGCCCATCTCGTAAGTCTTCCAGAGGTTCTCCGTCCGAATCATGACGCTATCCCGCGGCGTCACGTTTTCCTGCATGGAGGATGGAGCAACGTGTGATCCCATTGACACTTCTTTTCCCCCTCCCTCCGACCTTGAATTTTCCCGGCCGGTCAAGCTGGGCCCCGTCAGAGGCCGTTCCCACCGCTTCCGGAACTACGCACTGGGCCCGCCAGCCTTCACGGCGCTGTTGTCCACCTTCACCTTAGTGTTGTTTTTCAACGTCCGCAGGACGCTGAAGCTCCCCGTTACAATTTCGTCCCCGGGCTTGACGCCACTGAGCACTTCCATATCAGTGGTGCCCATAATGCCAGTCTCCACCGGAGTGAAGACCGCGCGCCCGTTCTTCAAAACGAAGACCCCCTGGATTTCTTCCTTGCCTTTGTCCTTCTCCTTGCTGGAGCTGCTGGCGGGGGTGGATTGCGTTGCGGCAGCCTGGACTTTTCCCTGGGATTCTTTCCCCTTCCCCTTGCCCTCTTTTTCACTCTCCTCCAGGTCCCGCCGCATACGGACCGCCAGAGCCTGAATTGGGATGCTCACCGCATCCTGACGCGTGGCGGTGGTGACCTTGGCGGTGGTGGAAAGGCCCGGGCGCAAACCCGGCGGGGGGTCGTCGAGCGTGACGACCACCTTGAAGTCTTTGGCCTCTTCCGTGGCGGTGGAGCCCTGCCCGCTGGTTAGACCGGAAGTGCGCCCGACGGCGCTCTGTCCGATCTCCGTTACGTGTCCCTTGAAAGTCTTGTTGCGGACGGCATCAATGGTCACTTCCGCGGGCTGGCCGAGCTTCACGTTGACGATGTCGGTCTCATCCACCTTTACTTCCGCCGTGATGGTGGAGAGGTCGGAGACTTGATAGAGCAGGCTGCCGGGCGAATTCTGGATTCCGGGCACGACGTTCTCCCCTGCGTGCACGGGCAGCGCCGTCACGATGCCGTCCAGGGGTGAGGTGTAAATGGTCTTGGAACGAGCGTCGGTGGCCCGCACCAGCGCGGCACGCATCTGCGCGACGCGGGCCCGTGACATGTCGCGGTTGTAAGTGATCTGCTGGTACTGCGCCTTGGCTTGCGTCACGCGCGCTTCGGCCGCCTGGACGTTGGCCTGTGCCACCTCGAACTCGCTGCGGCGCTGATCATAGAGTTGCTGAGCAATCAGGCGGTCCTTAAGCAACTCCTGCGCGCGCGCCCAGTCTTCCCTGGCGCGGCTGAAATTCGCTTGCGCCGTCTGCAACTCGGCCTGCACGGTCTTCAGGCTAGCCGATGACGACTGGACACCCGCCTCCGCCGCCGACACGTCAGCCAGTTGGGTTTTTAACGCGGCCTGTTGAGCATCGACATCTGCCTCCTGCTGGACGGACTCAGTCTTGAGCAGGAGCTGGCCCGTCTTTACCGCATCGCCTTCCTTGATATGGATTTCCGTGATCCTCCCAAATGTCTGGGCGTTCACGTTGGCAAACTTGGCGCTCGGGGGTCGGATCTGGCCCGACGCACTCACGATGGAGGACAGCTCCTGCTTCGCCACTTTGCCGGTCTGCACCGTCACCACGCCACGCTTGCTCCAGGCGATGCCGCCCAGAACCAAGCTGATGAGCACGACCGCACCCACGCTTAAAAGCAGTCCTTTCTTCCAGCGTTTCATGCCGGTCCGCTTCCGGGCAGGGAGCGCCTTCCGGGCCTCAACTTCCTCCAGCTCTGCTTCGATCTTCCCCAGTCCCAACTCGGTAGTCTGACCCATTACGCTTTGCTCCTCTTCGCTCCCAGTCACGGGTTCCGGCTGGGGCCAGGCATTTCGCGACGACGGTTCCGTCACGCCCTCACACCCCAGGCGTTGGAACCGCCTGCGGGCGTTCCGCCGCGCCTTAACAAGGTTCTACCTGTAAGTTATACGTTTCCTAGCTCCAAAAAGTTTCTGGCCGCGCCCGGCCCGGGGGAGCCTGCCAATAGAGCTTTGGACATCGCTACCAGTCCTGTTCCCCTAATTGCAGAGCCAGCCGCGAGAGATCGCGCAAGGGTTGCCACAGCTCGAATTCGCGGCTTTCCCTAAACATCTTATTTTACCCTTTCCAGGCGCGATGCGAAACTGGATTCGAGACCGCAGCGCAGCGGGCGACAGTGCGGCTGGTCACCCTCTTGATCCACCGGAACAGTGGAGCTTCCGGCTGGGCCGCCGCGCTAGCAGTCTGCGTCTGGCTCGAGGGGGAGTGTGCCCCTTCGATTCGACGCGCCCTCTGGCCGAACGGACAGCCTTGCCTGCCCGGGGCAAGGCCACCCTTTGCCGCCCCCGCGCATCCCATTAGCGTGTTGCGGGTCGGAGTGTGGAGCTCCATCTTGGGACGAAGACACTTGACTTCTCACACCTCGAAACCTAGAATTTGGTATCCTCAGCAGGAGATGCCAGGTCAGGATGACTGGCGCGGGGATCAGTCTATGTATGAATGGGGTCAACGCTACCGCGCGATGGCTTTGTTGGCGGTTGCTGCGGTGCTCGGGAGCTTGGTCGCGACCTCTCTCCACGCCTCGCCCCCCAAGGAAAAGGTCAGCAAGCAAGAGCGGCGCCGGCAGAAGGCCATCCAGAAGGAAATGGAGAGCCCCTATAAGAAGTGGCTTTCGGACGAGGTTCCTTACATCATCGCCGATGAGGAACGCGCGGCCTTCAAGAAACTGAGCACTGACGACGAGCGCGAGCAATTCATCGAGCAGTTCTGGGAACGGCGGAACCCGAACCCGGGCAGCCCCGAAAACGAATTCAAAGAGGAATACTATCGCCGGATCGCGTACGCCAACGAGCATTACGCCTCGGGCATCCCGGGCTGGAAGGCGGACCGCGGGCGCATTTACATCATGTATGGGCCGGCGGACGAAATTGAAGATCATTCGATGGGCGGCTCCTACCTCCGCCCCCCCGAGGAAGGGGGCGGTCAAACCTCTACCTACCCCTTCGAGCAGTGGCGGTATCGCTACATCGAGGGCATCGGGAGCAACATAATCCTGGAATTTGTCGACCCCACGATGACCGGCGAGTTCCACCTGACTATGGATCCAGGTGAAAAGGACGCGCTGCTGCACGTCCCCAACGCCGGTCTGACGGAGATGGAGGCTATGGGGATGGCGTCGAAGCGCGACCGCTTCACGCGCACCGACGGCATGACCATCGGGACACCCCTGGGCGGGGAGTCGGCGAGCATGAACGAGTTTTCCCGCTTGGACCTTTATGCCAAGATCTTCAAACCCCCTTCCGTCAAGTTCAAGGATTTGAGAGCGGTGGTGACCTCCCGCCTCACAGCGCAGCTTCTCCCCTTTGATGTGCGGACGGACTTCATGCGCGTGACGGAGGAAAGCGTCTTGACTCCCGTCACCATCCAGGCTGCCAACCGCGATCTGCAGTTCGAGAACAAAGAAGGGGTGATGCACGCCGTCCTGGATATCTTCGGGCAGATCACCAGCCTGGGGGGCAGGATAGTCAGCACGTTTGAGGATGCTGTCGTCCTGGACGTGCCGGAGAATGACTTCCAGCGCTACGTGGACCGCAAGTCGGTCTACCAGAAAGTGGTGCCGCTCCGCCCCGGCCGTTACAAGCTCACCGTGGTGCTCAAGGACGACCTCAGTGGTCACATGGGCTCCCTCGAGTTGGGAATCCAGGTGCCCCGCTTCGTCGAGGAGCAACTGGCCAGCAGTTCCCTGATTCTGGCCGATCTCATTCAACCCCTGCCCACCGCCCAAGTGGGGTCGGGGCCGTTCGTCATCGGGGGCACCAAGGTCCGGCCCAGCGTCAATCAGCAGTTTACACGCGACCAGAACCTGGGCATCTATATGCAGGTTTACAACTTGGCCGTCGACCCCCAGACGCATCGGCCGTCCGCAGATATTCAGTACGAGATCATCAAGGACGGGAAGCCGGTCTTGAGCCAGACAGAACAGGCGGCCAAGCTGGCGAACGCCTCTCAGCAGGTTACCTTGCAGAAAACCATGCCGCTGAAGGCGCTGCAGCCAGGCAAATACTCGGTGCAGATCAAGGTGACCGACAACATTAAGACACAAAGCGTTTCACGATCGGCGAGTTTTGAGTTACGCTAGGGGGCGTCGTGCCCTGCCTGTTGGAGTAGGCGGGGATTTGCTCCCAGAGTTATGGCGGAGGCCATGAAAGAGTCGCAGCCCCGACAACGGGTACTCGCAGCCCTGCTCATGGGCAGCTTGGTTCTGCCCTGCCTGGCTGCCGCCCGGGCCAAAGGGGCGGACTTCGGACGCATTACAGGGACCGTTACGGACCAGCAGGGAAATCGCCTGATGGGGGCAACGGTTCTGCTTGTCGGCCCGCTGCTGGTGGGGCTGCGGCCTGTACAGAGCGCGGCGGAGCGTCTGATTACCGACGCCCACGGCAGGTTCGCGGTGGAGCGCCTTGTCCCCGGCTGGTATTCCTTGCAGGTCACCTTCCCCAGCCGGCTGCCTGCCCTCCGCAACAGGGTTCGCGTGGTGGCGGGGCAAAGCTTGCAGCAGGACTTCGTCCTCAGCGACATCTTCGCGCCGCTGCACTTGAGAGTTCCGGCGGGCGATGTCTCGAGCTGGGGCGAGGACTGGAAATGGGTACTGCGGACTTCCTCCGCCGTCCGGCCCGTTCTTCGGTATCAGCAGGCGCGGTCCGCAGCGCGATCCGGGACAGCGAAGGCCGCCCTTGCGCCCAGCGAGCGGCTGGTTGGGATGATCCCCGGTGCGCCGCGTCGCAGGGCCTTGGCGGGCGATCCCGGTTTAGGAACTGTCTTGGCGTATCTGCGGCCCTTGTCTGAGGACGCTGACCTGCTGGTGGCCGGTTCGATGGGTGCGAATGGGATTCAGGCTTCCTCCCTGGCGACGGTCTTCCGCAGAGATCTGTTGAAGGGTGATCCCCAGGAGCTGGCGGTGGTCGTGCACCAGTTGAGCATCGCCGAGGGATTACCGCTCCCGCCGGGGGAGGGTCGCGATAGCCTAAGCCACGCGCAAGCGTTGATGGTCAGCTATGCGCAGACGCGCCGCCTTTCTGATTCCGTGCTCCTGACGGCAGGCATGGAGGTGGATTATCTCAATGCCGCCGGGGATGTTGTCTTGACCCGACCCAGCGCCAGGCTGGAGTACCGAGTTACTCCCTCGAACGTTTTCGCCGTTCGCTATGGAGCGGTGAACCTAGGCGGGGAGGGATCGCTACTGGAGCGGGTCAGCGCGCTGACCTCCTTGCCGCGCGTCACGCTGCGGGGCTTTCGCCCCCGACTGGAAAAGCTGAACCACACGGAAATCAGTTTCGGCCGTACCTTGGGCAAGCAGGGGCGGCTGGAAATCGCCGCCTACCGCGACTATTTCGAGAATGCCGCCCTCTGGGGCTTTGGTGGGATGGGGGCATTGGGGGGACTGGCCGGGGACTTCTTGCCGAATCCCGCTGCCAATGGGGTGACCCTCAACGCCGGAAACTACAAGTCCTCAGGCCTGCGCGCCGCTTACGTGCAAGGCTTGGGCAGCCGCGTGCAATTGGCTGTTCTCTATGCCATGGGGGATGCCCTTACAGTTGACTCCGCAGGTCTCGCTGGTGAGGGTCCCATCTGGGATTTGCGCGCGGTCGTTCGTCCCCGCCGGAGTCAGACCGTGGCCAGCAGAGTCACTACGCGGGTTCCGGGATCCAGGACGCAGATTACAACCTCCTACCAGTGGCTGGCGTCGCGCCGGGTCACGGACGTTGACCCTTACGGACAGGCCAGCCTGCAACTTCAGCCCTATTGGGGGCTCCAGATTCGACAGCCCCTACCCACGCTTGCCTTCCTCCCCGCACGGATCGAGGCGCTGGCTGATTTTCGAAATTTGCTGGCTCAAGGGTACGTCCCCTTGCCGCGGTCTGGCGATGACTCGCTGATGCTGACTCCGGCCTACCGAAGCTTCCGGGGCGGATTCTCCGTCCAGTTTTAGGGGCGTGAGGCAACCTCTATCAGCGCCTGCTTACGTGGCCCCGAAGGATGCTGCCCTCGGCCGCCCGGAAATGGGCGCCGGCGAAGAGTGCTTCTCGCTGGGGGGTGCCTCCCCGCTATTACAGAAATCGGGAGGTAGTATCCGAAATTCCGTATGGAGCACAACTGAGCCCTTGCAATCGAGATATCATGTTGATTACACAGGGCTTATATATCACCCGTGATTTCACTATTGGAAGGCAAGTTGCTGTAAAAGCCCTGGCTGTGGTGTGTTTTGTGGAGACCGTGTAGCTGGCTAGGATGAGGACAACTCTTCCCTTCCGATTCACGACCGTTTTCCTGGCCCTCCTGAGTGTGGCGTTAGTGGTGTTTAGTGTCCTCAACTTCCAGCAGCGTCGGCTCTATCAGCTCCCGGACGACGGTGTCTCCTGGGTCGATACCCCGGAAGGGGTAACAGCTTGGATTGTAGCTCCTGACAGTCCTGCCGAACGCGCCGGCGTCAGCCAGGGGGACAGGCTGGAGGCCATCAACGGCGCACCCGTCAAGCGGGCGGCGGATGCGGTGCGCGAGGTTTTCCGTAGCGGCGTCTGGTCTCGAGCGACTTATGACCTGATCCGCAACAGCCAGAAGTATCAGACCGACGTCGTGGTCGCAGCGCAAAGCAGCTCCCAGTCGTTGCGTCACTACTTGGAATTGGTCGGCCTGATTTATCTGTTTATCGGCACCTTCATCCTGGTGCGGCGCTGGACGGCGCCCAAGTCCCTGCACTTTTACGTCTTCTGCCTGGCCTCTTTTGTCCTCTACACTTTCTCCTACACGGGCAAGTTGAACTTGTTCGATTGGACGGTTTACTGGCTTAACGTCGTCGCCCTGATTCTGCAGCCGGCGCTCTTCCTGCATTTCTGCCTGACGTTTCCCCAACGGCCGGATTTTCTGCGGCAGCGGCCCACGGGTATCTTGCTCATCTACCTGCCTGGGGCGGTGCTGCTGGCGACCCACGTTCTGGTGGCGACGGGGTTTCTGGTCTGGTCTGCTCCTCTTCTGATCAGCCGGTGGAGGATCGACCGGGTGGAGCTCATGTATCTGGCCGTGTATTTCCTGGCAGGTGCATTCTGGCTCCTGCGCAACTATCGCCGCAGCGACGTTCCCCTGATCAAGCAGCAACTCAAGTGGATCACGCGCGGCACGTTCCTGGCCATCGTCCCCTTCGCGACACTTTACGTGCTGCCATACTTCCTGCGTTTCGTGCCGACGGCCTGGATGAATCTTTCCGTCCTGTCGCTGATATTCTTGCCCCTCACCTTCGGTTACGCCATTGTGCGTTACCGGCTGATGGACGTAGACATCATCTTTCAGCGGGGCATTGCCTACACGCTGGCGACGGCGACCATCGTGGGTCTTTCCTTCGGCCTCATCGCCCTGTTCGCCGACATCTTCCGCACTACTTTCCCCAGCACCAGCCGCAGCGGCTGGATTCTGCTCATCATCGTCACCGCATTCCTCTTCCAGCCCATCGTCAACTGGATTCAGGCGCGGCTGGACAGACTCCTGAATCGCGAGCGCTATGACTATCGCCGGACGCTCCTGGCTTTTGCCCGCGAACTCACCTCCGAGCTGCACATGGACCGCCTGCTCGACCAGGTGGCCAGGCGGCTGGCGGAGACGCTGGCGGTGGACCGGCTGGCGATATTCCTGCGCACCGAGTCGAACGGTTTCCGCCTGGTCAAATCCCGCGGCATCGCCTCCTCCGGCCCCTTCAACCTGACCTTCCTGGACCCGCAACGCCCTGAACTGCAGAAGGGTTATCTCTTCTTTGAAAGCGTCAAGCGCGCGTTCGGTGTCTCACCCTCCGCCCAGGCCGCCATTGAAGAATTGGACCTGCATTACTACCTGGCGATTAAGGTGAAAGAGCGGACGCTGGGGTATCTGGCGCTGGGGCGAACGCGCAAAGGGGATTTCCTTTCCAGCGAGGATGTTGATCTGCTGCAGACCATGGCCAGCTATCTGGCCATCGCTCTGGAAAACGCGCGGCTTTACGAGTCGCTGGAGCAGAAGGCGCTGCAATACCAGCAGTTGCGGGATTTCAGCGAGAACATCATTGAGTCGGTCAACGTCGGAGTCCTGGCCTTCGACCTGAACCAGCAGATCAGGGGCTGGAATTCGGCCATGGTGAAGCTCTACGGGCTGTCGCGCGCGGAAGCCATCGGCAGCCGGCTGGATGCCATCTTTCCGCCGGAACTACTGGCGGAACTTCCTCCGCCCTCCGAGCCGCGGCGCACCCTCGGCCTTTACAAGTTCGCGCTGCGGACCCCGGACGAGCGCCGGCTGATTGTGAACGTCTCCCTGACGCCGCTGGTGGGCAAGGACGACCAAGTCATCGGGCGTCTGCTGATTTTCAACGACATCACCGAGCGCGTGAACCTGGAGGACCAATTGATTCAGGCCGAGAAGCTCTCCTCGATCGGCCTGCTTGCCGCCGGCGTCGCCCACGAGGTCAATACTCCCCTGGCGGTGATCTCCTCCCAGGCGCAGATCCTGCAGAAGCAGATGCCTGCGGACGACCCCCAGGCGCGCACCGTGGACAAGATCATCAAGCAGTCCTTCCGCGCCTCGGAGATTGTGAACAGCCTCCTGAAGTTCTCGCGCGTCAGCGGCAGCGAGTACCTGGAACTCGATCTGAACCGGGTCATCCGCGAGACCCTCTCGCTGGTGGAGCCCATGTTGCGGGCTTCCAGCATCTCCCTCAACGCGCAGTTCTCTTCCTCCGTGCCTCCTCTCTACGGCAACCCCGGCCGGCTGCAGCAGGTGTTCATGAATCTCATCATGAACGCTCGGGACGCCATGCCGCGCGGGGGCGAACTCACCCTCGCCACCGAGTGCGAGAACTCCACCATCTATGTGGAGGTTTCCGACAATGGCGAGGGCATCCCGGCCGACCACCTGAGCAAGATCTTCGACCCCTTCTTCACCACCAAGGCCAAGAGCCGCGGCACCGGCTTGGGCCTCGCCGTGACCTACGGGATCATCCAAGAGCATTCCGGCAAGATCGCGGTGGAAAGCGCGCCGGGACAGGGCACCACCTTCCGGCTGGAATTCCCCACGGCAAGGAAAGCGGTCAATGTCAGCTAAGGGCTCCATCCTCATCATTGACGACGAACAGGAAATCCGCGAGAGCCTCGAGCAGATCCTGGGCGTGGAGGGCTATCGGCTGGCCAGTGCCGCCACCGCGGAAGAGGGGCTGAAGAAAATGGACGAGGGGGTTTTCGATCTCGTCCTGCTCGATATCAACTTGCCAGACCGCAATGGCCTGGAGCTGCTGAAAATCCTTCGCCGCGACAGCCCGGACGCCGGCGTGATCATGATCACCGCCTACGATTCGAGCCAGATGGCCTTTCAGGCTTCGAAAGAGGGGGCGGAGAGCTACATCACGAAGCCCTGGGACAACGATAAGCTGCTGCTGGAAATCCGCAACGCCCTGGACAAGTCGCGCTTGCAGGTGGAGAACGTCCAGCTCCGTCGGGCCCTGAAGCGTTATGGCCTGCCCAACATCATCGGCAAGGGCGAGCGCATCCAGCGGGTGCTGGACCTCATTACCCAGGTCGCGCCCAGCCGCGCCACCATCCTCATCGCCGGCGAGAGTGGCACGGGCAAAGAGCTGGTGGCCAAAACCATTCACGCCACCAGCCCGCGCGCCGACCGGCCGTTTGTGCCGGTCAATACGGGTTCCATGCCCGTGGACCTGCTGGAAAGCACGCTCTTTGGCCACGTCAAGGGCGCCTTCACTTCCGCCATCGCCACCAAACGCGGCCTCTTCGAGGTGGCTGACCAGGGCACCATCTTCTTTGACGAGATCGGCACCATCGGCGTCGAGACCCAGGCCAAGCTGCTGCGCGTCATCCAGGAGCGGGAGTTCATGCGCCTGGGCGGGACGGAAACCATCAAGGTGGATGTCCGCATCCTCGCGGCCACGAACGCGGACTTGCGACGTCTGGTGCAGGAGAACAAGTTCCGCGAAGACCTTTACTATCGGTTGAACGTCATCACCATTCCTTTGCCTCCTCTGCGCGAGCGCAAGGAAGACATCCCGCCCCTGGTGGAGCATTTCCTGAAGAAGTTCATGCAGGAGAACAGCCGGGAGGGGCTGCGCTTCTCTCCCGAGGCCATGAAGATGATGATGGACTACGATTGGCCGGGCAACGTGCGGGAGCTGGAAAACGCCGTCGAACGCGCCGTCGTCCTCTCCTCCGGACCTAATCTCACTCCCGAACTTCTGCCCGAGCAGGTCTTTCCCGACGGCGCCCACGGCGCGCGCGCCCTGCCGGTGGAAGACTTGGCGGGCCGCTCGCTGTTTGAGATTATGGAATCGTATGAGCGGCGCGTCATCCTCGATATGCTCTCGCGCACCAAATGGAGCCAGACGGAAGCCGCCGAACGCTTCAAGATCCCCCTTTCCACCCTCAACCAGAAAATCAAGCGCCTGCAAATCGATATCAAACGCCGCCGCGAAGCGTGAACGCCGGACGAGTATCGCGTCACACAGAAAGCTTGCGGGTCCACACCACCGTCCTGTCATCCTGAGCGTCAGCGAAGGATCTGCTTCTGAAGCCACAGGAGCTAAAGAGAGATGCTTCGCTCCGCCCGTCAGCTGACGGGCTGCGCTCAGCATGACAGGTTGTAGGCGGGCAGGGCTAGCGGTCGCGGGCCTCGGCGTTGTGCGCGGGCGAGAATGGATAGGCCGGGGAAGGCGTTGAGTTGTGCCGGCTCTTGAGCTGTAGGCTTCCGGGCTTAGACCTTGATGAAGATTTTGTGCCTGTAGAGCCAGTAGCAGAGATACCAGATCACCGCCAGCACGGCGCAGGACTGGGCTACCGGGGCGAGGGCGCCGATGAACTGGAAGCCGCCGGTAAATGGCTGGAGCCAGTGGTTCACCGGCCCCCGGAGCAGAAAGCCGAGCGAGTAAATGAAGATGGAATTCATCCCCACCACCACCAGCGGGAAGACCGGCTGGCGCCATCCCCAGACGTCCACCAGCAGGACGAAGACAAGCATCATCAGCAATACCCAGCCGGTGCTGTAAAGCGTCCAGGAGGCCGTCCACAATCTCTTGACGTTGGGGATGACCAGCGATAATGCCAGCCCGCTCAGGAGAGCCGCCACCATGGCTATCGCCAGAATCCTGAGCTTCTCCGCCCGCGGTCTTGCGCCCATGAGCAAGCTGCCGGCCCAGGCGCCGAAGAGCGTGGTGACGGTGCTGGAGATGAAATTGATGGTCACGTAGTAGCCCTCGTAGTTGTATCCCAGGAGAGCTTTATCGATGACCGCGCCGATGTTTCCCGTGCGCGCAAAGGCTCCCTCCGGCCCGGGAAAGATGAAGAAGAGCGCCGAGTGAAACACCAGCAGCAGAGCGGCGGTCAATGCCTGCCAGCGGAATCTCATCTGGATGATGAGGTAGGTGAAGAAATAGGTGAAAGCGATCTGGGAGAGCACGTTGATGAGCTGAAAACGGACCTTCTGATCGGCAACGATGATGAGGAATTGGCTGAGCAGAATCAGCTTCAGGGCCCGGCTGGCGACGTGCCCGAGGTCCTGCCGCGCGGTCGCGCCTCGCGCCGCGCGCCGGGCCAGGGCGAACGGCATCGCCACGCCCACCATGAACATGAAGGCGGGTTGAATCAAATCCCAGAACACCGCGCCGGTCCATTCCACGTGGTCAAACCAGGCGGCGATTCTTCCGTAGGTAGGGTGATTCTGCAACGCTCCGAAGCCGAAGGCGCCGGAGGCGAGCATAACCATGATGAAACCGCGGTAGGCGTCCAGGGCCACGTAGCGTGCGCCGGCGGCCTTTTCCGCCGACGCCGCAGCCGCAGGGGAAACAAATGGGACAAAGCTCCTACCAGTGGACATAGGCGGCGCATTCTAACACGGCCGGGGAACGAGACGGGCGGCCTTTTCCCCTAGCCGGGGAAGGGATTGGTGACTTTCAGGCCGGGGAAGCGGCGGAAATCGTCATCCGCGGTAAGGATCTCGGCCACCCCGTGCTCGAGTAACAGGGCAGCGATATGCGCATCGTGCAGCAAGTTGCCGGAGAGGGAAGAAGTGCGGAGGAGCTCATTTACGATCTGCCGATGGCGCTTGCCTTCGGAGATGAGGACAACCGAGGGGGATTCGAGGAGCGTCTCTATGCCTGCCCACGCCTCCTGAATGGGCGTGGGCGGGAAGAAGACGCGCGGGTGTGTGACCACGCGGAGAAACTCGTAGATGCAAGGCCAGGGAAGCACCCACGGTTCCGACCCGGTGGCGAGAGCGCGCAGCAGCCGCAGGGCGGCTTCATGCTGCTGCGGCTCCACACGACGAGCATAAACCAAGACGTTCGTATCGATGGCTTGCACTAGCGGCCTTCCATCAAATCAAACAGGGACTCCCGGTCATTCAACCGCACACCCGGCTGAATCTGTCCGCGTGGATCGGTCTTCCAGCGGAAGCGATACTTGGTCCGCCGCCCCGGTGCGGCCTTCGCCTTGCGGAGGTATTCGTGGAGCAGTTGCCGCAGGGTGGTTCCGCGGCGCGCCGCCTCTTCCTTAAGTTCGCGGAAGAGTTGTTCGTCCAAATCAATCGTGGTGCGCACGCATAAAAGCATATCAGGCGACGCACATCTATGTCAAGCCCTTGACCCCTCGCCGACCGGAAGCAGCGGGCTGAGCGCTCAAGAGGCGAAGCAGCCCCCGAGGGCCCGAAACTGGTTGGTTTCGAAGAAGAAGGCGACCATCAAGCCTGCATTGTAGGCAACGTGCAGGACGACGCTGGGCGCGAGCGACCCCGTCAGGCCGCGCGCCAGGGAAAACGCCACGCCCACCAGCAGGATGAGCAACACGTGATTCCAGGCTCCCCAGTATTCCGGCACGTGCAAGCCCGCAAACAGTATGGCGGTGCCCGCTACGGCGAACCGCACCCCCACCAGGTTTTCGAAGAAGCGGAATAAGACGCCGCGGAAGATGAGTTCCTCCATGAAGGGGGCGATGAGGACCGCAAAGGCCGTCAGTGCGTATGCAGCCTCAGGGGAGCTGAATAGGCGTAGCAGCGGGAAGTCTTCCCGGTCGGGGAGAACGGGCGGAGCCAGTTGCACGAGGAGACTGAGCAGGACCCCTCCCAGGAGGAACCGCAAAACGCCATCCGCGGTGGGCTTGCCCCATCGAAGGGCAGCCCAGAAGGGCTGGTGGTAATTCACGACAACGAGGAGATAAATGCAGCCCAGAACCAGGCCGTGAAACGCCACCTGAAGAGCCAGAAGGAAAAACGCATTTTCGCGCAGCGCTGCCGGGCGTGTCGGCCAGCCCGCCACGGATTGCAGCGCTGTGTAGCCGACCAGAACCGCCACGTTGGCGACTACCAGCGCCAGCGCCACCGCGGCAACGAAAAGGAGAAGGTCGCGCCCGCCCCACGCCTTGGGGGCGGCAGCAGCCAAAGCTGGCGATGGGGTTCGACGGGAGGAATCGCCTTCGGGGACTTCGCCGGGCACTAGCGGGCGGGCCCCCTTTCCGCCAGCGCCGCGGCGAGCAGGGGAATCATCAATTCGTGATGTCCCGTCAGCGCGTAGCCGTGGCTGGCCTTGCCCCCGGCTTTTCCGGTCATCGCGGTCGGACGCCGCACCACATTCTGCAAAGGCCGATAATGCTGGATGAAATCCAGGTTCACGGTGGTGATGCCGCGCGGTGCGTGGCCCAGGTTCGCGGCCAGGCTGAAGCATTTGAGGAAGACCTCCGGCAAGACCACGGCGGAGCCGACATTCAGGTAAACGCCGCCACCGTCCATCGTGCGGACCAGCGCCGCCAGCAGACGGAAGTCGCGATGTGTTGCGCTGCCCAGGGCGCGCGGGTCAATTGCCGGGTGGTTGTGGATGATGTCCGTGCCAATGGCCACGTGCACGGTGACTGGGACGCGGCGGCGGTAGGCGGTGCCCAGCAAGCTCCAGCGCCGAAAGCGTGCCCCGCGATAACTCACGAGAAATCGCCCTACGGCTTCGCCTATGCCAAGTTCGTCCTGGTCGCCCTCGGCGATGGCTTCGTTAATGAACCGGCCAGTTTCTTCGGCCATGCCAAAGCGGCCGCGACCGAGCACGGCAGGCACATCCTCGGAAGTTGCGCCAACCAGGGCAATCTCGAAATCGTGAATCAGCGCGGCGCCGTTCATCGCCACGGCGGTCAGATAGCCGCGCTTCATCAGGTCAATCAG
>Ga0315288_10004656_pt1 | contig 17481 bp, 18 predicted proteins | sample YL17G11_20_MG_FD_203454 | JGI IMG/M metagenome (GOLD analysis project Ga0315288, IMG submission 203454) | Sediment microbial communities from Yellowstone Lake, YNP, Wyoming, USA - YL17G11_20 | ecosystem: Environmental > Aquatic > Freshwater > Lake > Sediment | place: USA: Wyoming | collected... | reverse complement strand
TCGTTGAAGTGGTGTTCCTTGAACTGGAGCTGGAACTGTTCTGTGAAGTCCTCGATGGGCGAGACTTCCTCGAGGACGTCCTTCAGGCCCTCGGACAGGAGCCAGTCGAAGGACCCTCTCTGGATGCCCACGAGGTCGGGAAGGGGAAGGACCTCCTCGAGCTTGGAGAAACTGACACGGTCGCGGACAGGGACGAGCGAGTCAGGCAACAACTATCCCCCCTAGGGTGAGAGACACGCCTGGATCCAGGGCATGCAGAGCGCGGCACGGCAACGGACTAGTTTACGCGCGGGAGCACACGAAGTCAACCGGAGGCCCGAACCCTCCGGTTGGCCAGCCGCAAGGGTACTCCTCCGGAGCAGCCGAGGTCAACCAGGGGGGAGCCGGTGCTAGGAGTCCCTCTCGAACCACTCCCGGACGGGGGCCATCGACGCGACCATCGCCGGGTCGTCCTCGCCCGCGACCTCGCAGGACTCGGTGCTGCCGAGCGCCCCCCACAGATCCGCGACGGCGTTGGCCAGCGCGACGGCCTGCTCGGCCGAGTGGAGCTGGACGCCGCGCTCCGACAGGACGCGGCAGAAGCTCTCGAGGTAGGCGCGCTGGTCGCCGAGGAGCGAGGCCTCGGAGACGTCGAGCGCTTTCGCCAGGCGCTCCAGGGTCTGGAGCGAGGGCGCGACGTGACCGTTCTCGTAGCGGGACAGCCGGGCCTTCGGGATGCCGGATCTCTCCTCCAGATCCGATTGGCTGAACCCCGCTCCGACCCTCGTCTCGCGCAGTCGCTGACCGAACGTCTTCCCGTCATCCATACGAGGACGCCCCCTTCGAATATGCGGGTTGTGCGGGCAGAAGTCACGGCGGAGCATAGCAGCGGCCGTACCCGGAAGAGGGTATGGGGCGCAACCCCCCGGCTCACTTCACCTCGACGGTGGCTCCGGCGCCCTCGAGGAGGTCCTTCGCCTTCTGCGCCTGCTCCTTCGGAACGCGCTCGAGGACCGGCTTCGGGGCGCCGTCCACGAGGTCCTTGGCCTCCTTCAGGCCGAGGCTCGTGAGCGCGCGCACCTCCTTGATGACCTGGATCTTCTTCTCGCCGGCCGAGTGCAGGACGACGTCGAACTCCGTCTGCTCCTCGACCTCCTCGACGGCGGCGAGGGCGCCCGGCGCGGCCGCCACGACCGTCGCGGCCGCGGCCGCCTTCACGTCGAAGGCCTCCTCGAACCTCTTGATGAAGTCCGACAGCTCGAGGAGCGTCATGTCCTTGAACTGGTCGAGCAGCTCGTCGGTCCCCATCTTCGTCGCCTTCGCCATCGCTCACTCCTCCCCTTCAGCGGCCGGAGCTTCGCCGGCCGGGACCTTCTCCTTGTAAGCCTCGAGCACGCCGAGGAACCTGGCCTGGAGGGCCTGGAACATCGCGGCCGCGCGGGACATCTCGGACTTCAGCATCCCGGCGACCTTCGAGAGCATGACCTCGCGCGACTCGAGCGTCGCCAGAGCCTGGGCCTCCTCGGCGGAGAGCACCCTGCCCTCGAGGTACGCGCCCTTCAGGACGAGCGCCGGGAACCTCTTCGCCGCCTCGACGACCTTCTTCGCGGCCGAGACGGGGTCTCCGGCCACGAAGGCCACGGCGGTCGGGCCCTCAAGGAGTGACCCGAGGTCGCCGATGCCGGCCTCCCCCGCCGCGAGCTTCAGCAGCGTGTTCTTCACCACCGAGAACCCGGTCTCACCCAGCGAGCGGCGCAGCTCGGTGGCGTCGTGCACGGACAGGCCGCGGAACTCGGTGAGCAGCAGGGCCTGGGAACCCCGGATCCGCTCCTTCAGGACCGCGACCTTCTCGACCTTCTCAGCGCTCGGCACACCCGCCTCCTACGAAAAGGAAACGCCCCCGCAGACTCGCGGAGGCGCACGATGAGGTGCGTATCCTCTTCGCCTCGGCAGGTACCGGCGTGGCCGGATCATGCAGCGCCCCTGCTGTCTGCGGCGGGGAAAGGGTACCGGCCCGGGCCGCCTCCCGACAACGGCATCGGCCGGAGGTTGGTCATCCGATCGCCCAGAGAAGGAGATGGGCCGGCACGAGGGCGTAGTCCTCGCCGAGGTCGAGTTCGTCCTTCGTGGCCATCACGACCGGTCGGTCCGGGAACGCCCTCCTGAGCCCTGTGAGATCGCGACGGTCGATGCGGTTGCGGTACTTCACCTCAGCCGCCTCGATCCCCGGGCGGCGCCCACACACGAAATCCACTTCCCTTCCCTTGCTGGTCTGCCACACGTGGAGGTCGGAAGGATCGGTGAAGCCCTCGATCTGCCGCGCCGGCGGCTCGTATCGGCGGTAGAGCGCGAGGGCGAGGGCATTCTCGACCGCAGCCGGAACATCGAACGGAAGCCCCGGAGATCGAGCGAGGGCGATGTGATGGAGAAGCGGATCCCCGAAGTAGACCTTCTTCTGCCGCGAGATCGAGCCGCTATCCGCGTCGCGGCGCCAGAAGTACACGATCAGCAGGAAGTACCCGATGGCGAGGAACTCGATGTAGTCCTTCAGCGTCCTGTGCTCCGGATGCGCCGCTCCTCGGCGGCCTATGGGAACGTCCATCTCCCGCGCCATCTGGTTCCAGCTCGTCTTCGAGCCGAGCGACCGAACGACCCGCTCCAAGAGCGCCCCCGCTGCCGGTTCGCTGGCTCCCTTTCGGAGGATCTCGCGAGCGAGCGAGTCCCACAGGACCCGTTGAACCCGCTCGGAGGGCTCCGCCGCCCCCGTGGTTGCCTCCACCAGGGCGGCCGGCAGGCCCCCGAAACGGAGGTAGCTTCCCAGGGCGTCCGCGAGCTGCGGCCCGAAGATCTGCATGCCGCGCACCGCGTCCCGCCCCGCCGGGGTGAGCAGGTCCCCGAGTCGCAACCTGGGCGACTCCGGGAGGTCCGGGATCGAAGCGTCGGCGAAGACATCGAACGATTGCGGGAGCACGAGATGATCCCGCCCCGCGCCGCGCCGCCCCGGGAGGCGTTCGACGGTCTCCTTCGCGAGGTCGACCGCAGAGGAACCTGTGCACACGACGATGTCGCGATCGATCACGCCCCGGTCCCAGAGCTCCTTCACCGCCGCTTGCCAGCTCCCCACGGCCGTCACCTCGTCCAGCAGAAGCAGGCATCGCGCCGTGGGGGCCGCCAACTCTCTGGCTCTCTGGATCATGCTCGAGAGAGCAGCGACCGGCTGATCCGCGAAGAGGTCCAATGCGAGGTAGATAACCTCCCTCGGCTGATACACGTCCCCCAGCGCCCGCTCGACGATCAGCTTCAGGTCGGTGGACTTGCCGACCTGGCGCGGCCCGCGGATGGTGTGGATCCCGGGGTTAACAAGGTCGAACGACCGGACGATCGCGGCCGGGAACCTCGCGGGCTGATCTGCGAGGCGCCTCATGTGCGGGTCCGCGCTCGCCCAGTCGCTCGCGAACCACCACGGGTTGTACTGAGTGATCCTCCCGTCGTCCACCGGAGAACCCCGGTCGTACCCAGCCACCTCGAACCTCCCGCTCAGGCCGGCGGAGAACGGGCTCCCGTGCCCCTGCTGTGCTTGGGTCAGTCTAGCAGAGGAATCCCATAACTACTACTCCATTACGGGAGTGTAGTCCCTAATCGTCTACCCTACTCGGCCGGCTACCCTCCGACGGCGCCCGGGTCGAGACGAGTCACGCCCTCGACACGATCGAGGTCCCCGTCGAACGACAGCACGCTGGAGTCCGAGATCCGCCGGGCGAGCGCAGCCAGGTAAGCGTCGGCGAAATCGAGCCGGCCTTGCGGCCAAAGCGTGAGGGCATCGCGGAGGAGCACCTCGTCGACGACCTCGACCCCGGGGAGATCGAGGAGGCGCTCGATCAGCTCGGCCGCCCGTGGCGTCTCGATGCCCGAGGAGGTGAGGACGTAGGCGGCCTCCGCCACCACGATATCGGGCACGATAAGCGCGAACACGCCCTCGCCGGCTGCCTCGAGCGCTCGAGCGGCGCTCTGGGCCTGAGCCGGCGAATCTCCCGTCAGGATCCTGACGAGGACGTTCGTGTCGCAGAAGACCGTGCTTCCAGCCGTCCCGCGCGCTCGGACCACGCCTTCCTCCTCGCTGTCCTCCAATCGACGGGGAGGGGAGGGATCACGCCGATGAGATCGCGGGCCCTCCCGGCCTTCCGCAGAAGGACCCCTTCCGGTCGCAGCTCGAAGACCACGTTGTCGCCTCTGGTCAGGCCGAGAACCCTGCGGACCTCCGCGGGGACGGTGAGCTGGCCCTTCGAAGAGAGCGTTGCCTTACTCAGGACAGTTCTCCTTACATCTGCCATGCGGTAAGCATACCGCGTCCCGGACGGGTGGTCCCTCAGCGATCGCGGAACCGCGCCGCGCTCGCCTGTGGGACAGACTCTTCCGTCGCAGGAACCCTCGCTGACGGGCGTCCTGCAGACAGTCGTTTCCCCTGCAAAGCGACATCCGTGCGCACCGACGTAGACGTGGATGTCGATGCGGCACTCCTGCCCTGCGAGATAGAGGGTGTCAGGATGGCCGGGGGGACCGATGCTGCGTGCCGGCAAGGTCGAGACGCCTCGCTGAGGTATCGTGCGCCGATGGCGGAACCGTTCGACCGCGAGGTCATCGCGAGGATCTTCGACCAGTGCGGCGACACCGAGTGGGCCCGCCACGAGGCGAGCCCGTTCGCCCGCGTGAGCCTCCACGTCCACCGCAACTACCTCGAGCGGTTCGTGCGACCGGGCGACCGGGTGCTCGAGGTCGGCGCCGGGGCGGGGCGCTTCACCGTCGAGCTCGCGCGGCTCGGCGCGCGTGTCACGGTCGTCGACATCTCGCCCGAGCAGCTCCGGCTGAACGAGGAGCACCTCGCCGAGGCGGGCCTCGAGGGTGCGGTCGAGGCTCGCCATCTCGCGGACGTGCTCGACCTGTCCATGTTCGAGGACCGAGCCTTCGACGCGGCCGTGTGCTACGGCGGGCCGCTGAGCTGGGTGCTCGACGGGGCCGATCGCGCCCTGGGCGAGCTCCTCCGCGTGACGAGAGCGGGAGGGCACGTGCTCCTCGGTGTCATGTCGAGGTTCGGCACGTTGCAGGCGTTCCTGGCCGCGGCCGCGGAGGAGGTCGAGACCTACGGCATCCAGGAGATGCAGGACATCGTCGATTCCGGCTACCTGCCCGACAACCACTCCACCCTCGGGCCGATGCACCTCTACACGTGGGCGGAGTTTCGAGCGCTGCTCGAGCGCCATCCGTGCGACATCGTCGTGGCCTCGGCGGCCAACTTCCTCTCGATCGGGAACGACGAGACGTGTGAGCGCTGGGTCCGGGACGACCCTGCGATGTGGGAGCGGTTCCTCGCCTGGGAGGTAGCCGCGTGCACCGAGCCCGGAGCGATCGACGCCGGCACGCACATCGTCGCGGTCGTCGAGGCTCGCTGAACCGGAGGATACGTCCCGGTCGCCTCAAGTAGGGGGCAAATGGAAGGGGCCCCCCCGGGGGCCCCTTCCTGACCTTTCCGGAGGGTGGGTTTCCCCGCCCCTCCTCGATGCCGGTGCTACCCGCCGAGCCTGAACGACTCGGCCATCGACACGACCGCTTGGTAGTCCGTGTCGAAGTAGTCCGCATCGAAGGGATCGTCCGGGCCGTTGAGGGTGAGCATGTACACGTAGTCCCCGCTGATGGTGAAGAACGCAGCGGTTCTCGAGAGGGGGCCCGTCATCTTCGTGGACTCGATCACGAGGGCGGGCTGTCCGCCCATCGTCGCCGCTCGGGTCGCGACTACGGTGAAGCCCCACTCCGCCACCTGCTTCCGGTAGACCCGCCTGTAGGCATCGAGCGTGGTCCCGGAGCGCACCTTGTCCAACGTGAGTTCCACCCAGTTGGGGCCGGACTTGGGGGAAAGCGTGACCGGGTGGCCCGACGTCCCCTCCTCCTTCTTCCAGGAGGAGGGGTACTGGAACGAGTAGGCGGGGTTGGTGCTTGTGAAGGTAGCCACATCCTCTGCCATCGAGGGCGCCGTCGAGGCCATGGAAGGAACCGCGGAGCTCGGCGACGTAGGGCTCGAGAGGGTGCTTGACGTCGAGGCGCTCTTGGTGCACGCGGAGAGTGCGATCGCAAGGACCAGCGTAGAGACGGCGGCGGATGCGGCGCGAGACCTCATGGAGCCCCCAGGTCGGATCCGAAGCAAGCCGAGCCCCGCTAGTGGGACGGGATGGTGCCCGGGAAGATCAGCCCTTCGGTCTGCCACGTCAGGCCGAACGTCTTGTACTCCCACCGGTAGTAGGACAGTCCGGCGTAATCGCCACTGCCGACGAGCAGGGAGGTCACCGTGTCACCCGTCTCGGAGGTGTAGACGCCCTCGAACCGGCCCACCCACGCGCCTCCGGAGTTCGTGATGCGCGCGGCACCCCACTGCACCAGCGCGCCGTTGCCTGCGTCCCCCCACCGGCTCTGGTGCAAGATGTATCGCGCGGTCCCGGCGACGCGAGGGTCGTTGCTCGTGTCCTCGCAGGTGAGCCCGCGAACCTCATCGGACAGGGTGCAGACCTCCTGGCTGGTAACGAACGCCGTGGGGCCGTGGACGACGGGGTCCCCTGGGGCGGTCGCCGTGGCCGTCGGGGCACTCGCGGACGGCTCAGGGGTCGTGGTCTGCGCGCTAGCGTGCCCGGTGGGATCCGTGCTTCCGGATCGCTCGCCGCTCTCGCCCTCGCTGCACGACGCGAGTGCAAGCGCGAGCACCGACACCAGCAGGATCGCCCTTCGCATGTTGCCCACCTCCCTACTTCCCGTCTTATGGATTCAAGTGCCTTCCGGGGCACGGCGAGGCTGCAACGTGAGCCCTCATCCGTCGGTCACCTTGAGCAACGTCGTCGCCGGCTGCATCAAGACCCCGCTGGCGTAGAGGTAGGAGCACGCCACGTAGTAGCGGCCGGGGTCGGTGGACGATCCGAAGGACCCGCCGATCGTCTGGACCGAACCGGGGACGAGGAACCGCTCGGGCGGGAAGGAGTGGGTGACGTTCTTGTCCCACCACGCGACGAGCTCCCCGATGGTGGCGGATCCGCGCAGTTCCCCCATGTCTACGCGAAGCAAGCCGATGAACCTCGAGCGAGAGCGATCCTTGAAGTGCATGCGCAGGTACTGCTGTCCTGCCACGATCGTCCGCGGCCCCGTGTAGGTGCACGTGGCGCGGTGCGTGAAGTCGAAGGCGACCGTCGCCCGCAGCGCGGCGGGCACCGGAGCGGCGGTTGAACCCTCACTCGGGTTCGCAGGCGTCAGGCGCCCCGAGCTTCGCAACAGCGAGATCGCACCCGCCGTCGAGCCGATCGCGACGATGGCCGCGACCGCGATGGCCGTAAGGACGACGACGAGCTGGCGGCGGCGGGCCGCTCGGATCGCGGGTCGAGCATCGACGGGCGGCGGGGCGAGACGGGCGCGCTCGTCCAGCGTGGCTCGGAGCTCCCGGTCAAGATCGATCATCGCTCTTCACTCCCCATCGCGGTCCGCAGGGTCTCCACTCCGTGGGAGACGAGCGAGCGCGCGGCCGACCTAGAGCACCGCATCGCCTCAGCGATCTGCCCGTCTGACTGGTCCTCGTAGTAGCGCAGGACGACCGCGGTCCGCTGCCGAACAGGCAGCCGAAGCAGCGCCGCCCAGAGCTGGTCCCGGAGTCCTAGGTCCGGCCCCTCGACCGTCCGGTTCGATGCCTCGGCCGCCTCCCGCTCCAGGGTCGTGCGGACCACCCGCTCGTGCCGGAAGTGCGAGTTGCAGAGGTTCACCACGGTGCGTCGCAGGTACGCGTCGAACGCCTCGGGGAACCGCAGGTGACGGAAGCGGCCGGCTACCCGTGCGAACGCCTCCTGGGCGATGTCTTGGGCGAGGTCGGGGTCCGAGGTGATCAGATAGGCGAGCCGGACCGCCCCGGCGGCGTTGCGCTCGTAGACCTCAGTGAGCCCTCCCTGTTTCCCCCAGCGCTCCTCGGCCACGGTCGCGCTGCCCACTTGCCGTCCCTCCATACATAGAAGACGCGCCAGCGCACCATTTCGCGCGGTGAACCGCCGCTCGAGTCTCATTCCGGGTGTCAGCCCACGTCAAACTCGAAGCGCAAAGGGAAGGGGCCCCTCCCGGGGGCCCCTTCCTGACCTTTCCGGAGGGTGGGTTTCCCCCGCCCCCCCTCGACGCCGGTGCCGCAGCTCGATGTTGGCGACGAGCTATCGTTTCCTGAGGACTCCGCCGGCCCGTTCGAGGACGAGCCGACGAGGTCGAGAGGGTCTGGCTGCGCGTTCGGAACCCGGCGAGCAGAGAGGTCAGAACAAGTCAACTCGATCATCGCAGCAGAGAGACCGGTGTGAAGGGGAAGCGGAAGTCGAGTGGGTCAGCCGACCTACACCTCGAGACCGAACGTCTCACGCTTCGGCCCCTTCGCATGGAAGACCTCGACGCGATGGTCACCCTGCTGGGCGACGCCGAGGGGCTCACGCTGTGGGGTGATCCTCTCGATCGGAATGGCGCCCGTGCTTGGATCGAACGCAACCTGAACCGGTATCAGGACGACGGCTTCGGGAGATGCGCGGTAGTGCTGCGCTCCACCGGCGAGCTCGTCGGCGACTGCGGCCTGACGAGGACGACGGTCGAGGGAACGCCTGAGGTCGAGCTCGGCTGGATCGTGCGCCGATCGCACTGGGGGCAGGGGTTAGCCACCGAAGCGGCCCTCGCCTGGCGGGATTTCGCATTCGAAGTGCTGGGACTCGACCGCATCGTATCGATGGTGAGTGAGCACAACCCCGCGTCGCGCCGGGTCGCCGAGAAGCTCGGGATGAACGTCGAGCGAACGGCCGTCTGGGGCGACGCCCCGATGCTCATGTACTCGCTCGTGCGCCGGCGATCCTGCGGGGCCTGATCCGCCCTCGGGTCGCGGCAGCCTTCCGCAGTCACTTCCCCTGCGAAGCGACATCAGCGTGCCGACCACGACCGACTCCCCGTGGCGGGGAAGGGCAGACCCCGGCGTGCAGGAACCTCGTGCCGATCTCGAAGGGCAAAGGGAAGGGGGCCCTCCCGGGGGCCCCTTCCTGACCTTTCCGGAGGGTGGGTTTCCCCCGCCCCTCCTCGATGCCGGTGCTACTCAGGGTCAGGCCGGCGTCCGCGAAATCGTGACCTTCTTCACGCGGAAGTCGTTCTTCTCCCCCTGGCCGTGCACCACGAACGCATCGAGGGCCAGCTTCGCCATGTCACGAGTGCCGAAGTGCCCGACGTCCAGCCAGCGCTGCCCGTCTGGGTGTCGGTGCTGGAGGGCGAAGTACGTCTTCGTCCGGTCCACCGCTAGGAGCGCCTTGTCTGCCAGGTGGAAGGTCATGTAGGGGTTCGGCTCGCCCATCGTCGGCTCCCTCCGTCTCCGGCAGACCGAGGATACGCCCATCGTGTCTCAGGGCCCTAGGGAAGGGGCCCCTCCCGACGGGGCCCCTTCCTGACCTTTCCGGAGGGTGGGATCTCGTCCCGCCCTCCTCGACGCCTGGCTACCCGGCTGGGTTCGGTGCCGGCGTCGCTCCGGGGGTCAGTTCAGCGCGGTGATGCGGTAGAGGGCCACGCCGTGCGGCGGCACTTCCGCGCTGATCGAGCCGGTGGTCTCCGTCGTCCGATCCGACCAGAGCTCGTGGAGCGAGTAGCCGCTCGAGCTCGGAGGCATCCCGATCGCGGAGGTGGTCGTCGATACGACCGCAGGCTCTTCGCCCGTGTTGAAGAGGCCGACGATCGCGTCTCCGTTGGCCTCTATCTTCGCGAACACCTGCTGGGTGCTCGTGTCCACGATCCGCGACGCGTCGATCGAGTCCTGGTCCACCGCTAGGACGTCTGCGTTCTTGAGCAGGGCGAGGTCAAAGGGATCGAGGTTCGTAAGGTCGACCCCGAGGATGAAGGGGGATGAGCCCAGCGCCCACAGGCTCATCTGGGTCCGCCGCTCGTCCGGGGTCAGCCCGTCGTTCTCGCCGTTCCCGACCTCGATCGAGTCGTAGTCGTTGAATCCGCCCGGACGACCGTAGGGCTGGCACTCCGCCACCCAGTCGAAGCGGTTCGACACGTTCGCCCAGCTCGTCAGCGGATAGCTGCTGCCGCCTTGCTCGCACTCGTAGCACTCGATGTCGGGGGCGAACACCCACTGGTTCGCGTAGCGCTCAAGCGTCTCGGCGATCGCGGTCGTGAAGCTGCCCTGTGTGATGTCGAGACGGATCGGCCGACCGGTCCGCGCCAGCGCGATAGACCAGGCCCGGATGTCGGGGACGTTGGAGTTCCTGATGCCGTCGAGCTTCACGTAATCCACGCCCCAGGAGGCGAGCTTGTTCGCCCAGGAGTCGGTGTACGCCTGCGCACCCGGCTTTGCGTAGTCGATCCCACGCATGCCGCCGCAGTTGTAGTTGTCCTGGCTCGTCGCCGTGGCGATGTCCCGGGCGTGGTAGGGGGTGCCCTGGATCGGGGTGTTTTGCCGGATGGCCTGCTTCGAGATCCCCGGCGTGACGTAGATGCCGAACTTCAGCCCGAGTCGATGCACGTAGTCGGCGACGACCTTCATACCGTCGGTCGAGCCCCTGTCCGGGAACCTGTTGGTGTCGGTGACCCAGCGTCCGTGGTGGTCGATGTTCGGACCCTCGTGCCCCGGGCACTGGTACCAGTATTCGTCGATGTTGATGTAGCGGTACCCGAGACTTGCAAGACCGCTTTCCACCAGCGCGTCGGCCTGCGCCTTGATCTTGTGGGCGGTCGGGTGATCCCGGAGGAAGCTCCAGCTGCTCCAGCCGAGCGTGGGTCTCAGGCCGACCGCGGGCTTGGCGTGCGCGGACCGTGATCGGGTGCCCGCTGCGTTCGTGCAGCCGAAGACGATCAGGGTCACGAGTACAGCAAGCGACAGGATCCTCCTTCGCACGACGCGCCCACCTCCTATCGTTCAGCTCTGAGCGACCAGCTGCGTCCACTCGCGGGTGGCGACATCGAAGGCCCACACGTCGGTCGTCTGGCTCGGGGTACGGTCCAGGACCGACCCTCCGTAGACGACGAGCCTCTCGTTGATCGGGTCGTACACCATCTGGTGGTAGACACGGTTGAGCGGGCCAGGCTGGCAGCATCCCGGTTGCTCCCATGGATGCCCGTAGAGCGTCGTCCACCGATCGGCGCTCGCGTCGTAGCCCACGACGAAGCCGCGGCTGAACATGACGGTCATCCCCGCCGCCTCGTCGTACACAGCCTCCTCTCCGAGACCATACGCGGTGTTGACCGACGGAGCGATCGCCTTCATCGGGGACCACGTAGCTGTGGGGAGGTCGAACGTCCAGGCCGGAGTGTCCCCCTGCGGCACGAACGCCACGAAGCGGCTCACGGAGGCGTCGTAGACGAACTGCAGCCAATCGGGGGGATCGGTGAACCACTGGGATCCGGGCTGATCCATGGGGATCGTCTCGTGGATCTCGACCCATACGTCCGAATCCACGTCGTAGGTCCAAAGCCACGATCGGAAGTCGGAGAGATACGGGTGGCGGGAGCGAGAGGGCACGGCCTCGCGGACCACCACGAGCCCCGACACCGGGTCGTAGGCCATGTGTATGTTCGGGAGGCCCCCGGTGTGGATCGGGGCCAGCCCCTCCTCGATCCAGGTGTCGGACTCGAGATCGTAGGCCCAGACCTGCCTCTCGCCGAACAGCGCGATGGTCAGGTCCGAGTCGGCGTCGTAGACCAGGCGCCCGTCCCGCTGGATCCCGCGGGGCTGCCGGTCCGGAGACATCCGATGCCAGGTGTTGGTGCACACGTCGAACGTCCAGGTCGTCGTGGCGTGGGCGCGCGGATCCAAGAGCACGATCCGACCCGAGTCACGGTCGAAAGCCATCGGCATGTTCGAGTAGTGGGAGGAAGGCCGAGCCTGATCGACCGGCCCCGGCTCGTCGGCCGTGGAACCCGGAGGGCATGCCGCCACGGGCGCGATCGAGGGTTCGTGGGCGGGCGTGAGATGCCCGACCGCGCGGAACGCCCGGACGACGCTGACGATGGCCACAGCCGCGAGCACGAGGGCCAGAACGCCCGCGCCGATGCGGCGGTTCCGGCGCTTGCGATCGCGCCTGCGGTAGACCCGCTCGACGATGCCGGGCGCGGGTGCGAACCGTCTCGCGGTGCGCTGGAGAAGATCCCGCTCGTCGATCATCGTTGCTCACCGATCCTTCGTCGCAGGGCATCTCGGGCCCGTGTCGATCGCGCCCTCACCGTCGACGGCTTCGCGCCGAGAACCTCGGCGGCTTCCTCCGACGAGTAGCCGAGCATCGAGGTCACGACGAGCGCGGCCCGTTGGTCAGCGGGGAGTGCGGCGAGCGCGTGCAGGACCACCTCGTGCTCCTCGGCGGCCGCGATCTCATCCTCCCGGGGTGCGAGCGCCACCATGCGATGGAGCGCCAGCTTGGCGCGCCGGTAGCGCTTGCGGAACACGTTCATCGCGGTGCGGTACAGGTAGCCGACGGGATCCTCGAGGGACCGGACTCGATCCCACCGCTCGAGGATCCTTAGGTAGGACTCCTGCGTGATCTCCTCGGCCTCGTACCGGTCGCGGGTGAGCAGGCAGAGCGCGCGGAAGAGCCGTGTGTGGTTCGCGAGGACGAACGCTTCGAACTCGAGCGCCTCATCCCCCGACTCCGCCGCCGCTTCTGGGATCGGCTCGGCGAGCTCGGGCACTGCATGGAGCGATCCGTCCATGCCCCTTGAACCCCCGGGACCGGGCCTCTGCTACCAGGAATCGTGCTACTCAGCGGGGCCCGGCGCCAGTCGTCGGGAGCTCCCGAACCCCCCGACGTTCGCCGGTACTCCATCACGCGTCCTCGCGGCGCCACTCGAGCCCCTGCGCGCCCCGATCCGCCCAAAGGGAAGGGGGCCCTTCCCGGGGGCCCCTTCCTGACCTTCCCGGAGGGTGGGTCTCCCCCCGCCCCCTCATCCTTGCTCGGTGCTACAAACCGTACGTTCCGATCGCGGCCACCCAGTACATGGCCGAGCCGAGCGTGAAGGTGGCGGTCTGGGTGCCGGTTGAAGGCACCACCGCGTACTCCAGCGCGAACTCCCGCTTGGCCGTCCCCATACCGACAGCTCCGTGAGTTCGCTGCACCGGGTCGGAGCCTGTCAGAAGACCCATTGGTGCACGATCTTCAGATCGCGGTTGAACTGGTAGACCAGGAAGCCGGACATGCCAGAGCCCCCCACTCCCCACCTTGCGGCTTGGACGGCCCACGGCTCGGCGCCAAGTGCGAGGCCCTCGTTGTTGATCGCGAAACCTTTGCTCGCGAACTGGGCCAAGCGTTTGGCGATGTTCTCCGATCCTTTGGTGATGTTTGGGGGCGGACCCAGGTCCCACTCCTCCAGGATGGCGTTGGGTGCGTAGAACGCTGCCAGGGCCTTGGCGTCGGCGCTGTTCAGCGCCGCGACCCGATCCTCGAGAATCGCCTGGACCTCTTCCGAGGCCAAACCCATGGGTGCGACCGTCCTGGTCACCGTCCTGGTCACCGTCTTGGTCGGCTCCGTTCCCCAACGAAGGAAGTAACCACCGGCCACTCCGACTATCAGGGCAACGGTCACCCCGACTGACAGGATGGTCCTCCGCATGTGCCCCACCGCCCTCTAGGTGAAGACGCGCCAAGGCGCCGGGATCATGCGCCCACACTTGAACCCCTGAGGCACCCGCGACGCTACAGATGGACGGGGAACCCGCGCAACCTGACGAAAGTCTCTTCCCGCGTCCCAACCGCTGGCAGAGCGGGCTCGTCCCTAAGTCTGGGTATCGCCCGGTCCGCGCACGATCACGGGCGGGCTGAAACCGCCTCGCGCGATGCTTGTGCCCTGACCCAAACCCATAAGGGAAGGGGCCCCTCCCGGGGGCCCCTTCCTTACCTTTCCGGAGGGTGGGTTTCCCCGCCCCTCCTCGACGCCGGTGCTACTTCACGAACTTGAAGTACGCGACGTGATGCGTGCCGTCGCTCAGTTCCATGTTGAACAGCCGACACTTCGAGAGCGAAGTCGACCACGCCTTGTCGGTCTTCCAGACGTAGGTGTACGTCTTGGTCGCGGGATCATAGGACAGGCTGCTTCCTCCGGCTGCCACGGTCTGTTCGATGCCGTCCAGACTCGCAGAGGAATCGCACTGCACTTGGCCTTGAGTGCTATTCGTGATCACGTCGAGCCCCTCGTCCCCGCCGAGGCTGAACTTCACCGGCACGGCCGCACCCGCCTTCATGACGTTGTACACGGGGCTGGTGCCTGTGCCGGGGTTGTCGACAGGGGCGAAGAACCCCAGGTACGAGAAGGGGACCTGGAGGGAGATGTGGACCAACGAGATCATGGAGCCGAACTGGTCGAACTCGTAGTGCGTCACCCCCTCACCGAGGACGGTAATGGCCCTGTCCCACTTGAATGGCACCCACGGGACGACGTCTTGCATCAGTGTGTGGTTGAGGTCGGCCCAGCAGGCCGACCGACCGTCACCTTCGAGCACCTGGCAGGCGTCGATATCGGCGTCGACCGATGGGGGCTGTGCGTGCGACCATTCGTCGGGCACACCGCACTCGGTGGCCTGGGTTCCTGTCATGCCGACCAGCGCATAGTTGAGGGTCATGGCGCCGGGCTCGCAGTTGATCCAGTCCGAGTCGAACAGGAACCGAGCGAAGGTGTACGGATCCGGGTAGTCCTTGTACCAGCTCGGGTTGGCGGCGATAGGCACGAAGTTCGACACATCGAAGATCTCGTTGAATGCGCTACCCATGTCCATCTGCTGCACGTCGAGATCGATGCCGATCTCCGCGAGCGACCCCGCAATCACGGTCGCCATCGCCGGGAAGGGTCCGTCGTCCCGGGTGACCATGCGGACGCCTTGGCACGCGGGATCCTCGCACAGCCCATCGCCGTCGGTGTCGTAGGCGGAGAGCGCCATCTCGGCCTTCGCTAGGACCAGGTTCCCGCCGTGGTTGGGGTACGGGTCGTAGCCAGCCGTTTCGGGCAGGACCGCCGGGGGGAAGACGTTGGTGGCGATGTCGCCGTACGTCTCACCACCCCACGCGTCCTGCATGGCGCTCTTGTCCATCACGAGGTTCACCGCTCGGCGCACATTCACGTCGTCGAACGGCGGGACGAGCAGGTTCATCGTGATGTAGAAGCCCCCGTCGGTCGGGTCGGCGTGGAGCAGGCCTGCCAGGTCGGGGTCTGTCAGGTACTCGTCCACGACGTCTTGCGGCGGGTTCCCAACCAGTGATCCGTCGAGCTCGCCGTCCTGGATCCGCTGGAAGATCTCGTGCGGGTCCATCCCGATGGACACCTGGACCCCATCGATGAGGTTCTCTCGAACCTCGGGACTGTCGGTGTTGGGATCGTAGCTCGGGTTGCGGACGAGCTCGAGGTACCCGCCCGGGCTCCAGCCGGCGGTCGGGGTGAGCGTTTCGCACGACGAGGCGTCCACCTCGTCCGCGCCACGGATCATGTAGGGGCCGGAGGAGACGAGGTACCGCCCGTACTCGCCGTGCTCATCGAAGCACCCGGCGACCTTCTCGGGGATCGGGCCGGCGGCCGGCATCGCCAGCCGGAGAAGGAAGTCGCCCGTCGGCTCGGTCAGGTGGAACACAATCGTCTGCGGGTTCGGTGTTCCGATCCCGGAGATTGGCGCCGGCGGACCGTCGTGCGTCGTGAACCCCACGATCGTCCCTTCGTAGTAGGAGCTGTACCCCCCCCAGAACCAGTTCGAGGCGGCCCGCTCGAAGGCGTAGGCGATGTCGCTGGACGTGATCGGCCTGTTCAGTGGCGGGCCGAACATCACACCGTCCTTCAGGGTGAACGTGTAGGTCTTGCCGCCATCCGACACGGTCCCGAGGTCGGTCGCGAGGTCCGGAACGACCTCGTCCCCCGCCGCGCCGGCCACGTGCCGGAACGTCACGAGAGTGCGGACGAGCATCTGGGAGAGCAACGAGAATCCCGGAGCGCTGTACTCCGACGTGGGATCCAAATCGGAGGAGAGGCCGAGGTCGTTCACCGCCGTCCGGTAGACGTTGGGTCCCACAGACTCTGGCACGCCCTCCGACAGCGCCGGCGGTGCCGAGACGAGCGACAGAGCGATAAGTGACGTCGCGGCGAGCGCAGAGACCCATCGCCGTGACACGAACGAAGCGGATGTCCTATCCATGGTCCTCCTCCTTGGCTTCGCCAGCCGGGGGGGCGGCCCTCATGGGGCTTCCCCCAGGCGGTTGCCGGCAGGCTCAATGGGAAACCGGGATTGGGTGTCGCGTGGCCGCACCCCTTTCCGCGTGCACCACGTTGTCATGCCGAGCCCTCAGGAGCGCGAGTAGCGCGCACGAACGGAATCATGCACGGAAACCAGCATTCGGATCCTTGCCACCTCCCTTGTGGGGGGTGCGCTCCCTCCCTTGTGGGGGGTGCGCTCGCACCCTTCGAAGGTGCGAGGGGGCCCCTGGCCACCACCCCGGCCCGGGCCGCCTCCCGACGACGGCCCGAGCCCGTTACCTCTCACTTCCGGAGGGTGGGTCTTCCCCGCCCCTCCTCGATGCTCGGTGCTACTTCATGAACTTGAAGTATGCAACGCGAGTGGTCCCGTCCTTCAAGCCAAGGTCGAAGACCCGGCACGTGTTGGCCCACCCCTTCTCGGTCTTCCAGACGTAGATGTACTGCTGCGCCGTGGTGTCGTACGTGAGGCTGCTGCCTCCCGCCGTGACCGTCTGCTCAATCTGGTCCAGCGTCGCGCTCGCATCACAGGACACCTTCGAGGAGTCCGGGTGGTTCGGGTTGAAGATGTCCAGGCCCTGGTTGCCACCAAGGTTGAACTTCATCGGAATCGCCTGCCCGGCCTTCACGACGTTGAACACGTAGTCGCCAGCCGCGTCCTTGTTGTCCACCGGCCGGAAGAACCCCGTCCAGTCGTAGACCACGTTGTACGTGACACTGACCGAGTTGGTGTTCCCCGCTTTGTCCTCGGCACCGCTGCACGTCGCCGTGATCGACCCGACGGGACCACCAATCGTGCTGAGGGTGGCGTTCGTCTTCACACCCGACAGCGCGTCCGCGGTACTGCACCCAGCAGCCGGGACCGACCCGAGGGTATAGGTCGCGCCGTTGGCGGGGCCCGTCACCGAAACGACCGGCTTGGTCTTGTCGATACTGACGGCCGGGCTGCTCGTCGCGTCCGTCGTGTTCCCCGCCTTGTCCGAGACGCTGGCGGAGGCGGTCAGTCCGGTTCCCTCGTCCGAGATCGTTGAGTCGGCAGGCACCGTAGCGGGGTCGATTCCCGACAGGGCGTCGCTCGCCGTCCAAACGATCGTGACGTTCGAGTTGTACCAGCCAGCACCGTTGGGGCTCGTCGTGGGTGCACCCGACAGCGTGGGGGGCGTCTTGTCGATCTTGACCGGGCCGAAGCTGCCGGCGTCGGCCGCGTTACCGGCGTTGTCGATGCAGTCGCCGGTTGAGTTCACGGTCGTGCCCGCCAAG
>Ga0315288_10004655_pt1 | contig 17483 bp, 16 predicted proteins | sample YL17G11_20_MG_FD_203454 | JGI IMG/M metagenome (GOLD analysis project Ga0315288, IMG submission 203454) | Sediment microbial communities from Yellowstone Lake, YNP, Wyoming, USA - YL17G11_20 | ecosystem: Environmental > Aquatic > Freshwater > Lake > Sediment | place: USA: Wyoming | collected... | reverse complement strand
CTGGACTACATCCCAGTCACCCGCGTCGAAAACGTATGCGGCACTGGTACGGAAGCAGTGAGAGCTGCTCCTTTTACATCTTCTTAAGATCCTGCTATAATAACTGCGGGTGTCAAACAAGAGTACAAGCCACGATGCTGTGGGTTTCGGCGAGGATATGTCAACGCTTTGACGTTCGGCTTAAGATCAAATGAACTCAGGACTCAAACTAAGTGAGAAAAGACAGGAGGGTTCAAGTCATTATGGCAAAGGGAGAAATAACCATTGATCCCGACCGCTGCCGCGGCTGTGGTTATTGTGTTAAGTTCTGCTCTCGGCACTGCCTGGACATTCCAAACGATAAATTCACCCCAGATGGATATATGCTGGCAGTCTTTTCTGATCCGGATAAGTGCAATGCCTGCGGGATTTGTGGCTGGCTATGCCCTCATTTTGCCCTAGAGGTCTACAAGTATGCAGATGCTGAGCCAGAGGCCGTTAAGAGGTAAAACAGATGGCAGAGAGGATTTTCGTCCAGGCAAACGAGGCAGTGGGCTGGGGGGCTTTGAGCGCTGACTGCATGTGCTTCTTCGGCTATCCCATCACCCCTCAGAACGAGATCACCGAGTGGTTTGCCCGTGAACTTCCCAAACGGGCTAAGATATTCGTCCAGTCCCAGTGCGAAACGGCAGCTATCAATATGGTTTATGGAGCTGCCTCCGTTGGTGTAAGGGCAATTACCTCCACCTCAGGCCCCGGCTGGGGCTTGATGCAGGAGACTATGTCTAACGCAGCCAACGCCGAACTTCCTTTCGTGGTAGTTCTGGTGCAAAGAGGTGGGCCGGGTGCAGGCACCACACAGCATGCCCAGATGGACTACATCACTACCACTAAGGGCGGCGGCCAGGGGGGCTATAAGACCCCGGTGCTAGCCCCAGCCTCGGTGCAGGAGACTCATGACCTGGTGCAGTATGCCTTCTACCTGGCCGACAAGCACCGCACCCCTGTGATAGTATTGACCGACGCCATAGTGGGACAAATGGCTGAACCCCTGGAAGTGAAAAAACTGGATTTTGGACCGCTGCCGGAGAAAAACTGGGCAGCCATAGGTTCAAAATATCACAAAGATGGCAAACGAGTTGGCATTTCGTGCGCCCAAGGATGGAGTGGCCAGCCTCCCTATTTTACTTATCAGTCTTTCCTGGAGCATCTGGACAGGAAATACCCCCACATAGAGGAGACCGAACAGAAATATGAAACCTGGCAAGTTGACGACGCCAAGTTAATCTTGGTAGCTTATGGCTACACAGCCCGTGTATCTTTGGAAGCAGCCATGATGGCCCGCAGAGAAGGCCTCAAGGTGGGCCTGATCCGGCCCATAACTCTGTGGCCATTCCCATCTAAAATAATCAAGGAGAAGGTCGCCCAGAAAGCCAGATTCCTGGTAGTGGAAGATAGCCTGGGACAAATGGTTGAGGATGTCAAATGCGTTGTTCAGGGAAAAACTGATGTTTACTTTCTGGGGATGCTGGCCCGCCACCAGCCTGGCGCTGGGGGAATGATTTTCCCTGACCGAGTGCTACAGGAGGTCAAGAAGCTGCTATGAAGGAGTCCACCAAGCAGAAGGTTTGGGTCAGCGGCACACCAAAGCTGTGGATACGCCACCCCCAGGGAGGGCGACAGTGTCCAGGCTGTCATCACCCCATATTTGAACGAGCGGTCTGCGAGGTTCTGGAGGAGATGGGTATAGCCGGTAATACCATAGGTGTTCCCGGCGTCGGCTGTGGCGCTCGTATGTTTATGGTGGTCAACGTTGATTTCGTCACTACAGCACATGGGCGTCCCCCTGATGTGGCCACCGCTGTCAAGCGCATCTACCCCGACAGATTGGTATATACCTACCAGGGTGACGGGGATTGTCTTTCCATCGGGATGGGCTCTTTCATGAGTGCAGCAGCCCGGGGGGAGAAGTTCACCATCATCATGTCCAATAACAGCAACTACGGCACCACCGGGGGGCAAATGGCGCCCACCACTCTGATGGGACAGAAGACCACTACCACCCCTGAAGGAAGAGCACCCATCCACGGGTATCCCATACATGCTGCAGAGCTAATAGTCCCACTCAAAGGAGTGGTCTATTCCGCCCGCACTGCGGTCAATAATCCCACCAATTACCAGCGGACTAAGAAATACCTCAAGACCGCTTTCCAAAAACAGTTCGCCAACATAGGCTTGACCTTTGTAGAGGTTCTCTCGGCCTGCCCCGCAGACTGGCATATGACCCCTCTGGAAAGCCTGGAGTGGATGGAGCAGAAGATGGTCCCCGAGTATCCCTTGGGTGAATTCAAAAACGTGGACAAGATCGAGTAGGCTAAAGCTTTAGCCAGGGAGACTAACATGGGACGGAACGCACGGCACGAGGTCATAATGGCGGGGGTCGGAGGCAAGGGGGTGCTGCTTTCAGGAGATATACTGGCCGAGTCAGCCATGCCCCAGTATCACAATATAGTGTGGTTCCCCAGCTACGCCTCAGCAATGCGTGGTGGGTCATGCGAGTGCACAGTTGTCCTCTCCGATGAGTCCATCGCCTCTCCAATACTGCCCATGGCAGATGCTATAGTTGTTTTAGCCCCTTCCGAACTGAAAACCTTTGAAAAGAGGGTGAAGCCTGGTGGCACTCTCATCGTGGAAAGCACCGGTGGCCTGCTACACAAGATAGAAAGAAAAGACATCAAGGTGATAGAGATTCCAGGTGTGGAAAAGGCGGTGGCTGTGGGTGATATACGGTCAGCCAATCTGGTTCTGCTGGGAGCCTATATAGGAGCTACAGGAGCAGTTTCTCCAGAGCTTATCGAAAAAGAGCTTGAGAAAAGGTTCGGCGGCTCCAAGAAAGGTCTGGAAGTCAACAAGAAGGCCTTCCAAGAGGGGATAAGGTTGGCACAGGCTGCCAAAGCGGGAGGTTAGAATGGGTTTCAAGGTAGCGATCACTACCCCGGCTGATTTGCCTGGATTGCCCCACTACGGAGAAGAGGACTACCGCAAAATCGGGGCTCAGCTTGTTAAGAAGCTGTGTCGCTCAGAGGATGACCTCATTTCGATAGCCCACGATGCTGACGCAATAATCACTGGAGGCGAACCCTACAGCAAGAGGGTTATCGAAAAACTAACCAAGTGCCGCATAATCAGCAACATTGGCATCGGCTACGACGGTATAGATGTTGGGGCAGCTACAGAGCATGGCATTTTTGTCACCAATGTGCCCGACTACTGCCTCGAAGAGATGGCTGAGCATACCCTGGCCCTCATCCTGGCCTGTGGCCGGAAGCTCCTCCGATTTGACCGTGCCGTCAGAGAGGGGAAATGGGATTCCCGCGCCCCACGTGAAATACGCGAGAAGATACGCCCGCCAATGTTTCGGCTCAAGGGACAAACCCTGGGACTGATCGGCTTGGGCAGGATACCCCGTACCCTGGTTCCAAAGGCCAAGGCCCTTGGTCTCAGGGTCATAGCTTATGACCCCTATGTGAGCAAAGATGCGGCCGCCGAATCTGGGGTAGAGATGGTGGGATTTGAGCAACTGCTCCGGGAATCAGACTTCGTTTCGCTCCATGCCGCTCTGACCAAGGATAATCAGCACATGATGGGGCTGGAACAATTCAAAAAGATGAAACGCACCGCTTATCTCATCAACACAGCGCGCGGTGGCCTGGTTGATGAACAAGCGCTAAACACCGCTCTTTCTGAGGGCATTATCGCCGGGGCTGGCCTGGATGTGCTGGATCCTGAGCCACCCAGCCGAGATAACCCGTTGTTCAAGTGTGACAATGTGATCATTACCGCCCATTCAGCCAATTACTCCGAAGAGTCCCAGGCTGAACTACTGCGCCAGCCAGAGGAAGAGGTCTTTTGCGTTTTGCGGGGTGAATGGCCCCGCTGCCCGGTCAATCCCCAGGTCAAAGAGCGATTTACCGCCCGTTGGGGGAAAATCCACTAATTCCAAAATTCAGCATGTGACCGTCTAATAGCTCACCAAAACTAGGGGAGGTTGAAGATGAAAGTGATCCATGACTACAGCGGCCCGTTTGTCCCCAACCTGCGGTTTGAGAACCTCTCCAAAAAGGCGCTGATCAAGCTGGCCAAGGTGTATTCCCTGTACGCCCTGATGATACACTGGGGCTGGCGCCAGGTCATCGATGAGGAGCTGGGCGAGGCAAAAGAATATGAGATGTGGAAGGAGAATTGGCTAAGGGTAGGCCCCCAGGCCGCCGAGAGAATCGCCAAAACGTTCAACATCAAAGAGAGAAACGTCATCGGCTTCTTCAAGTCCCTCCAGCTAGACCCCTTCTTTCCCCTGGGTCGTTTCGTGGTGGACTATGAAATCAAGAGTCCGAATCTGGGGATCATGACCGTCAAGCGTTGCCCAGCCCTGCTGCGCTGGGAGCCCAAAGGGGACACCAAGTCCATTGAGCTGATATGCTCCGACCTGGAAAAAGTGACCTTTCAGCAGTATGGCCGGTTCTACCATCCAGAGCTCAAGATGATACCCATGAAGCTGCCTCCCCGGCAGAGCCCGGATGAGATCGCTTGTCAGTGGGAGGTTCGCATTTAGCCGGGCTACCCCAGAGCCATGTGTCAGTGCTTCTTAGTGGCTAGACAAAAGAGTTTGAAGGGGGGGCAAAGACGATGCTGGTCATGTGCGAATTAGGCCTGCTACCGTTTGAAAAGATCGCTTGTTTCTTCAATCCCGATATGAAAGGGGTGGCTCTTAAACTACCCCCTCGTAAAAGCCCAGATAAAATCGCCTGCCGGTTCTGGTTCAAGCTGGTGCCTTCGGCCTAGTAGCCTGGTCGGTTAACCCCAATGACTAGAAGCAGCCTCTAGTACGTCTGGCGAAGGTAATTTCAGAGGCATTTCAGCAGATCGGTGTCCCCAGGGAGAGCCAAAATGTCAGGACAATTCGGATACGCAGGCAACATACTGAAAGTAGATTTATCCTCAGGCCACACAGCTCGTATGGCGACAGAGGACTACGCCCACAGATTTGTTGGCGGCATGGGCGTCGCAGCTAAGATTTATTGGGACGAGGTGCCGCCTCAGGTCAAGGCTTTCGATCCTGAAAACTGTCTCATATTTACCACAGGTCCCTTGGCTGGAATAGGTGGAGTGGCTGGCCCAAGATGGGAAATATGTGGCAAGTCACCGGCCATCTACCCTGAACAGTTTTGCTATTGCAACCTTGGTGGCAGGTGGGGTGCCCAGCTCAAATTTGCCGGCTACGATGGTCTTATAATCCAGGGCAAAGCAGAAAAACCAGTCTATCTTCTCATACAGGATGGCGTCGCCGACATAAGAGATGCCTCCCGGCTTTGGGGCAAAGGTGCCATTGAGGTGCGAGAAATTCTGAAAAGTGAACTGGGTAGTTCCGTTAGCGTGGTGGCCATTGGTCCTGCCGGGGAGAACATGGTTACTTTTGCCAGCCTACTTGCCGATAATGACGCCAGTGGCTCAAGTGGCTTTGGCGCTGTTATGGGTTCCAAAAGGTTAAAGGCTGTCGCAGTAAGGGGCAGCCGAAAGGTAGCAGTGGCCGACCCAGAGAAGTTCAGGCAACTCACCAAATACGTGCGTGAATTGAAGAAAGGTATGCTACCGCCAGACATTGGGCTTATAGCAGGCCCAAAAACAGAAAAGGATTACTGCTACGGTTGTCCGGGTGGCTGTTTTAGAGTCACCTTTGAAGCGAGTGATGGCAAGAGAGGGAAATTTATGTGCCAGTCCGGGCTTTTTTACCAGGAGCTGGCTCGCCATTACTATAATGAGTGGAATGAGGTCCCTTTTTACGCCAATAAGCTCTGTGATGAATATGGGCTTGATACTAATGCCATTCAGCCAATGATAACATGGCTATTGCGATGCCGCGAAGCAGGCATTCTAACTGACGAAAACACAGATATCCCTCTATCCAAAATGGGAAGTCTTGAATTCATAGAAACCTTGGTCAAAAATATTTCGCTGCGGGATGGCTTTGGGGATGTACTTGCACAGGGAACACTCCATGCCGCTGACCTAGTGGGGAGGGGAACCAAAGATCTGCTGACCGGCTATATTATGAAGGACCGGGTACTGCCGCATGACCCGAGAGTATATATCGCCAGTTCGCTTCTCTATGCTATGGAGCCAAGGCCAACCCCGAGTCAGTTCACAGAAGTGATGGGGCCTGTGATGCATTGGTTACAGTGGGCGAGGAAGCATGAGCAAGCATTTGTTTCCAGCGAGGTACTTCATAACATTGCTAAGAGGTTTTTTGGAAGCGAACTGGCACTGGATTTCTCCACTTACAACGGCAAAGCACTGGCAGCCAAGAAAATACAGGATCGGGAGTTTATAAAAGACAGCCTGATTCTATGTAGTTTCTCGTGGCCTATCATAGTTGTTAACGATTCTGAGGATCATATAGGTGACCCAACCATCGAAAGCAAACTCTTCTCTGCGGTGACCGGGAAAGATGCTGACGAAGAAGGGTTTTACAGAATAGGTGAGAGGGTTGTCAATCTACAAAGAGCGATACTTGCCAGAGAAGGTCATAGAGGTAGAGAAGATGATACACTGCCAGAATATCTGCACACAAGACCTATAAGGAGACTTCTTGCCCCGTATAACCCGGATTGCCTGGTACCTGGCAAGGACGGCGAGGTAATAACCAAAAAAGGTGCAGTGGTGGATCGAGAGGAATTTGAGCGAATGAAAGACGAGTACTATCAGCTTAGAGGATGGGATGTTATCAGCGGACTTCAGACCAAAAAGGAGCTAGAGGAGCTTGGCCTTAAGGATATTGCGATTGATCTGGAGCAAAGAGGGCTTGTAGTCTAGCTCTGATGAGCAACGATACACTACGCTGGTTCATGAAGAGCTAACAAGCTACCGAATTTGTGAGAGAAGAATGCTATGAAAAGGGGAAGGAGCAGATGGATAAGGAAATGAGGCGTGCAATATGTGGTATGTGCACCAATAAATGCGTGGTTAATGTGATTATCGAGGACGACAAGATAACTGGTCAGGAGTACGTACATAGGGGAAGCGAGAAGAGATCCGCTCGGAAGTGGACGTCTATCGTAGGTTCATGCCCGCGGGCGCGGGGAGTGGCGGAGTACATAGACCACCCGCAGCGGCTCAACTACCCCATGAAGAGAGCGGGGGAGCGGGGTGATAACAAGTGGCAGCGCGTTACCTGGGAGGAGGCCCTGGACGACATCGCCTCCCGGCTAGCCAGGATCAGGGACCAATATGGGGCCGAGGCGGTAGCTTTTAACTGCATCGGGGAGAACGGTTGCTCTGATGAGTACCGCGCCCGCTTCCAGAACATCTTCGGCAGCCCGACCTATGCCGGCCAGGCGCAGATATGCTACGGGGTGGCGGCGGCCCTTAGCTTTGTGCATGTGGGAGGTGCTGTACATTTCCATTTCCCCAACCGTCTCACCCGCTGCATCATGCTTCTGGGACGCAACCCTGCCAGCTCCACCAGATATGAGTGGCTCCAGATCCTAGACCTCCTGGAGCAGGGCACCAAGCTCATCGTGGTTGACCCCAGGGGTACGGAGGCGGCGATGAGAGCCGATATCTGGCTACAGCCCCGGCCGGGGACTGATGCCGCCCTGCTTCTAGGCATGGCCAATGTTATCATCTCCGAGGATCTCTACGACAAGGCATTCGTCGACAAATGGTGCTACGGCTTCGACAAGCTGGCGGAAAGGGTCAAGGAGTACCCTCCGGAGAAGGTGGCCGAAATAACCTGGGTGCCTGCGGAGAAGATCAGGGAGGCAGCCAGGCTCTACGCCACCTCCAAACCGGCCACAGTGGCGCACGGCATGGGCTTGGAGATGGTCCCCAATGTCACCTCGGTGCTCCAGATGAGGTACTTCCTGCCGACCATCACTGGCAACATCGATGCCCCGGGTGGGGACTGGATACTGGGACCGAACCCCAACATCATCCTCCAGGCCCAGATCGAAGTCCATGACATGCTCTCCCGCGAGCAGAAGGCCAAGATGATCGGCGAGAAGGAGTTCAAGCTCTGGTCCTGGGACCTCTTCCACAGGGTAGAAGAGAACTTTAAGAAAGTAGAGAAGAGGCCCCTGGCCGCCTGGTGGTGGATCGGCGGGGCCTATACGCCGGATGTATACCGGGCCATGATCACGGGAAAGCCTTACCCCGTAAAGGCACTAATAACTGAGGGCGCAAATCCCCTGCTCACCTTACCCAACGCGAGAATGGTGTATGAGGGCATGAAAAAGGTAGACTTCCATGTAGCTATGGACATATTCATGACCCCTAGCTGTCTCATGGCCGATTACGTCCTGCCGGCGGCCTCTTACCTGGAGAAGCCACTCATCTATGGAGGGGACTTCTTCCATATTGTCAGCGCCGGCGAAGCGGTTATCAGCCCCATGTATGAGCGTAAGCCTGAGTATTATCTCTGGCGGGAGCTAGGACTGAGGCTGGGCCAAGAGAAATACTGGCCCTGGAAGACCCTAGAAGACGCCTGCGACTACCGACTGGCCCCGCTGGGCTTCACCCTTAAGTCGTTCGTGGAGGAAAGAGGTGGCATTGACGCACCACACGTGGGATACCTGAAATACGAAAAGACCGGGTTTGGCACACCCACAGGCAAGGTCGAGCTATACTCCACCATTATGGAAGATCTCGGATATGATCCGCTGCCCAAGTATGTGGAGCCGCCACAGAGCTTTGTCAGCTCCACAGAACTAGCCAAAGACTTCCCCATGATCGTGATCAGCCATCGCAACCGGAACCTGTACCAGTCGCAGGGCCGCCAGATCGGGACTGTGCGACGAAAATCCCCTGCGCCAATAGCCCAGTTGAACCCCCAAAAAGCTGCCGAGATAGGCGTCGAAGATGGCGATTGGGTGTGGGTCGAGACACCCCTGGGCAAGGCTAGGTTCAAGTGCCAGTATTTCTCCGGCATCGACCCCAGAGTGGTGAGCACCGAATTCGCTTGGTGGTTCCCTGAAAAGCCGGCAGAAGAGCCTTCTCTTCACGGTGCCTGGGAATCGAACATCAATGCCATCCTGAACGAAGGTCCGGATTTCCGGGACTCCATGACCGGTGCCTGGGTGCTGCGCGCCGTACAGTGCCGGGTCTATAAGGATGAAGGCTAACTCGCCAGGAAAATGGTAAAATAGCTATGAAAAAGAGGAGGTCGCATGAAAGGAATCAAAGACTACAGCGGTGAGTATAGACCCGATGCAAAGTTCGAAGATTTCTCCGTAGATACCCTTGCAAAGCTGCTGAGGAACTATCAGCGTATATTCGTGGGCCTGATGGGAATGTGGAACACTGTAAACAGGGAGAGACTGGGCGTTGAAGCAGCTCGAGAGCTGGATTCCATTGTCTACGAAAAGCAGCTAAAGCAGTTTGAAATCCCTCTGGTCCAAGAAGCAATGAATCTCTACGGAGACGATGTCGTTACCATGCTGAAATATTTCCAGATGTGCCCCGATGGCGCTAGAGAAGGACTATTCAAATTTGACTTCGACATAAAAAACAGAAATCATGCCATAGGGACTTGTACTTACTGCGCCAGCCTGTTCTATCTTGAGAGGCGCAAGGACGACAAGGGCATAGAAGCCCTCTGTGGTCCAGGTGGCGTGGAGGACCGCGCCTTCACCGCAATATGCAAATACTTCAACCCCAATATGACCTGTAAAGCTCTGGAACTGCCACCCCGGAAAAGCAAGGACGCCACCTGCTGTGTCTGGGAGTTCAAGGTAGAGCCAAAAACTTAGCATAGGCAGGGATAGCACGCCTCAATCATGAACTCCTGAGCATATTGGGACACAAAAATGGGGATTCCATAAGGGGCGTCCGCCGGAGGCAGATTGGAGGGGGTCTGGGGGTATCCCCCTAGCCCACCAATTCCCCCAAGATTGGGGGATTCAGGGGGTTGAAAGAGCTATTTTCGGGAGAATCGACTTCTATCTAAAGAAATTTGCCCAAGCGTAAGCAAGAGAGCTAATATTATGAGTATGGTGTTAGAAGGTGTCCGGGTTCTGGAGTGGGGACACTGGCAACAAGGCCCGGTAGCCGCCAGAATTCTGGGAGACCTCGGGGCTGAGGTAATCAAAATAGAGAACCGGGTGGATGGTGACCCCGCACGAGGACTAGCCAGGGTCGTAGGAGCATCCACTGCCGTATATGGACGCAACTGCCTCTTCGAACATCACAACCGCAACAAGAAATCCATAACTCTAGACCTGATAAAAGAAAAGGGTAGAGAAATCCTTTACCGGTTGGTGGAGAAATCAGACGTATTTATCCAGAACATGCGCCAGGGTACTGCCGAGAGGCTGGGACTGGACTATCAGACCCTTTCCCGATATAACCCCCGCTTAATATATGCCATGGCCTCGGGTTGGGGGCCTCAGGGCCCCATCAGCAACAAGCCCTGTTTCGATGTAACCGGGCAGGCCAGGTCTGGGATGATGGCTGTCGCTGCTGAGCCTGGAATGCCCCCCAGGGCACTTCAGGTTGGCATTGGCGACCAGTTAGGCGGCCTGATGACCGCCTTTGCTACGGTAGCAGCCTTACTGGTGCGTGAGCGGCAGGGGATAGGCCAAAAGGTTGAAGCCTCAGTGCTGGGCAGCTTGACAAACCTGTTGAGTGTGAACATTGAATTCAGGCTCGTTATGGGACAGGAATTCGGGCCCTTCGTCAGAACCAGAGTTGGCAACCCTCTGTGGAACCACTATAAGTGTAAGGATGACAAATGGATAGTGCTAACCCACACCCAACCTGATAGGTATTGGCCTGCATTGTGCCGAGCTTTGTGTTTGGAACATCTGGAGAAAGACCCCAGATTCAGTACTATGGAAACACGGGCGCAGAATGCCGCCGAGTTGATCTCCATTATGGATAGTATTTTTGTCACCAAAAGCAGAGCGGAGTGGCTACAAAGCCTGGAGAAGAGCGGAGACCTCATTTTTGAGGCGGTCAACACCATCTCTGATGTAGTAGAGGATCCCCAGATGAGAGCCAATGACTATATTGTGGACTTCAATCATCCGGCCCTGGGGAAAATAACTATCACCGGCTCCCCCATGCATTTCAGCCAGACACCTGCGTCAGTCCGGCTGCCAGCCCCAGAGTTCGGGCAGCATACGGAGGAAGTGCTCCAGAATATTCTGGGCTACACATGGGAGGATCTAGCCAAGCTGAAAGCCGAGGAGGTGATCTAAGGAAATGCCCCCTGACCCGATAGACATCAAATTGACAACCGCATGTGACTTAACTATACTTTAAGCGTTGTGAAATCCACCCATTTTAAAGAACCGAAGGAGGTTTAATATGCCAGAGCAGGCAAAGAAGAAAGCAGCCGAGGCAAAGGCACCGGAGCAGCCAATAAAGGAGATGGACGATTACAGCGGCCCGTTTAACCCCAACCTCCAGCTTGAGAACCTTTCCAAAAAGGCGCTAATAAAGCTGGCCAAGAGTTATTCTCTCGTCGCTCTGATGCTGCACTGGGGTTGGCGACAGTGCGTCAATGAGAAGTATGGCGAAAAAGTGGAATACGCCATGTGGAAGGAAAACTGGCTGAGGGTAGGCCAACCTTATGTCGAGAGAATGGCCCACGCCTTTAAGATAACTGACATGAACGTCATCGGCTTCTTCAAGGAGCTCCAGCTTGATCCTTTCTTCCCCATGTACCGATTTGAGTACACCATGGAGATCATAAACCCCAACCACGGGATTATGACCGTCACCCGCTGCCCGGCGTTGCTTCGCTGGGAGCCGACTGGTGACACCAAATTTATTGAGCTTGTATGCTCAGACCTGGAGAAGGTGTGCTTCGAGAAGTCAGGCCAGTACTTCCACCCGAATTTGAAGTTTAATGCTCTCAAGATACCACCTCGCAAGAGTCCAGACGAGATCGCCTGCAAGTGGGAGGTCACCTGCTAGCAGGATCAACCGTATAAGGCGTTTTTCAGTAGAATAGCAGGGCTGGGGGGTGTCACCAAAGTCAGGTGCTAACGATGAGTATCATGACATTGAGGTGCCACTTCCAGCCCTGTGTCATTTTTTCACCCCGTAAATGTTTCAAGCCTAGATATGCAGATTGAGAACGGGAAGGTTACTGACTACCGCACCACGGTAAGCCGGCCAGACCGGATTGTTGGCGCAGGTACTGCCGAAGGTGCCAGGATAGTAGCTGAAGACCTAAGAACAAGAACAGAGCCGGGGAACATAAAGGGGGACTGCCGAAGAAGTCCTGGGGGCATTTTTCAGCAGCCTTAGAAGAAACTCTCTGAGGAGTATAAAAAGTGGGAACCTGGATCGATGTGGAAACTTGTCTAGGGTGTGGCCTGTGTAATGTCCTGTGCCCTTGGGAAGCCCTTAAGGTATCAACAGAGGACTTTGTTAACCATGTGGACGAAGAGAAATGTGTCCGCTGCTTCATATGTCTTAACGCCTGTCCTGTTGAAGCCATAAAGGTACCACCATGTAGGGTGGCATGCCCCATTCATATGGATATTCCAGCCTATCTATCACTATGCTCCGATGGTAAATTCCTCGAAGGCTATAAGCTGATGCGGAAGACCAATGCTCTCCCGGCTGTCCTGGGCCGTGTCTGCTATCATCCCTGCCAGGATGCGTGCCGCAGCAGCTATGTTGATGAGCCGATAGGCATCTGCGATATAAAGAGGTTCCTCGCAGATCAGGGCGATTTGGATAAGATCGATAGGCCCAAGGTGAAAAAGTTGGGCAAGAAGATAGCAATCATAGGTGCCGGCCCCGCCGGACTGGCGGCAGCTCATGAGTTTGTTTTGCTCGGTTATGATGTCACCATATTCGAGGCCGCACCTGAGCCTGGTGGCATGCTCAGATATGGCATACCTGAGTACCGTCTGCCTAAGCACCTTGTCAGTCAAGACATCGGCTATATCCAGAGTCTCGGGGTTGAAATAAAGACCAATACCCGGGTGGGAGAAAAGGTCAAGCTGGATGACCTACAGCGTAACTTTCAGGCGGTATTCATTGCCACCGGAGCTAACGAGACCTTAAAGCTAAGGATCCCTGGGGTGGATACCCCGGGAGTTATCAGCGGGGTTGATTTACTCCGAGCCGTTAATACGGGTGAGAAAATAGATGTGAAGAAAAAGGTGTTGGTGATTGGCGGTGGTAATGTCGCCATAGATGCGGCCAGAGTAGCCATCAGGCTGGGAGCTTCAGAGGTTAATGTGGCCTGTCTTGAGGCCAGAGAGGCAATGCCAGCCTTTGATTGGGAAGTTCGCAGGGCGGAAGAGGAGGGCGTCAAGATTGATTGCAGCCTGGGCCCGCAGAGCATTTTGAGCAAAGGCGGCAAGGTATGCGGGGTAAGCTTAGCCAAGGTGAAGGCCATCGAGCGTGATGAGGCAGGCAGAATCAGGCCGGCATTTCTAGGTCGCAGCGAGAAAGTGACAGATGCCGACATGGTGGTGGTGGCTATCGGCCAAGCACCGAGCCTGGCCTCCTTGGGCACAGATTTGAAAATCAACCCCCGCACACTAACTACCAATCTACCGGGGGTATATGCTGGCGGTGATGTGGTTAGCGGCCCGAGTATGGTTGTAAAGGCCATGGCCTCTGGTAAGAGTGCGGCCAGGTACATACATAGATACTTGAACAGCAAGCCAGAATACCTTGAGCTTGTAAGGAAGCACTTAGAGAAGCTTAGCCAGGAGGAGTACCGCAGCCGCATCCCCGTCCAAAAGAGGAGTCCAACACGAGGAGCGGCAGCCAAGGAGCGAATTAAAGATTTCAGGGAAATTGAGCGGACTTATAGTCAACGTAGTGCTCAGACAGAGGCACGCCGTTGTGTACGGCGAAGGGTCTGCTCTGAATATTATGAAGAACCTTAGAGGCTACGCTATCCAGAGCACTGTTGCCAGCGCTTTATTTGCATTGACTACGGCACCATAGGTGCAATCGAAGAGGTGTAAAAATGGAGAAGAAGAGTTGCGATGTGGTGGTCATAGGTGCAGGCATAGGCGGCTTATGTGCTGCTGCCAGGCTGAGCTATGCTGGGTACAAAACCATAGTTCTAGAGGCCTTGCCGTATCTGGGGGGACGCTATACCTGGCTAGAGTACAAAGGGTACCAAATTAAATGCGGTGCTCATTGGTTTATGTATGGCCAGAAAGAACCTGTTCTGGTTCTCCTAAGAGAGGTTCACGGTGACACAGATTTCGAGATGAAGCCCATTCCAGCGCCTAAATGGCGATTTGGCGGAAAAGACCATGATATGCTAGCTAAAGGGGGGTTGTGGAACCTCATTTCCCTGGCCAGCCGGGACAAACAAGAGGAAGAAAAGGTGATCTCGGCTCTCAGGCGCTGTTTCAGATGGCGCGAGCCGTCTGATCGTATTACCTTCAGCGATTGGCTGCTTGGGATAACTGATAACAAGACTATTCACAAACTCCTCAACGCTTGGTGTGTCCAGGTAGTGGGCGTGAATTTGCATGAGATTTCCGCTGGCGCGATGATCAGATTTGTAGTGACCATGGCCAGCTCACTTGCCGGCACTGAACAACTTATGCCCAAGGGCGGCCTCAAACCGGTGGTCGACTCTCTGGCCAAGGCGATCGTAAACAATAAAGGAGAAATCCTGATCCGGGCCAAGGCCGAGAGAATAGTGGTGCGTGATGGCGTGGTCAAAGGCGTCGAGGCCAGGGACCCTGAGGGTGAACTTCAGATCGAAGCCAGGGTGGTGGTCAGTGATACCGGGCCACAAAAGACGGTGGAGCTGGCTGGAGAGCAAAATTTCGATCGGGGTTACGTCGAGGAGGTCAAAGACCTGAAGCCGTTAGGGGCGCTTGAATTTTGGATGACAACTAACGGACCTTTGTATGACTGGCCAGGAGGGCTTTACACTATCGATACTCGAAGGAGTTGCCTCTGGTCAGACACCTCCATGATCTGGCCCGAACTTGCTCCTAAAGGCAAGAACCTGATGATCTTATATGTGAAACCAGAGCAGACTACCGAGTACGACCCCAAGAAGGAATACGAGATATTCCTGGCCGACCTGCATGACACCTTCCCCCAGTTCGAGAAACTGGGTGGTGAAATACTGCTGTCCCGCCACTATCGCAAGGATTGGCCGTGTGTTCGTGCCTTTCCCAGTGCAGAACAACACCAGAGAACACCGGTGGAAAACCTTTATAACGTGGGGGATGCGGTAAACCCGACAGGCTTGGTAGGCGGTGCAGGTTGCGCTGAAGGCGCCAAGACCGTAGTGGAAGACATAAAGAAGAGGATTAAAATTTAACCAGTTAGCGATTCCATAATCATTGCCCGCATATCATTGTACTGAAAATAGTGGAGAGTCCAGAGAGGCCGAGCCTCTCTGGTGGGGTCTGGGGGATACCCCCAGATTCCTTTCACACCCTCTCCTGCAGGAGAGGGATAGGGTCAGAGGAGATCAGATGGACACAATCGAAGCTATCAAGACCAGACGAAGCATAAGAGCCTTCAAGCCCACTCCCGTGCCTAAGGAACTCTTAAGGAAAATCCTTGAGGTAGCCATCTGGGCCCCCTCGGCAGGTAACATCCAGCCCTGGGAAATCGTGGTGATGGGAGGAGAGGTATTTGAGAAGCTAAAGCAACGACTAGCTGCCAAGAGGGCTGCCGGGGAAGAGCCTTACTCGGATATCCCCTGGCCTCACTTCCCTGAGCATCTTCTGGCTCGCCGCCGCGCACATGGTAAGCGGCTCTTTGAATTCCTGGGCATTGACAGGAACGATGTCCAAAAGCGACAGGAGTGGAGTGTTCGTCAGTCCAGGTTTATGGATGCTCCCAATGGGATAATATTGTGCTGTGAGGCCTCTCTCGGCGAATGGGTGCTACTTGATGTCGGGTATCTCCTCTATGGGATATTACTCACTGCTCACGCCCGCGGGCTGGGGACCTGTGGCCTGGGTGAGGTAATCAGATATCCCGATGTAATTAGGGAGATGATTGGAATCCCGGAATCAAAACGGCTCATTGCGGGCATAGCTATAGGGTATCCTGACTGGGACCACCCCTACAATAAGTTCATGCCGCTCCGCCAGCCGCTCGATTCATGCACAACCTGGCACGGGTTTGGTGAAAAGTAAATAAACCCCACAAAATCCTTAATTTGCGGGGCATAGAATACTAGCCACTTGGATAACGCTGAAAAAGTCTTAATCAACCCCCTTGATCCCCCAATCTTGGGGTAATTTTGAATCTGGGGGGACACCCCATCCGCCTCAGGCGGACGGCCAGGAAGTTTCCTGGACCTCTTTTTTAGCCTGACCAGTCACGCGAGAAGGGATTTCCCTTGCGCTCTGCCCCAATGGTGGTCTCAGTGCCATGTCCAGAGAGCACCACCGTTTTGTCGGGTAACGTCATGAGTTTGGTCCTGATGCTCTCCATGAGCGCATCGTAGTCACCATCGGGAAAATCTGTCCTACCAATGCCATAGTTGAACAAGGTATCGCCGCTGAACACCACCCCATGCCCCACCAGAGAGATACCGCCCGGGCTGTGCCCCGGTGTATGCAGCACCTTTAAACTGAGTTCACCCACTTTAATAGTGTCCCCTTCATGGAGCAGCCTATCCGGCGGCGGGAGAGGAGCAAGCCGAACGCCAAACATTGAAGAGATGTACTTACTGATTTTAGGCAGCGTGGGTGCTTCGGCGGCGTGCAGGGCAAAGGGAGCTTTGGTAGCCTCTTTAACCTGGCTCAGCGCCCCCAAGTGGTCGGCATGGCCGTGAGTGGCTACAATCAAAGTGATGTTCAGCCCTAGCTTATGCACCATATCAATGATTGCCTCAGCATCAGCCCCGGGGTCAATTATGATCCCCTCCTTGGTCTTCTCCGAGCCCACTACATAGCAATTTGAGCCAAAGGGTCCTACAACCAGCATTTGCAAGATCATTGAAATTACCCTCTCTCTATCCCTCTTCTCTGAAAATAGAATACATAGCCGGCCACCAACGGAAACAACTGCTCCACAGCCACAGAAAGCCCATCCTCAGTTAAGCCTCGCCCCACCCGCTGACATACTACTGCTAAGTCTTCCCCAGCCTCCATGCCAGTCTTAACCAGTTCACCAACGCGCCGCGTGCTGGTGCGCACCGCCTGAATTCGCCTGGCCACATCCCGGCTGACTCCATCGTGGGAATAAAACAGGATGGACGGTGATAGTTGCTCCAACCTATTATAGGTGTCCAGGGTCGCTTCCAGGTCAAAGCCCGGCGGTATGGCAGAAGGCATAACATAATCGGTCTCGCCCACCGGCAGGCCAAGTGCTTCACCACAAAAAAGGCCCCGACTGAGGCTGTCGTAAATACAGTCATGGTGTGGCGCGTGTCCTGGGGCATATATGACCTTGAGCTCGCGACGGCCCAGGCGCAGCGTCTCACCACCCCGCACCACCCTTACCTGAGACTCAGCCACTGGAACTATGGGTCCAAAGAAGTC
>Ga0315288_10004654_pt1 | contig 17484 bp, 13 predicted proteins | sample YL17G11_20_MG_FD_203454 | JGI IMG/M metagenome (GOLD analysis project Ga0315288, IMG submission 203454) | Sediment microbial communities from Yellowstone Lake, YNP, Wyoming, USA - YL17G11_20 | ecosystem: Environmental > Aquatic > Freshwater > Lake > Sediment | place: USA: Wyoming | collected... | reverse complement strand
CTTTTCTTCACCGCATCCAAACGCTCCCCCGCCAGATTTGCCCTGTCTTTGATCATCTCTTCTTTCAATGTTTGATATTCGTCGGCCTGGTTCTTTCCAGCCTCAAATAAAGCCCGCAGCTTTTTCTCAAGCGTGAGATCATTATGAACATTCCCGGCATGCACAACAACGACTGGAGCCCCCAGCTCATACGCCAGATCAATACTGCGTTGGGTGGCTCTCACTCCTTGTCTCCGACATTCATCGTCCTGTGAAGAGACCATCCAATCGCGCTGTTTCAATGTCTCCGTTGAAATATCCGCCGGACAAGGCTCGTGGACACTGCTAAACTGGTATTGCTTTAAATCTATTCCAGCCAGCATAGCCGAAGTGATTTGATGGTTTAATTCAATCTTCAAGAACCCCAGTCGCCGGACTGCCTTAAAAAAATCGTTCAGAGAGGGATAGTTGTGCTTTGCCCACATTGTAGAAAGCGATACATCATAAAGCGAAGAGGCCATAGCCAATATTTACCTGGTTGAAACCTGGTATGCCGAGTTGATGAGCGGTACATCCAGCAAGTCAGAAAATTTCGCGATATAAAAGTCTGCCCTGGCTGCTTTCTCGTAGTTAAAGGCAATCGTCTTCATCCCAACCGCCCGGGCGCCATCCAATTCAGAAGCCTTATGCCCAATGAAAATAGCTTGTTCTGCTGTTAATCCCAATTGCTGCAAAGCAGCACAATACATTTTAGGATTCGGCTTACGTACACCCAATTCCTTGGATGAGATAATCGCGTCCCACACTTCCCCAAACCCCCCTCTTTCAAACCAGTTTACCTTGATGTGGAGAGGTGAGGCTGTATCGGTCACAACGCCCAATAAGTATCCCTTATCTTTCAAAGCCACAAGAGTTTCTTGAACTCCTTCAAAGAAATGGATATCATTATCCTCTTCTTCCAAAATTCGTTTTCCGCGCTCAATATGCTCCGGCTGAGTAACCCCGTATAATCGAAGAATAGCCTCCCGATACTGATCCTGGTTGATCTGACCTTGATAGGCTTGTTGCATAAGGGACTTTCTCTCTACCGCATGGTTATCTTCAAAGCTGAGAGCCAATTCTTTGAGAAATGCTTTAAATTTCCGGTTCCTATGAGGTCGAAAATAAAGGATATCACCAGCATCGAATAAAAGAGCGCGAATCAACCGCGGATCATTATTTTCTACAGAAGTATCACCGGCTGACCGGTTAAGTTCCGCCCGCAGGATATCAAGAAGCTCCGTCATTTGACTGATGACGGCATCCGGTGTTGCGCCTACATCTTCTTCCCCATGCTCGAAATCATGCCGGATCTGAACTGCCAGGCGGTACCCAGCTTTACGAGCGCCCACAATATCCCGAGAGATTCGATCGCCGATATAAAGGCATTCGCTGGTGGGAACACTTGCCAGACGGGCTGCGTAATGAAAAATGGCCGGGTCGGGTTTTCTGCGGCCATATTCGCTGGATAAAACGATCGGGGTAAAATAATGACGGATATGATAAAGATCAAGGTTCGTGGGTACTTGCCCACGGCTGGTAACATTACTGATCAGGCCTATCTTTAACCCCATTTTGTGAATTGCTTCCAACACAAAGGGAACTTCAGGACGCATTTCACGGTGATAGTACTGGGTCTCTATGTAAAACATTAATTCTTCAGCAATAGAATTTAACGCATCCTGGTCAATTTTGAAGCCGGGCAGAATGTACTCCCGCCAGACACGCTGAACAGGAAGTTCCTCCAGAGATGTCAATCTCCATTGGTGATAACGGCTCAAACCGGCAGAGACAACATCGTATAGTTGATCAGTCCCGAGGTTTAAATTGACCCCGGCAGACATTAGACGCTGGTTGAGACCGGAGGAAGCCAACAGGCGCATCTCGCGAGTATAGGAAAATATTTCGATAGTGCCACCCATGTCGAAGAATACTGCTCGAATTGCCATACAGATATATCTACCTTCCAGTTCTTACCTGATCTGATGGTTGTGATACTTTATAACCGTTCATTTATTCGTTCACCGGGGTCTTTGGACACGGACAAGCTGCGTCCGTGTCCAAAGAAACCCATTACGTTCCTACTAAACTCGGTTTACTCCTCTTCTTGCGGAGCGGTAAGCAGACTAACAGCCCAGAAGTCGCGTATTTGACTGACGTTGTTCCAGTCGAACACAGGATCCATCTCCCAGACCTGCGCCTTCAGCTCAGCAAGAGGTAACGTGCCTTCGGCAGCGGAAAGACCATCAACTGCAGGGAAATTGCCAAGCTCGTTCCAGGGGTCGAAGCCATCCTGCGTGAGGGCAAATCGGATGAACAGTTTGGCTGCATTGGGGTGCGGAGCGTTATTGGCAACGGCCAGATAGCTGGTCTTAAAGATACCTGAGACCGGATTGATACCAAAGCAGGGTGCCATGGCTAATTCTCCCTCCATGGTAGTCTGATAGCTCGAGTAACCGGTGAAGCCAATCCCAGGTTCTACCGTTAGGTCCATGCCTATCGTAGCATATGCCGCGTCGACCTCATCGCCACCGGGTTGAATGCTGGGTTCATTATAGGCCAACTTCCTGAGCCACAGATAGCCCGCATTCTCGACAGCCATCCCAAAGGCATCCGTGCCAGCAAATTCGTCAGTGGTCCAATCCTTGCCGTAAAGATCTTGATAGGCCACAGCCATTTTGTCTGCGTTTTGTACAAATGTGGCCATCTTGGCCATCATGCTGACGTCAGCGATCGGATCCTCCATGAAGACTTTGCCCTTATATGCTGGTTCGGTGAGTTGCCAGATGTTGGTGATTGGGCAGCCGTCCGGGTGAGCTTCCTGATTGTACCCAAACAAGTCGGTTCCGTGGCGTGCAATCGCAAACGGCCGCTCTGGAGTTACCTCCGGAATTACCACACCATCTGGGACGTACGACCACAGCCACTGATTGGGAACAAATTTCCCAAACAAAAGGTGCCCATCGCTGTTGAACCAGACATCACCGACGACATTCCCGGCCTCCTGCTCCGCGGCCATTTTGGTGTCGATTCCATCGGTGTCATTCCCCTCGAAGACGATGTCCGGATATAATGCGTTCCATGCGTCGAGTAATTTCCCAATTTTGGATGAGTTGGCATAAATAACCACTTTCCCTTCCAGCTTTGCAGCCGCTTCGACCGCCGCCCAGTCTTCGGTGGCGGGTTGGTATGGGCCGAGACCATTATCCTTTGCCCATTGCTCAGCCGCTGTGAGAGGTATTTCGGTGGGCAGGAGGGGCTGGGTGGCTGTGGGATTAGCTGCTGGGGGTTGAGTCACTGTCGGCGTACCGCCGCAGCCAGTAATAAAGCTGACCAGCACACAGATTATCAAAAACTTTTCGAACGCTTTCATTTCTTTCTCCTTATTAGTTTGGAAACGGATTGGATGGGATACAACCTTCCTCTATCAGATATCTTCGTGGCGCCTCCTTTCACGTGGTAAGCTTTGATAGGCCATTCGGGATACGAAAAAGCAGTTCGCTCCTGTCAATTTCTGGAGACAACCAGATTTCCGCTCTCTTTGTCGTATAGATTGAGCGATACAGGGTCGAATGTCAACCAGATCTTTTCATCCATCTTGATCTTGCTGATGCCCATTACTTTGATGGTGAGTTCTAAGTCACCCAGGCGGGCGATAATAGTCGAGTCGGCTCCGGAGGGCAGGACGGAATAGGCACTGAACTCCACCGCTCCCGGGACGGGTTGGATCGAGATGGCGATATCTTCCGGTCGTATGCCGACAACCACTTTGCCGGTTGCGTTAAAAGTATCAATTATGATTTTAAATTTACCAAAGTCCACTGAATTATTTGAACTAATAACGCCATCCAGTAGATTCACTTTTGGGTTGCCAATGAAATCCGCCACAAAAAGATTAGCGGGAAAATGGTAAATCTTATCGGGGGTATCGAACTGTTGAAGAACGCCTTCCTTCATGACGGCAATATTGGTAGACATCGTCAGCGCTTCCACCTGGTCGTGGGTAACGTAGATGGTTGTGGCTCCGGATATGTGATGCAGCCGTTTGAGTTCAGCGCGCATATCCATGCGCAGGCGGGCGTCCAGGTTGGAGAGGGGTTCGTCCATAAGAAAAACCTTGGGGCGATACGCCAGCATACGTGCCAGGGCAATGCGCTGCTGCTGCCCGCCGCTCATCTCGCGCGGAAAGCGGTCTTCGTAGCCTTCCATTTGAACTTCTTTGAGTGAATCTTTTACCCGTTTTTTCATTTCGGCCTTGGGCATTTTTTGGATCTCCAGGGCGAAGGTGATATTTTTATCCACCTTCATATGCGGCCACAAAGCGTAATTTTGGAAGACGAGTCCCAGTTCGCGCTGGGCCGGGGGGAGCGATATGCCCTTGTCGTAACAAAAAACCAGCTTATCGCCGATGTAGATCTCGCCGCCATCCGGGTCTTCCAGGCCGGCCACGCAGCGCAGTAGAGTTGTCTTGCCGCAGCCGGAAGGCCCCAACAGGGTCAGGAAAGTGCCAGGATCGATAGTCAGGCTGACATTGTTAATCGCCAGAACATTGCCAAAACGTTTAGTAAGATTTTTGATGGTAATAGTCGTTGCCATGGTATCCTCTCTTGGATTACATTCCTAAACCTTTTTTAAGACTGCCGCCCCGGAACCGCCCGATGACAAAGTTGCCAACCATGGTGATCGAGATCAGGATCAGAATGACGATGTTCGCCATTTGCTCGTCTCCATTTTCGATGTAGAGCATGGTCTGGCTGGCCAGCAACTGCGTGGAAGGCGTGACCAGCAGGATGATCAAAGATAGTTCGCGCATGGTGGTGATGAACGTCAGCAGAAAACCGGACACGAAACCGCTGCTGGTCAGCGGAAAGATGATGCGTCTGAAACGCTGCCAGACGTTGGCGCCTGACACCTGGCCGGCCTCCTCCAGTTCCCGGCCGACCTGCATCATGGCCGAGACCCCCGAACGGGAAGAGTAGGGAAGATGTTTGGCCACCGAGACGATCACCAGCAGGGCGAAGGTCCCGTACAGAGGCGGGAAAGGCCCCAGCTTTCTGGCGAACATCGCAATGTAAACTGCGCCAAAGGCGATACCCGGGATGACATACGGGATGTAGGCCAGTTGGTCAACAAGTTTGGAAAGCCGGGTGCCCCTGCCTTTGACGATGGCATAGCCGAGCAGAACACCCAGCAGGGCCGTGAAAAAAGCCGTATAGAGTGCTAACTTGATGGTGTTCCAGGCGGTTGCATAAATCTTGGGGTTGCGCAGGACCCCGGGCTCTCCACTGTTATAAATTGTATTACTCTCTCCAATCCAGTGCTGTAAGCTGAGATTGCTCAGGCTGTAATCTCCTGACCGCAACATTACTGAGGAAAGGAGCAGGAGTCCCAGCGGAATAACAAGCACCAGGATCTGAAAAATGATCACGGCTGTAAAAAAGACCCGTTTCATTTTCCTCAGCTTGCTCACCTGCGCAACGAAGCCGCGTCCACCAATCGTCTCGTAACTTTTGCGTGTCCCGACCAATCTCTGGTTGAGTGAGATGGTGATCATGGCAAATAAGATCAACACGATTGCCAGCACAAAAGCATCCGCTTGATCTCCAGCCGCTAAACTACCGCGGAGCATGGTAGCAACTACATAGTACCTGACCGGTGAGCCCAAAATATTCGGTCCGCCGAAGGTGCCCATGACTTTGGAAAAGGTCATAACGAAACCGGAAAGCAGGGCCGGCAGGACGAGTGGGAAGGTGATCTTGCGCAGGATGCGCCAGCGGCTGGCGCCCATTAATTCCCCCGCTTCTTCGAGATTGGAATCGATCGACATCAACGCCGCCGACACGAACAAGAAAAAGAAGGTGTAGTAGTGCAGCGCGCTGCAGATGATGATTGGCACCGGCCCATACGACAGCCAGTCTGGAGGGGCTTGTCCCACCAGAAACTCGAAAAATCCCGGCGTTCCACCCGAAACCCTGTTTTTGAACAGCACGAGCCAGGCCTGAGCCAGGGTCCAGGACGGCATGATGTAGGGGAGTAACGCCAGTTGATTGACGAGCTTCCTGCCCGGCATATCGGTGCGGACCACCAACCAGGCCAACGATCCGCCAATCAATAACGAAAGCAGGGTGGACCCAATGGCGACGGTCATCGAATGCTGCAGCGGGATATATGTATAAATTCTACCCAAAACACCGGTCAACATCCTGACCCAGTGAAAAATGGTCAATTCGCCCACCACGGCATCCGGGACGCGGGTGAGATCATGTTGTTGCCAGGTCACCGTGGTCGCAACCATGCGGTACAAGGGTATGATGACCATTACGAACATCAAAACCAGCATGATCAATGCCAGGACGACGTGTGGTCTGGTCAGCCAGAGGATAAACCTTCGAAATGTAGCTAGCAGACGTTGAGAGAAAGGTTGTGGAGAGATTGTAAGACTTACCATAGCGGTTCTCCTTATGCGATGTCCAGCGTGTCTTTAGTACGATTCCGAGGCTTTTTTGAGTTTTTCGCGCATCTGGTCGAGCATATCCAGGTTAGACATTACCCTTTCCTGGTCCACCGAGCTTAAAGCGAGCAGCAGCGCATTGATAATGGTCATCGGTACCGTAAGGGAATGGAAGGCAGATACTGGACCGCGACGTGCAGAAAGGATGACGTCAACTTTGTCACTGACCATCGGGCCAAGGGTATCGGTGACCAGAATGGAAGGTGTATGGTGTTGGTGTGCATAATCCAATACCATCTGCAGGCTGGGGGTAAGATTGAAAAAGCCAATAGCAATGAGCAAATCATCGTTGTTCATTAGGAGCAAGGGTTCGAGCATTTCACGGCCCGATGTTTTTATTGGTATGACATGCCGCGCCGATCGTGTGAGCCGGATATCCAGTAAATCCACCAGGGAAATTGAAGGTCCCAACCCAAACACAAAAACCCGCTGATGGGTATGAAGTAGTTCCACAGCGGTGTTGAATGCCGTTCTATCCAGGGTATGGAGAGATTCCGTCAGGAAATTGATCTCAGAAGCGACAAGTCGTTCAAAAATATCCCCCGATTCATGCAGCTCATCCAGCCTGCTGCGTAATCTGGCAGAGTGGGTTGCGAGGTTGCGAAATTTCTCCTGTAAAACAGTCCGCATCGCGGGATAACTATCAAAGCCCAGTGTGCGGGCAAAGCGGACCATGGTGGCTTCACTCAGATCGAGTTGATTAGCAATTTCTCCTGCCGACAGGAAACCAGCCTCATCTTGATTCTGGCGCAAGTAATCAGCAATCCGTCTTTCACTTTTGGTGAATTGGCTATAATGCTCACTGATCACTTGGCTGAAATCTACCCAATTTTGAGGTTCTTCGTTCATAGCATACCTCGAATATTAAGAAAGCTTGCAAATTTTAAAATACTGAAACCCGTCCTTCATTTGCATATCATACAACATTATATAGTCCAATGCAAGTGATCTTTCAATAATTGCTTCAAACAGTTTCTAAAATTTTAATAACTGCAGGTGTCGCCCATAGTGCTGCACCCGTGGTGTCCACGAGAATATCGCACACTTCCATCTGAGGCAGGTAGCATTTCTGGGCCATCAAAAATTGGTCTTTGAAAAATCGATTACGGAAATACGTCGGTTCGTATTTCTTCCGGTAATCGATATCGCGTTTCCATTTCCGCTTCAACCGGATCGCGTCATCAGTCAGATACACCACTTTGATCCCGATCAGATGAACAACCTCTTGGAGTAGAAAGGGGAAATTACCTTCGATAAATACGATATCGGCTGGCTCAATCTCAAGCGGGGTACAGCCTGCCTTCAAGTTACCCTCCAGATCGTGGCTGGAAGTGGCAAAGACAAAATCGTATCGTGGAATGGTGATCTTACGCCCCTGACATATTTCTTCCAGGCTATGCTTTAAAAGTTCAAAGTGAATGGCAGCTTTCCCCAATGTGTGGATACCCTTTGCCTCTCGCTCGTCTCTGTCGGTGAGGAAATTGTCCATTTCGATGGAAGTTACACGCTTGCCTGTCTGCTCAAAGGCATGGCGCAGACGTTCAACGATCTCGGTTTTCCCTGCCGCGGTCGGTCCGGCTATGGCAAGGAGAACCGGTAATCCTTTGGCAGCAATCAATTTCTTGACAACCTCGATGAAAGCCTGATCCACCTCCATATTCGCTTCTTTGAAATCTTTGTAACCAATGCTCTGATAGCGTTCAAACCGCTTTTGTTTTGGCTCGAAACTCATGAAAGGTTTTCCCCCAAAGTGGACCAACACGTTGGCGGTGAAATAAACCGTCCGATGTAGAAAATAAAAACCTCTCACATCGAAATAAAAGTGCGCTTTAACCCACTCCTCGGGGTATTCTCCGTTGACCAAACCCACCAAAAGCATTCTCGTCAATCTAACAATGTTTTCATCCAACACAATCCTGTCACCAACCCGGGGTTTGAGCTGGATGCCGGAATAGAAATCGCTTCTGTTGACCAGCTTTTCGATTACTTCCTTTTTATCCGGTTCTATAGAGGCCCAGCCCTCATTCTTAGGATACAAGTTGTCCAGGGCATAGCGGAATTCATAAAGCTCCAATCCCTCGACCCCCTGGTTGATCCGCTTCATCTTCTCATACAGGATGTCAGAAAAAATTTCCTGACTATGTAAACTATTCGTCTCAGACATAAGGTGTCCTTCTATGCGCCAAACTTGGTGATGCGCTGTGCATTTGCCAGGGCGATCGGCATCACATCCTTAGCAGGCAATACACCCAGGCTGCCTCGCACGCAGGCACGTTCACCAAATTCAGATATGCCGTCTGGGCGGACATACCTGGAATACAATAGCGTCGGCACTGGGTGCCAGCTATGTGATCTGAGCACTGCTGGCGACGAGTGATCACCGCTGACGATAATCACGTCAGGCTTGAGCGCTATCACCCGCGGCAGCAGTTCATCCACTTCTTCGATAGCAAGCACCTTACGCACAAAATCACCGTCTTCGCCGGCGGTGTCGGTTTTTTTGACATGCAAATAGAAGAAATCAAAGTCGTTCCAATGCTTCTCCAGTGTGGTAAATTCATCCGCAAGCGTCTCTCCTTCCACTTTTAACGCCTGCATTCCTACTAACTTTGCCACCCCGCGATACATCCCATTCACAGCAATGGCGGCGGCGCGCAGACCAAACAATTCCGGATACGTCGGCATTGTTGGATACCTGGCAAAGCCACGCAGCAGAATCATGTTTGCTGGATGCTTGTCTGCCAACAACTTGCGTGCCTGCTCGATAAACTGATTCGCGAGTCGCGCAGATTTTTCAGAATCCGACTGGAGAGCGCACACTGGCAGCGCGGGGACGCCGATTTTCTGAGGATCAGTTTCAGTCAAGGCATCACCCAATCCAGGAGCGCGCATCACAAAGGCGAAACGATGCTCCTTAACCGTCTCGACAAAGAACTCGACACCGTCAAGGTGGATCGTCCTAAGCAATTTCCCTAATGCCTTGCCCACCTCAGTCGGAATACGTCCCGCCCGACGATCCGTCAACAACCCCGTTGCATCCATAGAGCAAAAATTGCCCCGCGCGGCAACATCATTTGGACCCAAATCGAAATCAACGCCGAGCGCCTCCAAGGCGCCGCGCCCGATTACGTACTGGATCGGGTCGTAACCAAAAATGGCAAGATGACCCGGACCGCTGCCTGGCGTTATTCCCGGCCCGACCGGCACAGTCAGCCCCAAAGCCGACTGTGCAGCCAGCGCATCGAGATTGGGGGTGCGCGCGGTTTCCAGTTCAGTTTTACCACCTGGTTCAAGTGGCAATCCACCCAGCCCATCCATAATGATCATGACGATTTTCGTTTGAGCTGGCACAATCAGGTTTTGTAGAAATTTGAAATCCATTAAACTGCCTCCGTCAAATCGCGGTGCACTTTTTCCCGATGCCAAACACAAACGCATCGTAGGCGCGTTTGGTCTTGTCATAGTTACCATCGCGGTCAAGTGCGATTCCTCTACCAACGCCGGAAACGATCCGTCCTACTCCAATCTCTTCCAATTGGCTTTCCAACTCTTCCAACAGTGCGGGGGCACTTCCGGGTTCTGTACTCCGCCCGTCGAAAATGAGGTGCAAGTTAACATCAGTCAAGCCGTGTACTTTTGCCATTCGCAGCAATGCCAGCGGATATTCGATGGAACCATGAGAGCTTTTTTCTGAGAGCAAGCCGATCAGGTGCAGACTCTTGTTGCGCTGCTTGACTTCACGGATAGTACGGCAAAGAATCTCATTGCCATCGAAAGAACCATCCTTAATCGCCAGGTCGAGCCGCACATCATCCTGTAGAATGCCACGCCCCGCACCCATGTTCATGTGCCCGGCTTCAGAATTACCTGCTTTACCCGGTCGCAGACCGACCGCCTCACCTGCAGCCTGCAATCGAGAATATGGATAGCGTCTTGTCAGCTCGTCCCACACTGGCGTTTGTGCGAGGTAGATCGGATTCGTGTCATCATTCTTGCCAATACCCCAACCATCGAGAATGATGAGCAACACGCGCCGCTGCTCGCCCCAGTCATAACCGCCCACAAGACTAGCCCCATCCATTGCGCCCGGTTGTACGATGCCAAGCACCTGCAAAACGGTCGGCGCGATATCTGCTAACGTTCCGTCACGCAACTTAACATGTGTCGGTGCACGCGGATCAATTAGAATGAACGGAACAGGATTGGTCGTATGGGCAACGTGCGATGTTCCATCTGGATTGACCATCTCTTCGAGGTTGCCATGATCGGCGGTCACGAAAACAACATAGCCGGCAGCGAGGGCGGCGTTCACAACCCGTCCCAACCATACATCCACACATTCTGCGCATTGGACCTTCGCCTCGCAATTCTGTGTGTGACCGATTACATCCCCATTGGCAAAGTTGGTCACGATAAAGTCATATTGTTTTTCGATACCTGAAATCACCTGCTCGCTCACCTGCCCCAGACTCAACTCTGGCACATGGTCCAATGGAATCCCCTTGGGGGATGGAACACAGATACCATCCTCCCCAAAAAACGGCTGATTGTTTCCGCCATCGAAGAAAAAGGTAACATGGGCAAATTTTTCTGATTCGGCGACGCGCAGTTGACGCAAGTTAGCGTGGCTGACAATTTCACCAAGTGTGTCTTTAATTTTAGTTTGGGCAAAAGCAACCGGTAGATCCTTGAACTTTTCGTGGTACAGGGTCAGGATCACAAAGGTGAGGTTCTGAAAATCCTGGTGTGGGAACCGATCAAACTCCTGCTCGACAAACGCTTCTGTCAATTGAATTTCACGCTCACCGCGGCGACAGCAAAAGACGACGGCATCGCCATCCTTGATACGTCCAACAGGTTCACCCTGGCGATCTGCCAGAACAATCGGTTCAAAGGAGTAATCTATCTGTCCATCGCCATATAAATCTCTGACCGCACGGGCGAGTGCTATACCTCCGCGGGTGAGATGTTCATGGGTCATGAGCCGTTCCTTGCCGTAAGCCGGACAGCAGGGCACAATGGGAAAATATCCAGCAATTCGCGAAATTCGTGGATGATCACGTCAGGTCTGTTCTCTTCAGAGATAAGCTCTTCATCCGCCTCAGCCGGATCGAGCAGGATGATCACCATCCCAAAACCAGCCTGGCGGGTTCCCGTAACATCGCGTTTAAGATTATCACCCACGTACACGCAGCGGGCTGGCTCAACCCCGGCAATACGCGCGGCCTCCAGATAGATGGCAGGGTCAGGTTTGCGCCGCCCGAAAACAGAAGAAAGTACCACCGACTTGAAATACTTGGAAAAACCGTCCGCAGCCAACCAGTCGGGGATTTCGCGTGAGGTGATGACATTGCTGATGATTCCCAAGGTATATCCACGCTCGCTCAGTTCTTTGACCACTTCCTTGCCATCCCGCTGTACCGTACGCCGCCCCATGGACTGGCGGTACTGATAGGTCAATTCCACAGCCAACGGCGCTATCCTCTCAGCAGGGAATTCTGGAGCCAGCCAACGAGTCCATAGTTCTGCTTCAGGAGCTTCTCTTAGATTCTCAAAAGCCCACTTCCGGTAAGCCTTGTAACGGGCATCTAATTTTTCACAGAACGCAGCGGGATTCTCATCGCTCCCAACAAGTTCAACAATCTTCTGCCGCGCCTGCAATTGGTGCACCTCGTCTTTAACAAGAATCCGCAGCGTGTTACCAAGATCTAGAAAAATAGCTTCGATTTCCAGGGGCATACGATCCACCTTTCAAGGGGCTAGCGCGACGGGAAAATATTTAGAAGCTCACTCATCTTATGGATAATGTAATCGGGTTTGACATCGCCAGCGGGCGGTTCTTTGGCAATCGTAGCGGGTTCCAGGAGGATGATCATCATCCCGAAGCCCGCATGCTGAGTGCCTTCAACATCACGGACGGGGTTGTCGCCCACATAGGCGCATTTTGCCGGTTCAACCCCAACCCTGCGGGCTGCTTCCCAATAAATCTCCGGATCAGGTTTACGGTAACCAACTTTGGAAGAAAGTACCACAGTCTTAAAGTATTTCGTCAAGCCATCCGCTTCCAGCCAATCGGGGATCTCAGTTTCTGTGATGGTGTTGGCGATAATCCCCAGGATGTAACCGCGCTTATGCAATTCAAGTACCGTCGATTTGACATCCGGTCGAGGGATGCGCCGCCCATCATGATCACGCCACAAACGAGTGAGTTTCCCTGCCAGCGGCGCGATCTTCTCCGATGGGAAATCAGGCAGCAGCCAGCGTGTCCACAATTCATTTTCGGAGGCTTCTACCAACGATTCTTTCGACTGCTTCCTGTATATCTTCCATCGCTCCTCCAACAGCTCAAAGAAGGTTTTCTCTGCCTCAGTCGCACCCACGAGCATCATCAACTGCTTCCGGGCCTGAGTCTGGAAAGGCTCATCTGTTATCACAACCCGCAGCGTGTTGCCAACATCCAAAAAAATGGCTTCGATATTGTCCTTCATTTCCTTTACCTCAAGGTAATCCGGCTAAACAGGAACTTGCAAAATTAATATTTATGAAATATTACTTTCATTTGCACATCATACAACATTCTCATATAAAATGCAAGAGTTCTTTCAAAACGGTATTGACTTTTATCCTCGAACTGTGTAAACTAAGATTGGTAAAAAGCAAGAAAGGGAAACGAAGATGTCTCAACAGTTCAAAAGCAAATTGAACCAGACCGTCGTGCAGTACCCTACGGATTACTGGAATGACTCATGTTCGGTGGAAGAGCTAACCTACGCAGTGAACCAAGGCGCGGTCGGCGCGACAACCAATCCAAACATCGTAGTGAATGTACTTAAAAAAGAGATGCACTTATGGAAGGACCGCATCAATCAACTCATCCATTCAAACCCAACCTGGTCTGAAGGTGATGTCACATGGAAACTGATTGAGGAAATGGCTGCTCATGGTGCCAGTTTCTTGAAACCAGCTTATGATCAATATAAGGGCAAGAAAGGACGCCTTTCAATCCAAACCAACCCGGCCTTCTATCGCAACGCGGAAGCCATCACGCAGCAAGCTATTCATTTCAGCACGCTGGCGCCTAATATGCAGGTGAAAATACCGGTGACGGAGGCGGCCATTCCCGCAATCGAGGAAGCCACCTATCACGGCGTCTCGGTCAATGCCACAGTGTGCTTCACCGTCCCCCAGGCGATTGCCGTTGCCGAAGCCATCGAACGCGGGCTGGACAGGCGTGCTTCCAGCGGAAAACCAACGCATGAGATGTCTCCAGTTTGTACGATTATGATTGGCCGCACTGACGATTGGATGAAAGTGCTTGCAAAACGCGAGGCGATTGATATCGACCCGGCGTACCTGGATTGGGCTGGAATTGCCTGCCTGAAAAAGGCTTATGGCATTTATCAACAGCGCGGCTACCGCACCCGGCTGCTGGGCGCGGCATACCGCCACCTGGGGCACTGGGCAGAATTAATCGGTGGAGATATTGTCCTCACCATTCCTTACGAATGGCAGTTGAAGATCAATGCCAGCGATATCGAGGTCAAAGAACGGATGAGTAATCCGGTTGACCCACAAATTGTCGCTGCACTTTACAGCAAAATCCCCGATTTCCGTCGAGCATACGATGAAAACGGCTTAACGCTGCAGGAATTCACCACCTTCGGTGCAACGGTGCGCACCTTGCGCTCCTTCATCAGCGCCGCCCACGAGCTTATGGGCAAGATCCGAGACTTCATGCTTCCAAATCCGGACGGATAACATGTTTCTAGCCGTTTCCAGGAGAGACTTATGGCAACCATGCGATTGACCACTGCTCAGGCGATCATCCGCTTTCTAAAAAACCAGGTTGTCCGGTGGGACAATCAGGAAAACAACTTCTTCGCCGGGATACTGGGCATCTTTGGCCACGGGAACGTAGCCGGAATCGGACAGGCCCTGCAAGAGAATCCTGATTTCCCTTATATCCTTGTGCGTAATGAACAGTCCGCTGTTCATCTGGCTTGCGGTTTCACAAAGATGAAAAACCGGAAGCAGACCTTTGCATGCACCTCTTCGATCGGCCCTGGCGCAACCAATATGATCACAGGCGCGGCGTTGGCTACCATCAACCGCCTGCCCGTCCTGCTGCTGCCGGGCGATATCTTTGCTCGCCGCAACGTGGCTCCCGTCTTGCAGCAGTTAGAGTCCCCTTTCACTCAGGATATCGGTGTAAACGACGCCTTCAAGCCAGTCAGCCGCTACTGGGACCGCATTTACCGTCCCGAACAAATCATCACCTCCTTACCGGAGGTGATGCGCGTGCTGACTTCGCCAGGCAATACCGGGGCAGTGACCCTGGCACTCCCCCAGGATGTTCAGGCTGAGGCGTATGACTTTCCTGGAGAGCTCTTCGAGCGCAGGGTCTGGTATATTCCGCGCCCAAGCGCCGACCGCTTTCTGTTCGAACAAGCCGTTTCTGCTATCCGTGCCAGCCAGCAGCCTTTGATCATTGCCGGCGGCGGAGTCCTTTACAGCGAAGCCAGTGAGACGCTGTCCCGTTTTGCCTCTCAAACCGGCATTCCGGTCGCTGAAACCCAGGCTGGGAAAGGCTCGCTGCCCTATCAACACCCGCAGAATATGGGCGCTATCGGTGCTACAGGCACGCTGGCTGCCAATCGCCTGGCTTACAACGCCGACCTGGTGATTGGGATCGGCACCCGCTATTCAGATTTCACCACCGCTTCCAAAACTGCTTTTCAGAACCCAGATGTCCGGTTCCTGAATATTAACGTTGCCGAATTTGACGCTTTCAAACATTGCGCCATCCCCTTGACCGCCGATGCGCGCCTTACGCTCGATGAATTAGCCGAAGCTCTAAAGGATTACCGGGTAGGCAAAGATTACCAAGCCCGCATCGCCGAACTTAAGGCCGCCTGGGAAGCTGAAGTGGACCGGCTCTTCCATCTCAACAACCAACCCTTACCAGCCCAGAGCGAAGTCATCGGTGCGATCTGGGAGTCTGCTGGAGAGCGCGATGTGCTCGTCTCAGCCGCGGGCAGCCATCCCGGAGATTTGCACAAATTGTGGCGCACGCATACCCCGAACACCTACCACCTGGAATACGGATACTCTTGCATGGGTTACGAAATTCCAGGAGCAATGGGGGTAAAAATGGCCGATCCCAGCCGCGAGGTTTACGTCTTTGTTGGAGATGGCACCTACCTGATGATGCCCTCAGAAATTCTGACCTCCATCCAGGAGGGGATCAAACTGATCCTGGTCGTGGTTGATAACCACGGCTTTGCCAGCATCGGCGGATTAAGCCAGTCACTGGGAAGTGCAGGCTTTGGCACACACTTCCGGATGCGGAATAAAGAGACTGGACAACTGGATGGGGAATACCTACCGGTAGATTTCGCCGCCAATGCCCGCAGCCTGGGAGCTCATGCGATCAGCGTGACCACCCTGGCTGATTTCAAACAAGCCCTGCAAGACGCCCGTAAGGCAGAGCGCACCAGCGTGGTAGTCGTCAAGACAGACCGCGAGATCCGTGTGGCAGGCTACGACTCCTGGTGGGATGTTACCGTGGCAGAAGTATCTACGATGGATAACGTGAAACAGGCTCGGGTGCAATATGATGAAGCCCGAACAAAAGAAAAACATTTCTTGTAAAGGATAAATCACATGAGAATTCGGGTTGGATTAATTGGGGCAGGTCGGATGGGCAAGGTATTCGCACATACGCTGGCCTTTACCGTTTCTGAAGTAGATCTGGTGGCTGTGGCCGATATTGATCCCAAAACGAGCCAGGAGGTAGCCGCTCGCTATGGAATAAGGGATCACTACACCGATTACCAAGAGCTTCTCAAGCGAGAGGATATTGATGCGGTGGTTGTAGTTACACCGACTGCCACACATGCCGAAGTCATTAAAGCTGCCGCAGCCGCTGGAAAACACATTTTTAGTGAGAAACCTCTGGCACAAAGCCTGGCGATGTGCGATGCTGCCATCGCGGCAGTCTCATCAGCGGGCGTCAAGCTACAGCTTGGCTTCATGCGGCGTTTCGACCCGGCGTACGTCATGGCGAAGAAAAAGATCGAGGAAGGTGTCATCGGAACCCCGGTGATGTTCCGCTCTACCAGCCGCGATCCCAAACGCACCAGCCTGGATTTTGCCCGGCGGGAGAACAGCGGCGGACTGATTATGGATATGGGTGTACATGATTTTGACCTGGCACGCTGGCTGATGGGAAGCGAGGTGGTACGCGTCCACACCGAAGGAGGCTGCCTGGTCTATCCAGAATTAAATGACGTGGGGGATATCGACAATGCCATGATCAATCTCAAATTCGCCAACAATACCATCGGGAATATCGATGTCAGCCGGAACGCGGTTTATGGCTATGATATCCGTACCGAGGTGCTCGGCTCAGAAGGGGGGTTGCTGATCGGTAAACTCCAGCAGACTTCCACGCTGGTTATGACTCGCCAGGGCGTCATCCATGATACCGTGCCCTATTTTATGGAACGTTTTGGTGAGGCCTATACAGCCGAAATTCGTGACTTCGTTGCCAGCATTATCGAAAATCGTCCACCCAGTGTGACCGGACAGGATGCCCGTCAGGCGACCGCCATCGGGATTGCGGCTACCCTTTCCCTGGATGAGGAACGACCAGTTTTGGTGAGCGAGATCAGTTAAACGATAAGGTTTTATTCACAAACTCAATTCAAGGAGAAAGACGATGATCAAAATTGCGAATGCACCTTGCTCGTGGGGTGTGCTCGAATTCGCGCTAGAAGGCGAAGCAGCCGGTTATGCCCAGGTGCTCAACGAAATGGCTGAAACCGGCTACAAAGGCACGGAGCTGGGGGACTGGGGCTTCATGCCCACTGACCCGGCAAAACTCGAACAGGAAATCCACGCCCGCGGCCTGACCCTTCTGGGAGCATTTGTGCCGGTGGCGCTGAAAGATCCCG
>Ga0315288_10004653_pt1 | contig 17485 bp, 8 predicted proteins | sample YL17G11_20_MG_FD_203454 | JGI IMG/M metagenome (GOLD analysis project Ga0315288, IMG submission 203454) | Sediment microbial communities from Yellowstone Lake, YNP, Wyoming, USA - YL17G11_20 | ecosystem: Environmental > Aquatic > Freshwater > Lake > Sediment | place: USA: Wyoming | collected... | reverse complement strand
ATAAATAGGAAGGACTACGATGAAGACCAAACTCATTCAACGACGCCAGTTTCTGAAATCCACCGCGGCCGCCGGGGCCGGATTTTTCATTCTGCCCAGCGGCGTACTCTCCGGCGCCAACGCGCCCAGCAACAAGCTCAACGTCGCCATGATTGGCACATGGGGCAGGGCCGACGCCCATTTCGACGCGATCTCGAGCGAAAACGTCGTCGCCCTGTGTGACGTGGACGAGAACCACATCGCACACGCCGCCAAGAGGTTCCCCAACGCCAAGACGTACGTTGACTGGCGCAAGTGCATCGAGCAAAAGGATATCAATGCGGTGATCTGCTGCACGCCGGACCACACGCACGCCTTCATCGCCAACTGGGCGTTGAACCGCGGCATGCACGTCTATTGCGAAAAGCCCTTGGGCAACACCGTGGAAGAGGCGCGCCTGGTCCGCGCGACCTATCTGGCGAACAAGAAAAAGCTCGCTACCCAGGTCGGCACCCAGCGCCACGCCATTCCAAACTTCGAGCGCGTGCGCGAACTGGTCAAAGACGGAGCTATCGGCGAGTTGACCGATGCTTACGCCTGGGGCGATCGCCAGATTCGCAGGTCAGGCTATCCCGCCGCCAAGGGCGAACCGCCCAAGACCCTTCACTACGATTTGTGGATTGGACCGTCGCCGTTCCATCCGTACAATCCGGAGTACTTCGCCGGCGGTCCCGGAATGAATTGCCTTTCCTGGAATATGTACTGGGACTTCGGCACCGGCCAGGTCGGCGACATGGGCAGCCATACGATCGACCTTGTGTGGAATGCGATTGACGCGGGTCTTCCGACAACGGCGGAAGGCGAAGGCGAAAAGTACAATCCTGAAGTGACGCCCGTCGAATTGCACACCTCTTTCGATATCCCGGCGAACGACTGGCGCGGGCCTGTCCGTGTCCACTGGTATCAGGGCGGCATGATGCCGAGGTCGCCGAAGGATTACGTCGATCTGAAGAAGATCGGGCACGGCGCGATGTTCAAGGGCGCCAAGGGCTACGTTATCTGTGATTTCGACTCTCGGATTCTGCTGCCGTTCGGCGATGACGCGGACCTGACGTATCACAAGCAGCGGACAAAGGACCAGGTGATTCCGCCGCTGGGTCACTTCCAGAAGGAATGGGTCAATGCGTGCAAAGGCGACCTGAAAACGCATTGTGATTTCGACTACGGCGGCACGGCGATAGAGATGATGCTCCTCGGTCTTGTTGCTTACCGCATCGGCAAAAAGCTCGATTACGACGGCGCCACTGGCCGCGTAACCAACAGCGATGAGGCCAACGCCCTGCTGCGCCGTGACTACCGCCCCGGCTGGACCCTCAACGGCTGATGCCGCGACGGGGTGAACTCTGAATCTGGGTAGCTGCGTGTGGTTTTCTGCGCGAAGCGCTTTGTTCAACCGGATACGTGCTCGTACAGTTGCGAGTAGGTGCAGGGCTTGAGTCCTGTCTCTTGGACGTGAGTGAAGGTTAGTTCCAGCATTTTCATATCGGGGTCGAACTTCGCCAGCGACCATGGATGCCAGATCAGAGAAACAAAAGGCTTTCTTGTCTCTAATGCCTTATCCAGAAACACCTTGTTGACCTCAAATTCATCATTCGGGGTCTTGCAGAAACCCCGGGGTATCGCCTCGGGAAAAGGCGGGGGCCACAGCGTCAGTCTTCTCGGTCCCCAGCGGTTGTGGTCTTTGAGCAGGTTTTCGTGCCAGCCGTGCCCGGGCAGCTCCCATATATCGGGGAAACCGTCGGCCTCATAGCTGAACGGCTCGTGCAGTGGGACCGGGAGTGAATAGTCCGGCCCCCAAAGAAGACTGCTGACGTACTTGAATCCTGCTTCCTGAACCAGCTTCAACACTTCCGGCTCGCCTTTGAGGGCGTTGTCGAAGCCGCAGCCCGGCCGCATTCCAATGCAGGGCCGCTCGAAAACACGCTCAACAGCCTCTTTTCCTTTGAAGATTTCATTTCGTTTCTCATCCATCGACACAGCCTTGCCGCAGAATACGTTGTCGCGCAGCATCTGATGCGTGTAGGTGTGCGATGCAATTTCAAAAAGCGGATCGTCTAAGAGCTTGCGATACTCAGCCGGATTGGCCTCGAGCGTCTTGCCCAGCATAAAGAATGTTGCCGGCATCTCAAATCGCCTGTGGACCTCGGCGATCTTACTGCACGCCGCCAGACACGCCGGCGACTCGGTATCATAAGCGGCGATGTAGCGAGTTTCGGTCTGGCTGCCATCCTGACCTTTCGCCACGTCGGGCAGGACCGCTGCTCCGATACCGCCTGCAACCGTGCTCCTGACAAAGTCTCTTCTGGAAATTCTGTGCACCCGGCTTACCTGCCCTTCATACATTCATTATAGCCATCCTTTTCGGGCTTAAATGTCGACGTTTCACATTTGGCAGGCAGGATACCACGATTTCCCATTCAGAGCAAGAGCAACACAGAAACGGGTAAGACGTTCCCAGACAGAAGGAGCAGCAGGACGCTCCGAATCCGGCAAGGACTATCTGGTGGGCAGAAGCCACTCTTGAGCGAATATGGCCATATCGCCGGCACCTACACTTCCACTGAAGTCCATGTCCATTCCGCCGCACCAGCCCGGCGCAGAACACGGCTCACCCCAGGATTCGGCCAGTTCCGCCCAATCGAGGAAATCGACCTTTGAGTCGCCGTTGAAGTCGCACAGGCAGGCGATTATCTCCAGCGCATTGCCCAGACCGCAGCTCCACGCCTCGCCGGCCTCGGGCGTGACAATTGCGTTCCACATACCGGCCTCGGCGCCGTCCAGATCGACCTGGCAGGCGATTGTGTTTGCATCCTCAACTACAACGTTGGTTGCCTCCACCCTCTTGACGTCGTCCCGGAAGACTACTAACTCGGCATCGACGTTGATCAGCCGGCGGTCGCCGCCCGTGAAGTTCGTCTGGAACAGCTCGATCTCCTCTCCCCCGCCGTTCTCAAAGAAGTCGAGGACCAGGTAGTATCTCCCCGCGGCCGGGAAGTCGAAGAACATCGTCCCGGCGGTGCGGTTTTGTGTAAGATCGGTCGTTGCCGCGGTGCGGCCGGTCGCGTATTCCCCGACGAGCTGCCCGGCGATAGAGAGCCTAAAGCCCTCGTCACTGTTCACACCAAAGCACCGGACGCCGGCAGACGCCGCGTAGATATATCCAGTGAACCGCACTGCATAGTTGGCGCCGTCCACGTCGAACGGCGGCGCGAAGTGGGTTTCGTTGACCGAAAACTCCCCGTGCCCGCCTGAATTCCAGAGGTTTATCCACGGATGAACGGCGTACACGGGGTCGATGATCCCGTCGTCCGGGTGGTCCAGAAGCAGTGTCGCCGCTTCAATCCGGTCGAACGCTTCGCTGTTCTGGACGTAGAGAGCGTCAAAGCCGATCTCTTCCGAGGGCTTGGTCAGTGTAACGGTCGTCGCGGAACCGGGCTCAAAATTCTTTCCATAGATCGCCAACTGCGCCGCACCGCTGTTGCATGCCGGGGTCGGCGCGACCGAGGTAATCGAACAAGGCGGTATGCGGGTCACCGTAATCGAGTCCGTCAGCCCTGCTATGGGATTGCCGTCTCTGTCGAGCGCTTGAAGAACCAGGATATTCGTACCCAGAGCAAGCGGGACGGTCACTTTAAACGCGTTGGTCTCTGGTGTGAATACCGCTGGCATCTGTACGCCGTTGACCGAGATACCCATCACAATAAACGGGGCCGTGCCTCCGATTGTTATCGTTGGATTCGATGTGTAGATGTGTCTTAGCCTGGCCGTAATCGTGAAGATCAGCGGCGGAACCTGCGGCAGGATGAAATTCCGACGGTCACGGACGAATGCCTTGATTCCGTCCCGCCTGCTGGCGTCGCCGCCGTCGGCGATCAGGGCGTTGGCGGCATCGTCCAGAAACACATCAAAGGCCTTCGGCGGGTTCGCCGTTCCGTACGATGTCTGCCACGGGCCATTCACAAGCAGCGCAAAGGCCCCCATGTACATCTTCTGGTAGTTGGGGTAGTTCAGAAACTGATTGACCTCCGGGAACTGGCCGCCTATCGCGAACAGGCTCGAAGTGGCCCCATCGCCCGATCCGAGCGTAAAATCGATGTCCCAGGGCAGGAGATACCACTTGCCCTCCGGCAAGGCGTAGTAGAAGGAGTTGTTCTTGCTGCGTTCGTACCCGTAGCTGTCCCAGTCGCCGCAGGCGTGGCGAATCGCCAGAACCTTGGCGAAATGTAGGGGGTCGATGACCGACCTAATACCCGTGTCATATCCGGGGTCGCTTGACGGCGTATTCATCGCAACGGCCAAATCAAATAGGTGATTCCAGTTGTCATCCTCGCGATTAGACCGCTTCTCAAATCCCCACCGATACGTCTCTTTGAGCAGCGGGTGCCTGGCGTCGTACCTCAGCCCCTCGTCAGAGTTTGTATATCCTGTGCCGTCGGCCGTGTACTCAAAGTAGTCGTCGATCTTGTGAATGTAGCCGTCGTTATTCCCCGGAAACCAGGCATCAATGTAGTCGCCGTTTATGTGCTGGACATCTTCGTAGTTGGCGTACGTGTTGCCGTTGAGGACCGGACGAACGTACTCCTGCGTCGAGTACTGCAGGCCCATCTGGCGATAGAACCAGTGCGATGCGCGTTCCTGGAGCGGGCCGCGGTCGCTCCCCTCGGTATTGTCGAGATTGATCTCCTCGCGGCTGCGGAATTTCTGGTCCGGATTGAAGTCGAACCTGTAGGCATAGCGGCCGGTGGGATTACGCCCGTAACCGCTCCGGAGGAATGGGCTGCCGCGAAAGCGGATACCGGCGTTGTAGAATACGTCGGTGTTGTTATAGACGAATGTGCAATCCATCATTTCGTTGGAGAGATTCGGGCGCGATGTGAACGCGTTGATGACGTCGGTTGCCATCCACGCGCGGTAGGTCGCAAACGGGGTGGTCGGCTGCGCGTCGCCGACGCGAACCAGGCAGGTCCGGTTGGGTACATCGGCTGAGGGTTCCAGCATCGTTGGGAACCGTGTCGATGCCGAGCCGTCGGATGCTACGATATAGAACGCCCGCATCGTGCCAGCGGCGGTGCCAGGTATTGTGGCCGTGAAGATGCCGTCCCCCCTGACCAGGTCGCCACTCAATGCGTTGTCGGACATGGGCGTGCCAGTGAAGGAGCCGCCGCCCTCGGATCGATAGTAGAGCGTGACCGATGCCACGTTGTCGTTGTCGGTCGCGCAGGCAGTCACGACAATCGGCTCATTAGCTTTGGGCAGGATGGGTTCGTGTTTCACGTTGAGGATGTCGGGTCCTCGGTTCGATACAAACGCCGTGTTTTGCCGACCGGGCGTGCCCAGGTTTACCGGCATATCGAGCGCAAACGAATTCGCCGGCCTCGGCGGCTGGATGGGCGCCCGCTCCCGCGTCGTCCGCAGCAGCAGGTATCGGCTTCCCCGCAGCCATCGTGCCCAGAAGCGGAAAGTCACCGTGCCGCCGGTCACGGAGGTAATCGTCCGGTTGATGCGATTCGCCCCCGGATCGCCATGCCCGGTCGCAATAAGGTGCAGCGACTGAGACCCGGTGTGACTATCCTCCGTGGTCACGAAAGACCGAACATGGTTGCCGAGAATTCGCCAGCCGGTCTCACCGCTCTCGAAGCCGTTGTTGCTCAGGTAGTTGGTGCTGCCGATAATCAATTCGAGGTCGTCAAGCAGCACCTCGCCGCCGTTGAGCAGCATAAGATCAAAGACCGTGACCTGATCGTGGGTGTATTGGGAATCGCTGCCGCTTATTGTAAACGAGTATTGCTTCCACGCGCTTTTGCTGTTCTCGTCGCTGTCGGCCCAGGCGTCGGGCGTGTTGTTGTTGCTGCGCGGGTCGCGCAGCTCCATACTTGCGCCTTTGCCGTCGGCCCAGCTTGGCCATCGGCCTCCGTCGTAATACGTCACCTCATCGACGGTAATCATATTTACATCGTGCGTCTCCGGGTCCATATATGGATACGACAACCGGATACGCTCGCTGTGATCATCCAGCTCCCCGGAGTAAGGCCCGAACAGGTTCGATCCTTTGACCAGGTTGCCATAAACGGTAACGAGCAGGTTCGGGTCCTTGGCCACGACGAGATATGAACCCGCCGGCATCACGGCGCCGGCGCCAAATTCATAACTAATGCCGTCGCTGAAGGCCCAGCCGTTCAGCGGGACCGTCCCGGCGCCCTTGTTGTACAGCTCGACATATTCGTATCGCTCGTCGCGTGTCCCGTGTTGATACATAATCTCGTTGATTACGATGTCTCGAATCCACGGCTTGGCGTTTGGCGCCGCATAGGTGGGTGAACTCAGAGGTCCGAAGTGCTCGGATCCGTCCGGGAACCGGCCGAGCGCCACGTCCGCCTCCACCGGCCCGAAACGGACCGCGTCCAGGACGCGAAGCGGCTCCGGCGAAGGACCGTTCGTGGCCAATGTCAGGAAGATCGTCTCGCCGTTGTAGGCGAGCGCGAAGGGAAATCCGCTTGGCGGCGTGCCTTCCCTGACGGCCCAAAATTCACCCGGCTGAAGCACAACCCCATCCGGGAGCTTGTACTGGAGCAAATCAAAGCGGCCGTCGCTCAGATAGACATTGCTCAGATTGACTGCGATTGGGCCGGGGTTGTAGATTTCGATCCAGTCGGTGCCGGGGGACGCATCGCTGTTGGCCAGCAGCTCGTTAATCACCAGCCGGGTGCGAGGGTCGCCGCCCACGGGCTCCGCCACCGCCCGCAGAATCGGGCTTGCAACAAAATCTGCGTTGCTGATGGTCGCGTTGTGGCCCTGTATTGCCAGGACGTTTGTGCCGGGGACCAGCAGGTTCAGCACGCCGCTCAGGTTCACATTGATGGGCGCCGGTTCCGCAGACGGACCCCCGCTCTGGCTGAATGGGGGCGGATTGCCCACGATTGAGTCGGAAGCCGCAACTCGTTGGCCGTTGAGATACAGAACGAAGCCGTCGTCGTAATGGACCTCGGCGTTCAGTTGTGTGAACGAGGCGATCTGCTTTGATGTCAGCGTGAAGCGCATCCGCGCATATACGGATATGTAGTTGTAGCGCATGGTGTTCAGTTGTGTGCTGATCCACTGCAGCTCATCGGCTTCTGTGCTGAATCCGTACCCAGTGGGGCCGTCGAGCCACTCGGTCGCGGCGGGATCGTCGTTGAAGGCGATTTGCGTCCAGCCGGTTGTAGCTATCCCGCCGGCGCCTGGCGACGGTTCCTTAGTCCCCTTGAAGTACCGACCGGGGTGGCCCACATCCACGAGGGTAACGACTGTGACCTCTCCGGGCTCCGTCTGGCTCTCATCCGGCCCGCCCGGTGTGCCGCCGATAAACATGCTGGGCGACCAGCTCGACGCCTCCTCCGGGTCACCGCCCAACTTGGCGAGAAACAGCGAGTGCCCCGTCCCGTCGGGCGAGTTCGGCCAGGGCCGTGTGTCATTATATCGGAACGAGATGAGAATCTCGCCGCTGCTGTTGGAAAGCTCGATCCGTTCGCCGTCGTTGTCGAACCGGCCCGATTCGAAAGGCCCGTAAACGCCGGTAATCCCGTATGCTGCCTCCACCGCAGCCGGGTCCCGCGCCACCACTAAATACTGCTTGGCCCCGAGGATTGTCCCGGGCGCAAAGGTGTAACGTATGCCGGTTATGAATCTGTGCCCGCTGAGGTCTTCGAATACGGCGCCGTTGTTGTACAGCTCAATGAATTCGAGAGTCTCTTCCCCGTCGGGCGTCCCGCCCTCCTCGACCGGGTGGTACATCAACTCGCTGACCACAAGCGCCATGCCGCTCTGCGCGGTCCACAGCACAACTAAGCAAGCCAACGCCAACAAACCCAATAGGGGTCGCTCTTTTCCGTCCATACGTATCGGGTCCCTTCTCCAGTAATTGTGGCCGGATTATATTTCTTCCTAAATATCAACACCATCTTCTATTTACCTACCACTATCATAGCAATAATCCTCAGAATTTCAAGCATTTTCCGTCCCCCAGGGGCGAATTTTTACGAATACCCACGTACTGCCCTGTAAGGCCTCATTTACAGGGTAGTCATTATCGGAAGCTTGTATTATCAGGGCGGACCTCGTATTCTGACAGGCTCGCAGATGCCATACCTGCGAAAGCAGGTATCCAGTAGTCTGCCGACCGATTGTTACGGTCGAAGAACTCGTTAAGTAACAATAATTGAGGCCCTTGATATGAGAAAGCTTACTATTGTGACGGCGCTGTCTATTTTCGCATGCACGGCTTTGTGCCGCGCCGGGGATGTTGTGCTCAGCGTTGACCCGGACAATGTGATCGGGCGGATCGACGAAAAAATCTACGGCCATTTCCTCGAACACATCTTCCACTCCGTCAACGGCGGGCTGTGGGGCGAGATGATCTGGGACCGTAGCTTTGAAGGCGGCGCCACGCCCGAGCCCCAATGGAGCATCGACCACGACGTGCTTGTCCAGAACAGCCTCGGCACGAATGTCCGCCTTCTCTTCGGCGATCCGAACTGGAAGGACTACGAATTTACGTTGGAGGCAGAGAAGGTGGGCGGCGAGGAGGGATTTCTCGTCCTCTTTCGCGCAGCCGACGACGACCACTTCTACTGGCTCAACCTCGGCGGCTGGGGCAATATCCGCCACTCGCTCGAACGCGGCACCAAGGGCCAGGAACGCTGGGGGACGGTCGGGCCCCGTGTCGATGGAAAGATTGAGCAGAACAAGTGGTATCGCATCCGCATCCGCTGCGAAGGTCCGAAGATCGATGTCTATCTCGGTGATAACAGGATAATCGAGTTTGCCGATGAAGCCGACAGGCACCTTTCAGGGCGCGTTGGCGTCGGAACCTGGGCCACAAAGGCGCGGTTCAGGAATCTGAGGGTTGCCTCACTCGACGGCAAGACACTGTACGAGGGGCTGCCGCAAATCCGTAGCGCCCCTCCGACTGCCCATTCTTGGCGCGCCTATGGGCCGGGCAAGGTATATTCGACGTCCGAGGGGCCGCTCAACTGTGATTTGTGCAAGGTCGTAGAGTCGCAATCGCCCGAGACCGGGCTTGGGCAGGGGCCGCTGAACCTGCAAAAGGGGCAGACGTACTACGGCTCGCTGTGGGCGCGCGGCAGCGCGACTGAGGGGCTGGTCGTTCGTCTCCTCGACGGCGATAAAACGCTTGCCCGGAAGGTCCTGCCGAAACCTACGGAGAATTGGCAGTCGTTTGCCTTCAAGCTGAAGCCCAACACGACGGCCCAGAACGCGACGATTCAGGTTGGCGTCCGCGGCGAGGGCCGCGTGTGCGTTGACCAGGTCAGCCTGATGTCGGCCGATTCGAAAAAAACCGGCGGCTTTCGACCCGACTTGCTAAAGGCCGTCGCCGACCTCAAACCGCCCGTTATTCGCTGGCCCGGGGGCTGCTTCGCCTCCGCCTATCGCTGGAAGGATGGCATAGGGCCTCAGCACAAGCGCGTCAAGTACCCCAGAAGCATCTGGGACGATGTCGATATCAACTCCTTCGGGACCGATGAGTTTATCCGGATGTGTCGCGCCGTGGGGGCCGAGCCGCTCATTGTAGTCAATATCGGCACGCAGCAGTGGAACGGGCCGGGCCGCCGGGACGCCTTCATCCAGGAGGTCAAAGACTGGATCGAGTACTGCAACGGCCCGGCGAACTCCACCTGGGGCAAGGTGAGGGCCGACAACGGACATCCCAGACCCTACGGCGTCAAATACTGGGAGATTGACAACGAGACCTGGCACATGGGAGCCGAGCAGTACGCCGAGTGGGTCAGTATCTTCGCACAGGCGATGAGGCAGGTCGATCCGGGGATTAAGTTGGCGGCCTGTGGCAGCGGCGGCTATGGCGACGGCACAAATGGATTGGCCTGGAATAGAATAATCATCGACCGGTCCGCCGAGATGATCGACTATCTGAGCATCCACCATTATGAGAACCCCAACAACTTCGCCCAGGGACCTCGCCGGTATGAGGATTTCTTTCGCAGGACCGGCGAGCTTATCGCACGTTCAGCCAACCCGCGCCTGAAAATATACGTCTCGGAATGGAACGCCCAGAGCACCGACTGGCGCACCGGCCTTTACTGCGGCGGCCTGCTCAACGCGTTTGAACGTTCCGGCGATACCGTGGAAATGGGCGGCCCCGCCCTGTTTCTCCGCCACAGCTCCGCAAAGGCCTGGGACAACGCATTCATCAACTTTGACCACCGCACGTGGTTTCCCGCCCCGAACTACGTCGTTATGAAGCTCTGGCGGGAGCATTATGCACCCTTGCAGGTGCAGACCGACGGCGACAGCGGGCCCCTCAACGGCTCTGCGAGCAAAACGGCAAACGGAGCGAAACTTTATTACAAGGTTGTCAACCCCGCGCAAGAGCCGGTTTCCGTTGAGTTGAACGTCAAAGGCCGCTTTTCGATCGGCTCCGCCGCGATGCAGGTGATTAGCGTCGATTCCCTGGAGGCCCGCAACACGCTCGACGAACCGAATCGCATCCGGCCCGTTGCAGCCGAAGTCAAGACCGATGGGCAGTCCATACGGTTCACAATGCCCGGCTTCTCGGCGGCAGTCGTCTCTATCAACCGCAGGTAATAATCCGCAGGTCCCCCGCGTTTCCAGAGCAGCCTCTTGAGAGGATTGACGATGAATACTCGGATGAAAAAAAAGCGTTCGCAAAAAATCCGACCCGGAATCGTGCTGCTGTTGGGCGCGGTCTTATTCTGCAGCCCGACACTCGCAGCAGCCGTTTACAACCTCAAGATCGTCACCGACGCCTCCCCGGACTACTACGACACCGAGAGCATGATTCACAGCATTACGGGCAAATGGCAGACGCCTGCTCAGAAGTGCTGGGCGACGTTCTACTGGAACCACATCGCCCGCAGACAAACCAGCCCGATGATTGTCCACGGCCTCGAATGCACCAACCCCATCCGCCAGTTCAACGACTACGGCTATACAATGTGCAGCACCATTGCAGGCGTCAACTGCTCGATATGGGACTCTATGGGATACCCCGTCAAGTTCTGGGATATATCCCTCCACACCGTGCCCGAGGTGAGCTACGACGGGCGATGGCACATGTACGACAACAGCATGTCGGCGATCTATACCCTCTGTGACGGCAGCACAATCGCCGGCGTCGAAGATATCGGCAAGCCCGGAAGCTGTCCCCTGTCCGCAGGAAGGGTCGAGCCGGGACATATCGCCCGATACCACTGCCTCACCGCCAACTCCGCGAATAGCTTCCTCACCGGCGCCGATTGCCCGCGCGACCTCGAGCAGGAATATCGCTGTTTTAATCCCAACGGCCTTAAATACCGCTATTACTACACCAACCAGGATAGGGGACATCGCTACATCCTGAACCTCCGAGACAATGAATCTTACACTCGCTGCTACAGGAGTCTTGGTACCTCCGCCGATTTCTACGTGCCCAACAACGGCAAGGACCCCGAGGCGGCGAATCCTCGCTACCGAATTAGAGGCAACGGCCTCTGGGCCTTCGAGCCTGATCTGAGTGAAGACGGATTGAAAGCCGCCGCCTACAGTATTTCTGATTGCAGGGCCGTCGAACCTTCCGGCGCGATGCCTGCCCGCCCAAGTACCGGCGGGCCTGCCCTGGCCGGGAAAAATGGAGAAGTCATCTTCAAGATTCGGGGCGCCAACGTGATAACTTCAATGTCAATCAAGGCGGCCTTCAATAGAAAGACCGAGTCCGATCTTAACCGTATATCCGTCAGCACAACAAACGGCCTGACTTGGAAGGAATTATGGGCCAACCGGCAACTCGGCGAGACTGCGACGGAGATCAGGCTCATCGACGAAGTCAATGGCGCTTATGAAGTCCTGGTTCGTGTAACCCTGATGGGCGAGAAGAACCCCGCCGACAGTTGCCTCAAAGATATAGAATTCAACACCGTTACAATGCTCAACAGCAAGACCCAGCCGAGGCTTTTGCTCGGACGCAACACCGTTTATGTCGGTCTCGGCGACCAAACGGACTCAATAGTAATCTGGCCCGACCTCCAGGCCGACAGCTACAAACCATACGTAGTCGAACAGGAGAACATAGTCTCCGAGCCAAAGCACCCCGGCTATCAAGGTGTAATGCACGCGGTCGAGCCTGGCCGGGATGCGTATGTTGTTTTCCGGATAAATGCACCGCAGGATATTACGCGCATAAACTACGGCGGCCGCTTCTACAACCGGGCGCCCAAATCGCACATTGACCTGCTCCATTCCTTCGATGGCGGCAAGACATGGACGAAGAGCTATTCTCTAACCGGCACCCAGCCGCCCTGGGACGTAATCCGCTACGAAACCATAGACGCAATTCCTCTCGGCGCTCGGTCGGTGCTTTTCAAGTACCTTCTCAACAGCTCCGCCGCCGGGGCGGATGCCTGCAGCATTTACGCCGTGCGAATGGAAGCCGAGCACACTCCGAACGACGCGACCTTTGAGCCGATTGAAGTCACATTCAACTGGAGCGAAGTGCAGCAGGATTATTCGCTTATCGAACGCAGCCACACACAATTAGTGACCAAAGCGCCTTTCAGATACACGCTCAACGTGGACGGCAGCGACCACCCCGTAATGAATTCGCTGCGCGTGAATCTCAAGGCCTCGGCTGGCGACGTCAAGTACGGCTATTCCGACGGGCGTGACATCAGCGGCGCCAAATTCGTCCCCCGCTGGGTGTCGTACGGAGAGAACCTCGCCCGCGGCAAGCCCTACAAGGTCTCAGTCCCATCCAGAACTCACTGGGACGCAGGGGACCCCGACGGCACCAAACTGACCGATGGCGTTATGGGTCCGCCCTACGCCGGCGGGATCGGCCCGAGATACGCCCTGTGCTGGGACAAAGGCGATGACCCCGTTATTGACGTTGACCTGGGCGAAGTGAAATCCTGCGGCGCCTTTCGCATTCATCTCAGCGCCGGCTGGCCCTGGTGGGACGCGATGAAAGGCCAGGTCGCCGACAAGGTCGAGCTGCTTATTTCGCAAGATGCTCAAGGCTTTCGTAGTCAGGGCTTCTTCGCTCTGAATCTGCGATGGAAGGATATCCCCATCAACCACATGATGCCGGATGATGAAACTGCGACCGGATTTGCTTATGCTCTCGTTCCCGAATCGCCTGTCCGCGCCCGCTACGTCCGTTTCAAGATTACTTGCGAGCGCACTGCGACAGTCAGTGAAGTGCAGGTCCTCGATTCGATCCGGTACGACCCATTTGACCTCAAGATAGCCCTTCCCGACGAGAAAGGCTGATGCTCTGAGTCCTCGGCAAGCCCGCCGGTGCTTGGGCGGGCAAGCTCGGCGTGACGCGCGTGAGTGTGCTTCGCACCGGCTGACGGTCTTATCCACAGTCCCCGCCCCTACCCCAGAGTTGCCCACCATCAGAACATGCCCCCAAAACGGTGTGGCTAATCTTTCTGGCATGCTGTAATCCTCTTGGCAACAGTCTGTTACGCTCAGATGTCATTCTGAGCGACAGCGAAGAATCTGGCCTGCGGGTGGAGAGTATCTTTCGCTGGGGAACAGATTTCTCATTCGCAACCCAGATGCTTCGTCCCCAGGGGACTCAGCATGACACGGGGAGATTGGTTTGCCAGAAAGTGATTGCCCCCCCCCAAAAAAACGGGGTAAATAAATTTCTTGCAATTCCGGCACGCGGGCCGGATAATGCCTTGCACACGGCGAAAAAGACCATAACATAACATTATGTATATGATTCTCACATTTAGGAGATTCTGGAATGAACGATCAAATCGGATCTGGCAGTCTGCTCGATACTACCGACAGCCTTGAAGCGGTTGGCGTGTTCCGCGGATGGAAGAACTTTATGTTTCTAATCGTGCTGCTCTGCCTGTTGATTGTGCAGGGGGCCTTCTGGCTCGTTAATACAGGCTCGGTAAAGCTCGGGCCAAAGGCCGAAGCCGGCGACACAGTCGTGGTATCGGCCCCGCAGATTAGGGACCCCAACGCTGCGACGGCCGCCACCGAGCCGAACAAGCCGGCCGAGGCCGCAGCGACCAAGTCGGGCTTGAAGAAGTTCCTCCCATTCGAGATGACGTTTCAGTGGCTGAGCCGCACCATCACCTTTGTCAACGCCATACTCATCCTCTCAGCCGCCATTTACTTCCTGACGGTCCTTTTCAGTCTGAAGGTCTCGCTGACCGGCAGGCTCGGCGGGATCAACCATATCAGCAGGGCGTTTTTCCTCGCGCTGTTTATGTTCGTCCTGCTGCTGCCCTGGCAGAGGGTGTTCGGCGGCGTGGTCATCGGGGCGATATACGCCCCCTGCGAGCTGGCGAAGGCCTGTTCCGCCGAAAAAGCAGATTTGTTTGCCAAAGTCCTTTTCTATCTGCGGTTCAGCGGCTATTGGTTCCTGATATTCCTGCTGCTCATACTCTCACAAATGCGCACCTGCCGCTGGACAAGGGCTATCCTTCGCCGGCTTGAGGTGGTATAGACAGATGGCCAAAAAGAGGGTCGGCTTCATCGGCACCGGCATTATGGGCAGGCCGATGGCCCGGAACCTGCTAAATGCAGGATACCCCCTAACCATCTATAATCGCACTGAGTCGAAGGCCCGGGATCTCCTCTCGCAAGGCGCCGTTTGGGCGGCGACCCCCTCCGACGTCGCAGTCAATAGCGATGTTGTGATCACCTGCGTCACCGATACCCCCGATGTAAGAGCGGTGCTGCTCGGCCAAAACGGCGTAATCGAAAAGGCTCGGCCAGGCCTTATCTGCGTTGATATGAGCACCATTTCCCCTTCCGCAACCAGAGAAATCGGCGATATTCTCCAGGCGAAGGGCATTACCCTGATTGACGCGCCTATCAGCGGCGGTGAAATCGGCGCGATAGAGGGCAAGCTGTCAATAATGATGGGCGGGCCGAAAGAAGCCGTTGAAGAGGTCCGGCCAATTATGGAAGTTATGGGCCGAACCGTCACCCACTGCGGCCCGCTTGGCGCAGGCCAAATGACAAAGCTCGCCAACCAGATTATGGTCATTCACACGATTATGAGCATCGCCGAAGGCCTTGCATTTGCCGAAAAAGCGGGCCTGAACCTCGAAACCACGTTAAAAGTGACCTCTGCCGGGGCCGCCGGCAGCCATTCGCTCAAGGCCCTCGGCCCCAAAATAATCGCCGGCGACCTGAAGCCCGCCTTCATGGTGGATTTGCAGCAAAAGGACCTGCGCTTAGTCCTCGAATACGCCGAACAGCTAAAACAGCCTCTGCCCGGCGTCGCCTTAGCCAAGCAATTGCTCGCTGTCCTCCAGGCCCACGGCCGAGGCAAAGACGGAACCCACGCCCTGATCGACGTCATCCGCCAACTGGGGGCCGGAACGGGCTGACAAGATATAACTTTCGGAGAAGATTTATCAGACTATGTGTAACGCCGGACGGAATCTGGCCACTATACCAGGTAAAGGAACCGGGTGTTAAAGGCAACATACGCCGGGCGCAGCCGGCTCAAAGAACGGATTTCACAGGAATCAGCAGCTATTATGATTCGCTCAATCCGAGTTGATTTCATATCCCGCAGTGATATAATACCCTTGTCATGATTTGGACATTTGGTCGTGAGAACCAAAAAACTCATTTACTAACATTTTTTCAAAGGAGACTAAGTATGAGGCGTAGAATCATGTTTGGCTTGGCAGTGTGTGTTGTGGGTGCGCTATTGCTCAGCGTGGCATTGGGACAGGCGGGGGCGGGGGCCACAAGAGGTGATCGTGGCGGTCAGGCAGGCGCAGGGGCTGGACAGCCAGGCGCGCGTGGCGGCCAGCCTGGCGGACCCGGCGGTCAGCGCTTCGACCGGGCGCAAATGCGCCAGATGATGGAGCAGCGCATGCAGGAGCAGCTTGCGTCCAGCCCTGAGGAATGGAAGACTCTTGGACCGCTTGTGATGAAAGTCTATGATTTGAACCAGTTGCTTTCGGGGTCCGGCCGTGGCGGAATGTTCGGCAGCGGACGGCGCGGCCCCCAGACCGACCAGCCCGGCGCCGGACAAGGCACACCGGCCAGAGAACTGTCGGCTGTGGAAAAAGCCTCGGACCAGTTGCGCACCACGCTCGAGGACACTGCGGCAAAGCCGGAAGACATCACCAAGCAGCTCGCCGCACTGCGCACGGCCAAGCAGGCTACCAAGAAGGAGCTCGCTACAGCACAGCAGGAGCTGCGAAAAGCAGTGAAGGTCCGCCAGGAAGCCCAATTGGTGTTGATGGGCCTGTTGGACTAAGACACGCAAGGCCCCCGAGCGCACCCAGATAGAATGGTCAAACGGTGGCCTAATGATGAATCCGCGGCCCGGGCGGGAAACCAGCGAGTTGCTCACTTGCTCGGCTTCCGGCCCGGGCCTTCGCGGAGAAGATCAACCGGCCACTGCCCGGCGTAGCACTGGCCAAGCAGCCCCTCGCCGTCCTCCACGCCAAAGGCAGAGGAAAAGACGGAACCCACCCCCCTAATAGACGTTATCCGAGGTCTCGCAGCCGAGTCCTGACGCCTCACCATTGCTCACCGCCGAGGACGTATCCCCCACGGGACAGGAAGAACGCGGAGTTTCGGCTGACGAAAGAGCATCACGACCATTTCGAGGCGAGAAGAACACGTCATAACTACGGGATTTTGGCAGCAAATCTGCTCTTTACCGGGGTTTTTGCTTGACTTTATGGTGCGCAGGACGTTAGAATGGGATTGGTCTTTGGAGACTCTCAGGCGATTTCAGGCGGAGTTGATATGCGAAATAGGATTCTTGCGTTGACTGTGGTTCTGTTTTCAGGGGGCGTGTGCCTTGCTCCCTGTCCATCGGCTGACCTTAACGGCGACTGCCTGGTGAACTTCCTCGACTTCCATCTCATGGCCTCACAGGGGAACTTGCTCGCCTTGCACACTATGGCCTCGCAATGGCTGGAGTCCGGCGAAAACGATGCGGAGGGGGACATGCTAACGCTCCTGGGGCGGGCTGATATCCAAATGGGTGAGCCTAATTCGTTTGCAGTTGAGTTCGTGGTGGTTGGCAAACAGCGGGTCGATAGAACTGTGTTCCAATATGAATGTGAGGTGATTCTGGAAAATATGTCGTCCAGTACCTTTGAGAATGTCCAGCTTGTGATGGTGAGCTGGCCGGACAATATGACGATAATAGACCCACACGTAAGCTTCGGTGATGCCCAAATCGGCCCGGGTGAATCAGCCGCCAGTATCGATACGTGCACCTTCACAGTGGACCGCTCTGACCCGATTAACCCGGTTGAGATAGTCTGGCGTTACGTTACGCCACCGGAAGATATGGTGTTCATCCCTGGCGGGACATTTGCGATGGGAGATTCGTTCAGTGAAGGCGATTCAGATGAACGCCCTGTCCACACAGTAACAGTAGATTCGTTCTACATGGGTAAGTTCGAGGTAACCAACCAGCAGTATT